>Ga0080013_1004766_pt1 | contig 13115 bp, 19 predicted proteins | sample ETNvirenome_6_85_FD_69236 | JGI IMG/M metagenome (GOLD analysis project Ga0080013, IMG submission 69236) | Marine viral communities from the Pacific Ocean - ETNP_6_85 (SPADES assembly) (version 2) | ecosystem: Environmental > Aquatic > Marine > Oceanic | place: Pacific Ocean | collected 2013-06-19 | reverse complement strand
TCCTATCATATATTTTTTTACTCTCTACAACTTTTGGTTTGTATTGAGGTGTGTACAATTCTTTAGCAACAGGATTATTCTTTTTCATCGCCCTGTTACGTTTAGTTAAAAACCATTTATATTGTTTATTAGCCATTATAGACTCCTTGTTAGATAATCAATGCCCACAATACCGCCATCACGCATCATTGTTGATGGCATAAATTCAATCATATCTCCAAATTCATCCCCTTCAATAAATCCTCCTTCTGCCATTTTTAAGTAAAAGTTTGAGGGATCATCTGTCGCGCTACCCATACCCTTTACTCCTAAACTTTGCATTGGATCATTTCCAGACATGGCAACTCCAGCAACTGCCCTATTATTTTTGGTAAGCCATTCTTTTACATTATCTGTTGATAATTTTGTTTGTGTGAAAAAAGCATCTATTAAACCTTTGGAAGCAAGATTATTTTTTATTTTAGAAATCATCTCTGGTTTTATTATTGCCGATTTATTACTTACTGTTGCTTTTTTTCGTAATATTTTATCAATCCAAGTTCGGCTTTGTTCTCTTGTATCATCAGCTACACGGCGTGCTCCAGATATTCTATGACCTTGTATTTCGTCAATAAAAGGTAATTTTTGTATTACTTGAGAAAGAATTTTTCTTCCTATGTTTACTTTTAACCCTGTATCTTTCTTACCTTCAGAAAAAGTTGTTCCGTAATCGCCGTGGAAAATTTGTATGTTACCAATATTAAGCACATTGTTTCCATTAGTCATGTTTCTAGATATATCACCACTTATATGTCCAACAAGTTTCCCGTCTTTTTTGTTTTTGAACATTTCCATTAAAGGTATAGTAAAAGATTTACCAGCAGAATGCTCAAATCCTCCAATATGTTTATATTTTATTTTATTACCAACGAGTTCGGAATGATTAAAATTTCTTGTTGAATAAGTTTTTTTATTTTTATTAAAATCAATATAAGGGTCACCAACAACTATCATGTTAGGGTTAGTTAATGAAGGTCTGTTAGATATCCCTTGAATATTAAAGTTTTCACGAGGAATAGATTTTTTTAAATCATATTCCGCCATTACATCGCCCCTAAAGGATTTTCTAATGCTAGTTTAATTCTTTTTTCCATCTTTTCTTCTAGTTCTTTTTGTGCTTGTTTAAGTCTATCTTCTAATTTTTTCATATCGTCTTCAATAGTATCAATAGTAACTTTTAAATCTTTTGCATTATCTCTAGAGTCTTCTTTTACTTGCTGCTCTACATCATTAACAATTTTCTCAACACGTCTTACATCTTGACGAAGATCGTTCTTTAATTCGTTTGCAACATCTGACACCAGTCTTATTTCTGCCATCATCATTTCCATTTCTTGCATGAGCATTTCAATTTCTGTACTTAATAGTTCTGTCTTGCTAGACATTTCTTCTTTTGTAAGCGCGATGTTTTTATCAAATTCTGATAGGTCTGGAGCTACATAATTTTGTATTTGCTCTTTCATGTTTAGGTAATCTTTATAAAATTCAAAACCTCCCCATAATCCACCACCTAAAGTAGTTAAGGCTGTAAGCACCACGAATATTTTTCCGCCTTTGAACTTGACTCCTGCAAACTCCATCTCTGCCATAGCTACTCCGAATCCGTCTGCCATTGGCTGTCTATCATTTCATTCATTAAACCATCACTTCCTGCAAAAAGGTAGTATTGTGCAAGATTATTATTTTTTAGTTGGGTATCAGGTATTATCATATCTGTAAAAAATCCTTCTCGATCATTTAATTGTTTTTGTGAGTCAAAAAAAGTTTTAGTATTACCTAGAACTTGCATAACTATTAATGTTTTTAACTGATTTGTTGAATCATATCTACCTTTATCCCCCATCTTTTTAACGATCTTTTTAGCAGCTTTTTCCTTTTTAGATTCTGGTTCCTTTTCTTCTTCTTCTTTTTTAGGTTCTTCCTGCTTTTCTTCTACTTTTTCTTCCTCAGCCTCATCTTCAGTAGTCTCTGATGAGCTTTCTTCAGGCTCTGGCTCTTCTGCCATATCTTCTTGAGGCTCTTCATTAGATTCTTCAGTAGGTTCATTTGATACCTCCTCTGTTTCCATTTCGGTTTCTTCTACTACAGGTTCTTCTATTTCTGGTTCAGTGTCAACTTCAATTTCTACTGGGGTTTCCATTTCCGGTTCAGGCATTTCTAAATCCATTTCCATTTCTAATTCCATTTCATACTCTAATGTTGCTACTTCTACTTCTTCCATATCAATATTAGGCATTTCAAATTCCATTTCTATCTCTACAGTTTCATAAGACATATCCATATTTGGTTCATCAAATTCTGGTTCAAAATACATATCACCCTCAGGTGTTTCTATCATATCATTATGATCAATAATATTTTCTACAATATCTATTATTTCTGTTTCTGTACTTCCTCCATAAGCTACCCACATTTCAACACTAAGTATATGTTCTGTAACGATAGTTGAAACTACGTTGTATAATACATTTATTTGTATATCATCAAATAGCGGTCCGATTGCCAAATTAATATCACGTCCACCAACTTCAATTACAAGAGTTGTAATTGTTCCTGCAAAATCAAAACCACTCTCATAAGTTTGATAACCACTTGCTACACCTGATTCTGATAATATATCTGTTCCACTAAATACAGACGTATTTCCATCTTTACCTGTGATATGCATATAGATACGATCTTGTGCATCCCGTTTATCTACTTTTATTGAATAATTAGTTCTTCCTCCATTTTCTATATCAAGTTCTGATATATCTATTGTATTAACAAATGTTGTACCCATTCCTGATACACCCATTGTTGATGTTGAATTACCTGATCCAGTAATTTGAGCACACTTATCTGTTCCTAGATTATAACAAGAATTACCAGAAGGCATTGTTGCCGGACCTTGACCTCCCCAGTCAACATCCATATCCCCTTCAAATTTTGATGAAACGTATCCATTATCTCCATCAAGAATATCTCCTGAATCCGGATTTGTTGTCGTTACTGTTGTGGTTGTAGTCGTTGTTTCTGTGGTTACTGTATAACCATCAGCCTCATATTCAATTGTTTCTACTTCATCTATGACAATTGTTTCTTCTACACCTGGAGTACATAATCCTGTTGCTGTAACAGGACATTCTGCTTTAAGGGAAGAAGGCCACAATGCCAGAGTGCATAGCCATGCCAAATAAAATAAATTTCGCAAGTTTTTCTCCATCCGTTAATCCAGTTGTTTTTAATTCTTTTTGTTCAATTTCTATTTTTTTAAATACTAATGATCCTTCAGGTACCATGTCAGGATTTTCTTTCCATCCTTCTTCGGCTTCTTTACCAATAGCGCCCATGTAAGGGCAATAAGTTCCTGCCATATGCATAGCATCAAAAACGCGAGGATCAGCACATAATGTTGACACTGCAGCTACCTTCATACCCATCGAGTAAAGTGATCGTGATAATTTTATTCTTTCACAGTTTTCATCAGTGATTGTAATTCCCGACGCAATTCCGAGGATTTGTGTTTGAACCGCGGTCGACGCCGCTGTCTTACAGATGTCTGAATTGTTGACCACGACGCTTGGTGCATTTGCAGTAGGTACACTTTTATCCGTCACTACGGTGCTAGACACCGTATTGGTGTCTGCACCTTTAGCGCTAGTGATTGCACTCAATACTAGTATAAAACATAGTAATAAGAACAGTAGTCTCATTTAGTAACTTGTATAAATTTTCAAAAATTCTAAAACTATAGTAGCTGTGTCATCATTTGTTACAGAAAGGAATTTAATATCCAATCCTCCAGTTGCTCCAGATGTCCCAGGTGTTAAAGGATTTAATAATCCTCCAATAGCACTAAAATCTTTTGAATCGGCATAGTTACAAGTGATAGCTTGTGAATTAGCAGTTGCTTTCCATTCCACTAAAAGTGGTTTGGTAACAGCAGTGTTATTAACACTCCACCATATTTTATTAATAGTAAGGTTAGTACAAACATCACCACTATTAGCAGTAGATCCCGTTGCCCATCCTTTAGAATTATTTAAAGCAGATGGTACAATTGTATAAGTTTCAGCTGTAGTACTTGCTATTTTAAAATTCATTGTGAAAATAGCTTTTCTAGTTCCATCAAATTGTTTTGTAATTACTTGTGACATAATTTTCTCCTGTTAAGGGTGAGGTCATTACACCTCACCCAGAGTTATTTAGATTACCAGCCTTCGTTGGTTAATAATCTTTTTTGTGCATATTCTGCAATAAATACACTTTTACCTGCGGTAGCTAATGTACCAGATGGAGTATAAGTAACAATCATCCCTGCATCTACTTGATAATCTGCATCACCAGAAGAAGCTCCAGGATTTTGTTCTACATTAAACCAACTTGTTGATTGAGCTGCAGTCGTAGTAATTGCATCCCCAGCGGTATTAGCTGTAACAGCACCTTTAGTAACTGCTGAAGCAATACTTCCAAACTCATCTACATCTACAGTAGTTCCGATAGACATAACTTCGTTACCTCCACCGTTCCATGCTTCTGTTCTGTAAGAATAAAGTCTAGTTAAAGTTGATCCATAAGGAACAACTCCAATTAAATGTTGATATTGATCACCAGCTGTATGACCTGTTCCAATACTAATATTTCCAACACTTACTGCAGAAACAGTTATTGAATAAACAGCTTTATACAAACCAGTTGTGAAAGAAGTTCCTGCATTAGGACCTCCTGCTGCTGCAGTTGTTTCACTTAAAGATTGTCCTGCTGCATCAATTCCAGTAACAGTAAATCTTAATGCTGAATCATTTCCTGTGCTTGTAAATTGAATTTTACGAGCCCAAGATGCTCCACCGTTTGTATCACTACTTGCAGGGTTCCAAGTTCCATTAGAAATTCCAGAACCATTTAAAGTAATGTTGTATTCACCTGTATTAGTTACCATACCAGAAGTAATAGCACCTACAGTTTTTAATTCTGTAGCACTAGCTGCTGTTGGTGATTGTGTATACATACTAGCCACATTATTGACCCAGTTTGTATTGCTTATATTAGTTCCTAGCAGTGCTCCGCCAGTAGCTAATATGTCGCCCGATTTTACCGGACCCGAAAAAGTCGTAGTACCCATGTTTACCTCCGTGGTGTATAGACCTAACCATGCAGTCTCTATACCGTCTGCCTAGCCAGTCTGCACAATTATATTAATCTAGGAAACTATGAGTATAAAATAAAAAAGGCGCTCTTACAAGCGCCTTCTTCACCTAAGAAAGATTAGTTAAATTTTACGAACCTTGAGAAGCATAAACTGCTCTTGGATCAGAGAAACCAAAGCTATATCTTTCACGAGCTTTGTATCTCATATTTCCTGTATCGAAATCGCCTTCCATAGCAGTTGTAATTGGTGTTCTTACAAAATGCTTTAGACCATTTGGACAATCGGTTTTTAAGAACCAAGCATCAGTATCAGTTAAATAATGATTAACAGTGTATCCTTGAGGAATATATCCATTAGATCTACTCGCTTTAAATACGTTGATGTCATTATCAGCTGTACCAACTCTACCGTCTGAATTCATTAATCTATCTGCTACAAATTGTAGAGCAGAAGGAATAATCATTTTCATTGGTTTTAATGCAATTTTCAATCCTCTTTCATCAATGAAGTTTGAAATATCAATAACTCCTTGTTCAAGAGAAGTCTCATTCAAGTCAGCATCTGTTGCAGATCTGTTTGAGAAATTTCCACCTGTTAAAGTTGGGTGAGCAGTGGATGCTAATGCAACCCCGTCTCCACCATAATTAGCAGCGTTTGTTGAAAATGCATTGTTAAGGATATTAGCACCCTTAACTTGCTTAGTATTAGCCATCGAACGGGCTAGTGCTTTTGTGTATCTAGCACTGACTCTGTCGTAAAGGTTATCCTCTACAGCTTCTTCAGTGATAGCGAAAGCAAGAGCAATAGTTTCGTTAGTGTATCTCGCAGTGAAAGATTCTTGCGCAGTATCATAATTAATACTTGCACCTTCGTTTTTCACAGGAGCACCAGCGAATCCACCTAACATTACTTCTTCTTCAAAAGCTCTGTCTGAACTTTCTTGGTCGAAGATTTCTGCTGCTTCGTTCTCATAGCGTTTGTATTCTAAGCCAAAGAGAGCATTTAAACCCGGCTCTAATTCTTTGGCTAACTGGGATCTTGAAATAGCCATATATTATATCCCCGCTAAGTTAGTGTAGGCATGATCGTTAATTCTAACAACCAAATCTACGTTTGTTAAACCAGCAGTATTGTCAGGATCTTGAACTATTCCGATTACTCTTAACTGTTCGTCAGAAGCAGTTAAGTTAGAGAAGTCGAGTTCCATTGTACTCATACCATTAGTTGTGTTGCCATTTGCGTTACCTACCATAGGTGCATTGGCTCCTACTGATGTTTGATCAGCAGCACCGTCCGCTTGAACGATGAATAGTTGGTCTGGATCATCATAAACTTTAATTTCCGCATCTACTGCGCCTTGCGTTGCAGTTGAAGCTGGCCAGTAGTTTTTCCAAACTGGTTTCCCAGTTGAATCAGTGTAACTTACACCTGCAGCAATTCCTACTATTTTAGCACTATTTGCTTTAGCGTCTACCGCTTTTTCAATAGTTCCACTAGCATTTAATTGTACAGCCATGCCATTAAAGATGTTTGATGCGTAACCAGAAGCAACTTTATAAGTAGAGAATCCAGCTGATTCATACTTGTTTCCAAGCATTTTCACAGGCACGCATCCTCTAGGCGCATCTACATTTGCCATAATTTACTCCTTTTCTAGAGGCATCAATATTCCGACCAATTCAGAATTATTGAGAACCCCCAAATGTTACTTTTGAGCTCCTATTTTTAGTAATAGGCATGCTCGGGTGCTCGTCTTTTAAAACCTCATTGTCTATAGCTTCTTGTGTCTCTCTTGACTTTTTCTCAAAATATTCATTTCGAGATTTAGCCAATTCAACAGGAATTTTAGCTAATAACAAACCTCCAACTCCTATTACACCTTTATATTTACCTTCAGCCAACGAAGGATATTTTAATTTATCCTCTGCTGATAATTCATCATCTCTGACTAGTTCGTACCCTTCTCTCAACCTTGATGTAATATTTTTATCATCAGGCTGACCTTGAAGTGACTCCCTAAGCCAACGATACTTGAACCCTTCCGGTGGTTCAGGTGCATCTAGTTGTCTCGGCGGGGACCATACCGTTTTACGAGCTTCAATGTCCCTAGTTTCAGCGTGTCGGGTAGTTTTTTTCAGTTTTACGTTTTCCATGTTTTACTCCTTCACGAATTTTGCGTATTCATCTAATGGCACACCAAGCTTTTTAGCTATAGCTACTTGTGATGGTGTGAGCTTCACAGTGCGGCGCCCAGGTTTACCTCCAGATCGAGCACTATTAGCACCAGCAACAGTCTGAGCGACTCTGTTGTTAGTTTGACTCGAGTTGGAATTCGTTTTCCCTATCTTATCAGGAAAATGGGATGAAAGTCTATTATTAATTTCGTTATAATATTCATCTGATTCAGGATTAACTCCTTCATTTACTAATTGAGTATGAATACCCCAAGTAGCAAATGTCATAACTTCATCTTTTCCTGCACCCTGACCGAACCAAGGATTTTCTTTAGCCCATGCTTGAGCTTTTTCACTAGGTTGAGGTCTAGGTTGAGGGGTTTGAGCTTGTTGTTTAAATTCAGCAGGAGTTTCCGCAGGAACTTCTGTACTCGGAGTTTCTGCTTTCTTTTTTAAAGCTAAAACTCTTTGTTTTTGAACTGAATTATCAGATAAAGCAGCTTGAATTTCTGCTACCTTTTCAAAATCTTGTTTTTGATGAGCAGCGGCTAAATCTCTTTTTAAATTTAGTTCTGTCATATCAACTTTTTGAGCAACTTCTTCAATATAACTATCATCTAAAGAACTTACTTTTTTCTCTAGCTCATCATTCTTTTTCTTTGCACTTTCTGCAAATTGTAAAGCTGCTTCTTTTTGACGTTCTTCTTCACGCCATTTTTTTGTTAAATCATTTATTCTTTTTTTAACACCTGAAGAATATTCTTCATGTTCTGAAGATTCTGGAGTTTCTTCTTGTGTTTCAACAGGAGTTCCTTGTGTTGCTTCTTCAACAACGTCTTTTAATTCTACATCTACTGAATTTCCTGTATCCTCAATAGGTATTGTTTTTTCTTCGCTTAATGCTGGTTGTGCTTCTGGCATGACTATCTCCTCATGTTAGTTTGTTAGCGGTGATAAGACATCTTCAGGTTTACTAACAACGCCCATAACTTCGTCATCATTTAGTATCCTTAGTTCTCCACCGTCGATTTTAATTCTTGCTCCGGCATATCTACCGAAGAGTATCCAATCTTTCTCTTTACACCATGGACCAGTAGGAAACTTCTCCTTATCCAAATAGCATAAATCACCAACTTTCATTACCAACCCAACATTTGTAGTCCATTGACTTTCTTCAACAACTTTGTCTGTTAGTAATACTCCACCTTTAGTTTTTTCTTTAATTTTTAAAGGCATCACAACTATTCTCCACCCACAAGGTGTAGGTAGTTTCTCTAGTTCTGTTCTGGTATCTTTTTTCTCTTTATTCTTTTTTTCTAAGGCAAAAACTTTTGTAGGGATTACATTAGTTTTATTCATCGTCATCTAGCTCCTGTTTTTTTAGCAGGTTCGTGAGTTCCTGATCTATTTTATTCCAAGCATGAAGTTGTCCTAACACATACTTATATGTGGTAAGTTCCTTCACATCTCCTGTTATAACCGAAGTTAGTTGTTCTTGTCTAGTCTTTATTTCTTTTCTTAATCTTTCAACAAATGAAAGAAAATAATCAGGCATAATTTTTCCTTATTTTTTTAATTAATTTATCATTTGATAATCCTCCATCACTAAAACGAGGAAAGTCTTTTGATATGTTTATTTTAGTTACCTTTAAAGGTTTATATTTAAGTCCTTGTGGTAATGGACCTCTTAGTGGAGGAGGACCAAATCTTTTTCCAGGTAATTTCATGCTTCAACAGAAGCCATTAAATCACTTAAAGCTTTTGCCCTGTTAGGGGTTTGCTTATTCCATCTCGAATCGAGCATCTCAATACTTGCATCTTTAAATTGTTTAAGTTTAACATAATCAAATGTTTTTTTAAACTTGGAGACTCCACCAGGGCCAAGTTGAAAAATCATTTCTGTATAAATGTCCCTTAATAATTCAGGAGGATCATAACTTAAATCACACATAAACATTTTTTCACATAATAATTGTGCGTGTTCTAAATCGTGATGAAATACCTTTTCTAATTCTTCTCTAGAGTATTCTACTCCTTCTTCAAAATTATCAGATTCAGTTACCTTATGACCAAACCCGATTGTAGCGAAACCTAGGGTATCTTTATAAATTTTATTTCTAAAGCCTTCATGCTCCATGACTCTTTCTGCTAAACTATGCATACTTTGTTTCCTTTCTTCTATCTTCCATTACAAGACCACAACCTTTTGCAACCCCTTTTGGATTTTTAGAATTTTTTCTAAGTTGTGAAAGATTTACACCATCTTTCGCATTAATGGAACTACCATATTCACTAGACCATTTTTTTGCAATTTCTGGTTCATTAGCCCAGAGATATTTTCTTTGTTTCTCTGATTTAAATGGCATTATTTTTTCTTAATTAATCCCATTGCACCTTTTCCAGCCTTAATGCCGAAGCTAGCTGAGCAGGCTATATATAATAAATGTTTATAATAATCCGGGAGCTGCTGCAGGGCTACAAACCCAGCTTCTATATGTACAGTCATTCCTGGAAAAAATACGAGTGTCGCAGGTGCCAGAAGGCAAATTAAAATTAGCTCATCTTTCCACGAGCCTTTCATTTGATCAACTGCTGATGCTTCCCACTTCACTTTTCCCTTGATTTGATCTTCCTTCAGCTTGGTAGCAGCTTTAATTTCTGTAACTTTTAATTCTGCTTTTGCTTTTTTGGTCTCGACGAAGCCACGAACCGTATCCGCGGCAACGCCGAGTAAGGGTTTTGCTAAAAGTTGCCAGACCATAGTCTAGGCAGCTCCGCCTGTCATCCAGCTTATAACCCAAAGAACTACGATCGCTACAATAGCGGCCTTAATCCAGTCCTTCATTTTCCACTGAGACCATTCTTTAACATGTTCCCATAGATCTTTTATTAGGTTCATAAAACCTCCTTTTAAGAATTATTATATACCAGAATTAAAAGTTATCTTAAACCTTTAAAAGGAACTTTTTTAATTTGTACTTTACTTCTTTGTCCTTTTGGACCAGCACCTAAGTTATCATTTACTTTAGGTCCTTCCATTGACGCTGAATAAACATCCGCAATAGATGATTTATTTTTAAACTCTCCTGCATAAGGATTCATGTCTGTTGAAACAGTCATCTTAGCATTTGGATATTTTTTACCATTTATCCATTTTGGTTTTGGATTATTAAGTGACATAATTTTTCCTTATACTCCTAATGTATCGTTGGTTTAACTAACGCAACAAAGTCTGCTGTGTTATGATTCATTAGTCTATCTGCTTCTACAGGAACTAATTTCTCATACAATAGCATTTGTGCTACACCCATCATAGCACCAGCTAAGAGTATACTATCTTCATTATTTTGGGAAGTCTTTTCTACATATTCCAACAAGTTTGAAAATAACTCTTGAAGTCTAACTTCTGCTTCCGTCAATACTTCATTTTTAATTATCAAATCTTATATCCTTCTGTACATCCACTTTTCTTGGATCTTTTTTACTCTTTTCTATCTCTTTTTGCTTTGTTAAATTCACATTTGCTCGTAACTGTGCAATATCTTCTTGAGAATCAATTTTATCTTGCGTTAAATCGGCTGTTTGTTGCAATTTCGCTTGATCCATACCCAATCTACCTTGATCCATAGCAGTTTTACGCTGTAAATCACCTGCTTTGATGTTAATTTCTTGTTGTTTTAGGTTAATTAGTGGATCTTCACCCATTTCTTGTAGTACTTCTTGTTCTTCTGTTACCATTTCCTCTGTCATTAAGGCAATTTTCTCAGAAATTTGTTGTTCCATAGCTTCTTGGAACTGTTGTTGTAATTCTGGAGGTATTTGACCTCCATATTGTTGTGTAATTTGTTCTAATTCTTGTTTGCTTTCCTCTTCTACTTCTTCCCTAGCTTGTAATCCTACATGTTCCATAATATGACCTTGTAAAATTGCCATTGTAGGTGGATTATTTTTAACTAAAGCTGAAGACATGAACGCTCTATGAGCATCTATGTGAGCCATTTGATTTTGATTTCTAAAAGCTACTAAACCTTGACCTTTTAAAGAATTTGCATTTTCAACAGCAGGATCGGTAGGTTCTGGTTGAGGTGGAATAGGTAAAATTACATCAATATCTTTTACACCTAATGCTTGATACATTCTTCTATAAGCTTCATACATGTTATGAGACTCAGGATCTGCTTGTGCTAATTGTAATTGTGTTTGTGCCAACGTAACACGCTGAGACATAGAAAATATATTTGGATCAGATACAGGAATAATATCTATATCATCACTAAAGTCTTCTGCTTTTAAACTTTGTATTCCATCATCACCTATTTCATATGGATAAACAGCAGGTAAAGCTTCTGCAAATATTTTTGCTAGTAACTTAAATTCTATTTTTTGTGCATAGTGTAATCTTTTATGAATAGCGGACATGACTCTTGCGCCACGTTCCATTAGTGCCATTGTAGTTCCTACTGGTGCACCAGCCGCCGCTCCTTCACCAACCTTTTGGTCAGCAATAGCTGCAAATCTAGTTCCTGCTTCTACACAAAAACCTAATAATTGAAATAATGTACCACTTGGTTCTTTGTAAGGTAATGGCATTAAGCCTTCACGCAAACTTCCACCAGGTGCATCTACATCCCTGAACTCTCCTGGTTGGAGTGGAGTATCATCGTCTTTAACTCGCAATCCACGAGCCTTGAAACCCGCAGGGAGATTGGACAACGTACCTGCATCGAGAAGTTGTCTAAGTGCTGCTGTTGCAGTTCTTGATAATCCCCCGAGCATGTGGATAAGACCAAAGCCATAAAAACTAAACCCAGGTAAAAACTTATAGTGTACAAAATACTGTGTCTTTTTTCTTTTTGGATCATCTTCTTTATAGTTTCTATATATAGATAAAATTTTTGTTGATCCTCTATCTAAAGTTACAATGTAAGGAACTTTAATTCCATCATCAGCATCAATGCCAGGGATGTTTAAATCAACATGCATTTCTAATAATTCATAATCCTCATTATTGTAACCAGTTTTTTGAATTCCTGAAATACGATCTTCTTTTTCTTGTAATCCTGTTTCGTTATCATAGACCTGTAAAGGAACATCACGGTAAAATCCTGCAACTTGTAATTTTCTTATTTCGTTTTCAGATTTTCTCAGACTATGTGTTACTCTTTCACATGTTAAAATATCGGTTGATAAGTAAGGAACATATAAGTCATCACTTGGAATAAATTTAGCAACCGCTCTCTCCAGTTCTACATCATAATAAATTTTCTTAAAAGCCGAACCAGATAGTGGTAAGTAAAATAATAATGAATCCATATCAGGATCATACTCTTCCATGTTATGAGATATTTGATAATTCATATACTCTTTAACACGTTGAGATTGTTCTTCTCGTTGACGATCTACTTTTCCAATAATCTGTGTACTAACAGGACCGCCTGGAGGTAATAATTCTTTATATGCTTGTGCTTGAAATTGTGTAATAGCCTCGGACAACATCGGGTGAGTCACGGAACTCGCACCTTGAAATGGTTGTGATCTTTCTTGATACCTAAATCCTAAAAGGTCTAATCCTTTTTTATATGTCTCTTCCCATTCTTTTCTTGAAGATTTATCTGTTTCAAAAGATTCAAATAAATCATTGGAGATACTTCCTAATTCGCTTTCATCAATAACCTCAGCGAGGTTCATATCAAAGCTTGTTTCTAACATGGACGACTGATCGCCGATCACGGCACTTCCGTCTTCCATCATTTGTACATTATCCACTGCAT
>Ga0080013_1004762_pt1 | contig 13117 bp, 15 predicted proteins | sample ETNvirenome_6_85_FD_69236 | JGI IMG/M metagenome (GOLD analysis project Ga0080013, IMG submission 69236) | Marine viral communities from the Pacific Ocean - ETNP_6_85 (SPADES assembly) (version 2) | ecosystem: Environmental > Aquatic > Marine > Oceanic | place: Pacific Ocean | collected 2013-06-19 | reverse complement strand
TTCCGCCTCTTCCCAGATATGGATATGAACAAGGCCCGGGTTATTCGTGCTGATGAAACAGTTGAAGCAAACCGCATCCGGCATCTTCAGCCCTTCCCGATAGGCGGCTAACTGCATGCCGTTCTCGGGGTAGGCTTTAGGCGGGTTGTCTTTGTCGAATTCTTTAGTTTTGAAATCGCCGATATAGCCGGTTGCGTTAATATCTACCTTCCCGCCATAGCCGGCCGGGTGATAAAAGCTCTGCTCACACCGCCAATCCTGGTAGCCAAACTGCTCGTCCATAGCGAGGTCCGCCGCTTCGTAGATTTCTTGGTATTCGCCCGGTGGTATTTCGTTCTCAAACCAGCCTTGCACCGCAGCATGTATTGCAGTGCCGCGTTCGCGGGCTTGTCTGCTATGTTCGTTAGCGTCTTCCCAGATTCGCGCCTCGAACTCTTTTGCCGTTTCACCTTCGATTGTCGGCAGAGTGAGTGCAGCCATGAAGATTTGATTCTGTTTCCACCGCTCCAGCCCCGGCGCCGCGAGCATCTTGTTAACGGTGGTAAATCCGGGCCATAAGTCCAGCTTTCGCGCATCTCGTAGCGTAGCGGCCCGCATGCCTTTTTTCGGGTCTGCATACGGCACCTCGTAGGCCGGATTGCCGTTTTTGTCGTACCAGTGCGTCGATTCTGCTATGTGAGTCATTATTCGCCCTCTATGGTTGATTCCGGGGCCATTTCAGGCCCGCTACGAGGTTATCGGGCAAAAGGTAGGGGTTAGCCTACCTTTGCCCTTTAGAACGGTATGTCGTCGTCGAATGATTCTGCGACAGCCTCGACAAACTCGGCTGTCTCTGCTGATTTTCGATCTGACACTTTTCTTTGTAGCCAATCAGGCAGAGTAGAAACGTCGTCCCCGGCGTCGAGGTCGAAGCAGACGACATCGTTGACGGCTTCGGCGACCGGTAGACCTTTGGGAATGCCAGTGACGGCCTGGACGTTGGCGTAAGTTCTGCTGTTGTTTTCGTTGTGAACGATTGAAAGCTGACATGGATGCCCGAGAACGTTACGAAGGTCGAACGCCCGAGATTCGTCGTCGGTCAACTTCTTTCCGCGCCAGTTCTCAATGTCCCGGCGAAGATTCGACTTTTCGTGCATCGAATTGGTATAAGTCGAATAAATAATCAGCGGACGCCCGTCGTCCGTGAGCTGCTCGGGAATTTCCCAACCCAAAACGACCTTCTCCTTGTCGCCGTAGGGCGTTTCTTGCAGCCCGATATCTACCATTAAATAACACCTAGCCAGATGAGTTCCTTCTGGGACCAGCTTAAAATCGTCGCTTGATCCGGTTTTAGATATTAATGACATTTCGTCCTCCTGTTGTTGGTATGTTTTGGAATCCAAGTCATCGAGCCATTGGCTGTAACCTGGATCGTTCGTTAATTCTTCCTGGTAGTCGTCCCAAGCGTCTCGCGATGCGCCGCTCATTGTTCCACCTTAGCTAGTGCTTTTTCAGCTTCTGTAGAAATTGCTTTTATCGCCCCACGCAATCTAGCGACCCTAACGCCTTCGTCACTTGCGCGATTGCTAACGTCGCGAATGACTCGTAAAGCCCGCATCATGGTTACCTTTTTCTCGGTTAGTTCTAGCATTTTGGGTGCATTTTCACCCTGCCGGTCGAACTCTTGACGACTCACTTTAATTCGCCCGTCAATTTTTTGATTGCGATGTAATCTTCGGTGATCTTGTTGATGTCGGCGAAGAGCTGTTTTGAATTGTATCCAGGCAGCTCAATATCTGCGTAGTTATCTCCCTCGCCGGTCACATCTTCAAATTTATTGCCGACTAGCGTCATCATTTTCACTTCAGTCGAGGGAAATTCTTCCGACAAACGAGCCACCTCTGTCTCTGCTTGGTCCGCCTCGCAGTACGACGCGACATACCAACTTCCGGCTTCGGTGATTCGGTGCAGTACTATAAAATTTTGCTTCTTCATTTCAGTCTCCTCCTCAGATTAGAAAAAACGCAAACGCGACGACCGCTGCAATCATCAGGCATTCGACGACAAGGTAGCGGTCGAATGCTGATCGCTTCGGCTGCTGGTTCGCGAGGTAGTTAAAGTCTTTCATCGGTTCCTCCTCTTCGGCACTTCTCGCATGTCGAATGATTCATGCCTGCGTTGCCCATCAGCCTGTGCCCAAAAACACACCATTGGCCGTGCTGGCATTTATGCCTAACACGCCGCTTCGTCGACCGAGACCCGGGGACGATTGCGACGTTTCGGCCGCAGCCTAGACATGCAACTCTAACGGTTAATGTTTCAGTGCGTGTATTCATTTCGTTCTAATTAAACATTTCCGCTTTCGTTGGCCGTTTGAAAAATCCAAACTTAGGGTCGCGGTCGGACGGGGTAACCTTGGCTGTAAACGTAATGCGTTTGTTTTTAATGTCTTCGATATCGAGGCTGCTCGGAACGCTGCCCCAAAGCCTAAACCCGCGATCATCTTCAACGGTCATCACATCGCGGAATCCAAAATCGTTTTCTTGTACCGCGATTTTAACGACCTCGCCAGTGATTAAGATCCGCTCATCCGTAACCGGAACCGACTCAGCGTCAGCCGTGCGCTCGGCTTTACGGCGCGTGTCTTCGAGCCTGTCAAGCTCGCGAAGGTGAGAGCCTACGATGGACGCTGCAAGGCCGGACTCGCGAACGCGGAACCAGTTGTCGCGGGCAATCGTGCGGATGTTATTCTGATAGTCGTTGTCCTCGGTGAGTCCAGCGGCCCACACAATCGCCGCGTTAGCAACGTCGTAGTCTTCCGCTTCAGGGCGCAGCCGAACGACGCCTTTCCGCTTTTCGTAATCTTGCAGCGGCGTTAATTGCTCCAGTGCGTAGTCGCGTGTTGAAGTTAGACCAGCAGACGAATCTTCGTCGAGAGCCTCGTTGTATGCCCTAGCGCGTGACCCGCTGACCCAACCAGCCTGACGGATGCAGCGGGCAACCATAGGTAAAAATTGCATGAGCGGGGTGCAGTCTTCGACTGCTGGGAAATGCCCAATGTCGTCGTCGCAGTCGAAGAGGCGAGCGGCGCGTTGCAACCACTCGTAGGTCGCTAGAATCTCTTTTACATCGCCGTCCGCGATGAAGTCGGCGAGGCAGTTGCGGCCAACTTGCATGACGCGCTCGTCATCGTGTTGGAGAACAAATGTTTCTTTCCGGCGGCGATTGGTATTGCAATGATCGCAAGTCCCGGGGCTGTCGCGGTAGCTCGCCGGGATCGCACTCTCGGGCGCGTTATAAAAAACCGGGTCTGAGTGGGTGCGGTCGATGGCACCAAGCAGCGTCCAGCCCTGAATGTTGATTTGGTCAGGGGCGGCAATCTCGAAAGCCTGATATCGAGCGGTGTGGTTCACCGCGTGTCCGAACTGGTCGTCCGTGGTGAAGTGGCGGGTGGATTTGTACAGGCGCTCACAGGCGATTGTCGCGCCTGACTTCTTCGCCCGCTTCGCGAACTTCTCAAATTTTTCGAGAAAAATCCCGACGTTCTGTTCGGGAATTCTTACTGTGGTTTGTTGCATGTATAGAGTATGGACGCACGCGGCACAAATAGCAAGTTTTATTTACAAATAAATATTCAGGTGGACAGGCCGCGCACGGCCCGTTATAGTCTAGATATGTGGACTAGAAAACTTGAGTATTTAAGGCGGAAAGGCTATTCCGACACTGGAATAGCCGAGGAATGCGGGTGTACGCGGCGACAGATTCACCGATTACGAATCGGCGAGAACCGCGAACCGCAATACACTCTCGGCACAAACATCGTTGCACTCGAACAGCGTGTTAGAACTGCCGACTAACCACCGCTACCCCTCGCCGCGGATGTCTGGGCAGATGTTCGCGGTCAGCGGTGGCTTTCGCCCGCGCATCTCAGGGGTGCTGCGGGCTTTTTATTCAAGGGCAGGGGCCTCCTCCCCGGAATGCCGTTTAGCTGGCGCGGTGCCCGGCAGTCAGCTTTAATTTTGGGGTAATCTGTGCGTGAACTGGTAGTATCGAATAGCTTTGAATTCAAACTCACCGGCTTGCAAATGGCCGAAGGCACGACGTTTGACGAGTGGCTAGCAATGGGCGAAACACTCAAGCGCATGGACCGGGCCGTACAGTGGTGGATTGGTGACTGGCTAAATATTGGCGAAAAGAATTACGGGGAAAATTACGCCCAAGCGATTGACGTAACAGAAGCGGAATACCAAGCGCTCGCGGATTATAAATGGGTCGCTAACGCAATCAAACTTTCGTATCGAAACGAAAATGTAGGGTGGACCGTTTGCAGACAGCTCGCGGCAATGCCGGAGGCGGACCGGGCGGACGCAATTAAACAAGCAGCCACAGAAGGCTGGACCGTCCGCGAAGCTAGGCAATATGTAAAGGCGCAGAAAGCGCTAACCGGCACACAGCAGAACGTTGCCCCGCCGGAAGGCACATACTCATGTATTGTTATTGACCCGCCCTGGCCGATGGAAAAAATCGAGCGCGAAGTGCGTCCGAACCAAGTGGCTTTTGATTATCCGGTAATGAGCGAAGACGAGATATTAGCCATCAAATTACCGGCTGCTGAAGATGCGCATTTGTTTGCATGGACTACGCAAAAGTTTTTACCTCTTGCGTTTCAGTGCCTCGAAACGTGGGGCGCACGTTATGTATGCACGTTTGTCTGGCACAAGCCAGGTGGCTACCAGCCGGTAGGGCTACCGCAGTACAACGGTGAATTTGCGCTATATGCCCGCATCGGCACACCGCAGTTTGTGGACACTAAGGCGTTTTCAACCGTATTCAACGCGCCCAGAGGGGGGCATAGCGAGAAACCGGAAGCCTTTTACGACATGGTAAGCCGCGTAACTACCGGCCCGCGTATTGATATGTTTGCACGACGCGAAATTGATGGGTTTGCCCCGTGGGGGAACGAAATAAATGAGTAATTGGCAACGCGACAAGCGGTGGTCGGACCGGTTTCTGCCGGAAATAAAGGCGGCGCTAGGGCTGCACCTGATAGCGGAACCGCCCGTCGAGGAAGACGCCGAACGTAATACCGACTTAATGGTGCTGCGCCTCGATGCGGTACGTGTTGGCTGTCGGATTAGAAAAAACAGTTATTTACGCAATCCGCAGTACGCTAACGAGTTCACAATCCGGGCGGGGCGTCCGAGTGGGACAAAAACAGAATTGACAAAAATACTGGAAGGATGGGGCGATTACTTTTTTTATGGCTTCTGCGATGAAGCAGAAGAAAGATTAGCCCGTTGGACGCTTGCCGACTTGCGAGTGTTCCGGGTTGGCTACAATCGTAAATTAGTAGGTATGGACGCAGGCAACGTCCCTGGCATAGCAAAAAACAATACAGACGGGTCAAGCAGTTTTGCGGCGTTCAGATGGGGTGAATTCCCGGCAGAATTTATTGTTGCGACAAGTAGCCGCCGTGAAGCGGCATAACCTAGTTGCACATGCGCCCGACTAGGCGTAAATTGAAAAGAGAACCGGGGCGGCGATTGCCTGACCCCGGTATCGGGAATATGGTTGATGGCCGCCCCGACATGCAAATTCTAGCATACCGAAGCCCCATCAAGCCAAAACCCCGACTTTGTGCGTTATCAGCCACAGGGACGGCATCAGTTCGCGCACATCGTATTAACCCCTATCCAGGGTGTATCTGGGACGGATATGGGCTAGAAGTCTTGGCAGGAGCCATCAGAAACCAGACTCTAATGCGACGAATGGCTCCGGTCAGCATAAGAGAACAAATAGCTGCGAGGCTATGGGTTCTCTTTGCTCTAAATCCACCAGTCAGCATATATAACAGGTACTTATACTATGGACTTACCTGACTGCCTCGACCAAGAAACATGGGCGGATTACAAAAAATACCGCTTAACAGAGTGCAAGCGCAAAGCGTTCGGCCCGATTGCACAAAAGCGGGCACTGAAGAAAATCGAGAGGCTGCACAACGACGGATTCGACATAATTGAGTGCATCGATTACGCAGTGAATAACGGATGGATTGGGATATTTGGCAAGGACGATTTCAGGCGACAGAAACGCCCTGCAAGCCACAGCACGGCGAAAGTTATTGAACTGCCTACCAGTGACAAGAAAACCGCCGAGCGGGGCTTGGCGGCCATGAGGAACGCATTATGAGCAAAGTAAGGCTGAAGGCAGCGCCGGATAGCGAGTCCGTTGATATAACGGGCTGGGAATACGGCGACACATCGAAAGAGTTCGAAGCGGCGATGAAGAAAGAGTTGTTACGCCACATGGGCGAATTGATCCAGGTAGCGTTTGACGCTGAATACACGTATGCATATTTAGACGAAAATAAGATCGGTACTGTTGTAGTGTCGGTGCAGTTGAACGACCTAAATTGGGTGCAGTGGAATTTTACGTTTGCGGAACTTTTCGATTATATGATTGAAGGTCATGCGTTAATGGTCGCGCCGTATTACCAGAAACAGACGGACGAAACTTTAACGATTGGCAAAGACTCGATAAAACTATTTACCGACATGGCGGGCGAGTTAGAGAAACAAGCAAAACGGCTTCGCGTGATAGCCGAGCGGTCGTGAGAAAAGCATTATGAAAGCAACACCTCAAAAGTACTGGGACATGCTGTTGATTGATGGGTGGGCGGGAGAGCGAAAGCTGGGGAATATCGTCGGTGACTTTGCGGATTATGTTGAGTGGCCCGAAGATAGGGATATGAACATTCTTGAGCTGTTCGATGGAATAGCGCGAGGGCTGACTCTGCATCACATCGGCGAAATGAAAAAACCCGTGCGGTATTTCTTTCATTTGCATTTGCCAAAATGCAGCGAAATGTTGTGGGCTGGCGTGGACAGAGATATTGTCGAAACGTGGCTCTGGCAATCCAAATTACGAAAGACCAGGATGCCAGGCACAAGCGCTCGCGCCCAAAGCAGTTATGACAATAAAAAGCATCACGCGAGAAATTTTCGGATAAGGACAGAGGTGCGCGGTGAGGAGGGTGTTACAGCACAGACGGTAAATCATCGAGTGAAGCGGCGATGACATGGACAGCCATACGCAACCGCGACGGGACGAAAAACAAATATGCTATTCGTTCAGGCGGCTATCAGATAGCGAAGGTCATATGCGATGGCGTTCCGAATTACTGCCTGTGGAAACTAGCCAGACCGGCCGAATTCTTGAGCAAACACAGCACGCCCGAGGACGCTAAAGATGCTGCCAGACAGAGAGAAATTAGAGGATGCGCTGGACTACCTGGCGAAGACGGACAGAAGCCACGCGCTACTGTTCGCAGCGAAAGACGTACAGAAGGAAAGAATCAAATTAGTGCGTGCCGTGAAATTCTTGAGCGCGACGGGTAGCGTTGCTGAACGAAACGCCACAGCGGACAGCAGCATCGAGGTGGCCGAGGCAATCACCGAATGGGAAAATGCGGTAGCTGATTTCAAGTTACTGGAAAATACACGCAGCCGAATGAACACCGTAATAGAGGTGTGGCGTAGCTTAAACAAACAGGGGCGGACGTTATGAACCTCGGACAGGAATGCCTGCGAATATTAGACAAGGGATGGAAGTCACCGATACGACCTCGCGATGCGATACCGAATCGCAGAATGGGCAAAATCATCACTGACGAAGAAGTTGGTCATATGGCGAAACGCCATGCCGCTGGTGTGTCGTGCGCCCTTATTGCGAAAGATATGGACTGTGCCGAATCTACTGTCCGTCGCAACCTTGACAAACTGAAGGACGGTTACACGAAGGCAAAAGGCGAGACGAAACGCAATGCCAAACTGAATGAGAAAAAGGTTCGCGCAATACGAAAAGCAAAAGATGTTACGCAAAACGTCTTAGCCGAGCGGTACGGCATCAGCAAATCCACAGTGCAGGCGGTGTTAAACCATGAAACGTGGCGTCACATCAAATAAAGAGCATATGTTGCGAGTCAAAGCATTGCCTTGCTGCACCTGCGGCGACAGTCCGAGCGAGGCTCATCACATACGCGAGCAAGGCAGCCGAATAGGCGACATGGCGACGATCCCGCTCTGCTTGGCGTGTCACCGCGGCGAAACTGGCGTACACGGCGATAAGTCCATGCTGCGAATAACAAAGAAAACAGAGCTACAGCATATGGCAGATGTGTTAGCGGAACTCTATGGGGTTTAAGTTACGGCCTTAACACTAATCTCGGACTGCTATGCTAGAATTTAACGGGGAATTATTCCCGCATATAAAAAGGCAGAGAAAACATGCCATTGAAACGCAGACCACCGTTCAAACCGACAGCAGCCGAGCGAAAGCTCGTCGAGCAGATGACTGCCGTTGGAATCCCGCAGGCATCCCAGTGCCTAGTGGTTCGTGATGGAATCGATGAGAAAACGCTTCGCAAGCACTTTCGGCGTGAGCTGGATACATCTGCGACCAAAGCAAACGCTAAAGTGGCTCAAACGCTGTTCAGCAAGGCGATGGGCGGCGACACTACGGCATTGATTTGGTGGACTAAGACCCGCATGAAGTGGAGCGAGAAGCAAGAGGTCGAGCATACCGGCGATGCAGTGTGGACAATTAAAAATGTCTACGAGAAATAATGCTGGTTGAACGCCGGATTCGGAACTATCAAGCCCCGCTGCACCAGTATCTAGCTGGCGGAGGTAAGCGAGCGATTGAGATAGCGCACCGGAGGTGGGGTAAGGACGAGATAGCGTTGGCATGGACATTCCAGGCAATTACTGATCGACCTGCAACCTATTGGCACTGCCTGCCACAGCTCAATCAGGCCCGAAAAGCGATATGGACAGCGGTCAATCCGCATAGCGGCCGACGCCGGATCGACGAAGCATTCCCCGTAGAGCTGCGTGAGGTCACGAATGAGCAGGAGATGTTTATTCGCTTCCTCAACGGTTCGACGTGGCAGGTGATAGGCTCCGACACCTACGACTCGCTAGTCGGTGCGGGTGTCGCAGGGATCGTCTTCTCAGAATGGGCGCTGGCGAATCCCTCGGCGTGGGGCTACCTCTCGCCGATGATGCGCGAAAACAACGGCTGGGCCTTGTTTATAACGACGCCTCGGGGCAAGAATCACGCCTACGACATGTTCAACCACGCGATGAAATCGGACGATTGGTTTGCGGAACTTTCGGATGCGAAAGCGACGAAGGCTTTTACCGACGAGCAGCTCGACGGCATTCGCGATGAGTACACCGCGCTTTACGGCAAGGATTTCGGGGCAAGTCAGTTTGAACAGGAGTATTTTTGCTCGTTCGAGGCTGCAATTTTGGGCAGCTATTACGGCGGGGAGCTGGCAGCAGCGCGTGCAGCCGGTCGGATCTGCGAGGTCAAGCACGACCCAGACTTGCCGGTACAGACAATTTGGGACATCGGATTTTCGGACGACACAGTCATACTCTTCGTGCAAGTAGTCGCGAACGAGGTGCGGATCATCGACACCTACTCGGCAAACGGCCAGCCGTTGCAGCATTACGCAGAGTTAATTGCATCGAAAGATTACAACTATTCGCGCCATGTACTACCGCATGATGCGCAAGCCCGGACGCTGGCAGCAGCGGGGCGGTCTGTGTACGAACAGCTCGTCAGCGACCACAAGATGAAGCATGTCACCATTCTCAAGAATACAAACACCGAACAACAAGGCATACTAGCCGCTCGGCATTTATTTCCACGGCTTTGGATTGACCGCGAGCAAGAGGAATTTATCAACGCCATCAGCCAGTTTCGGCGAGAATGGGATGACCCAAGCAAGTGCTTTCGGGACAGGCCGGTGCATGACTGGACGAATCACTTTGCCGATGCGCTGCGTTATCTGGCTTGGACTTGGCGAGAACCGCCTAAGCCGAAGGTTGAAAAAACGAACCCGATCATCACGATCGATGGGAAATCGACGCTGACGATGCATGATTTAGTCAAAGCCAGCACTCGACGACGGAAGGCTGAGGCGTACAACTGATGGCTAGATCAATTTTCGACGCGTTGCTCAAAGAACCTGAACGAATCAGCAATAAGCATTCTGCCGGGGGGCAATTTGCCAGCGGGTTAGCGAAAGAAGGCGGAATTGCAGCGTCAACAGCAGGGACGTCATGGATGATGGATCTGGCCGCTATGCTCAACCAACTGAAACACGCCGATTTTCGTGGACGCAGGACGTATCATCCGACAATGTTACACGCGCTAACCGGAATGCCTGTTTCTCAAGTCAAAAAAGATTACCCGATAGATTATCACACTGAGCAGTGGGACGACCTTGCGGATATCCCCGGCACCACTGATTTCTGGGCAAAGAAACTTGGTATCCCGTTTGAGCATAATCCGTGGGAAGTGGGCGGCCGTGTCGCTGGCGGCTTGCTAGGCGCTGGTGCTCCTGTAGTGCCTGGACTGCGGGCGGCGAAGGGGTTGGGCACGGTAGTGGCAGAGAACGCGCTTGCGGGGCATATACCGGGCGGGAAAGTGGCACAGCTAGGCAGTGTCGGCGGCGTGGTAGGTGCGGCGAATCTGGCGAAGGCAGGCAATAACCGCCCGGGACTAGCGTTAGCGCTCGCCGAGGAACTGGAAAAGCAGGGCGTGTCTCGTGATGAGATATGGGCGCGCACATCGCAGTCGTTCGGGTATGGTGCTTATCGCGGCAAAGACGGGCAGATGCGGTTTGAGATTGATGACAGTTTGGCGAGGTTTAAGGAGCCTCCGGTAGGCAAGTCGCGATCAGATCTGGCTGGCGATTACTTTGAAAGCAAAGGCGTGCCGCGCACTAAAAGGGCGACGGGGCAATACCCAGAACTCGATAGAGAAGCGCTGGATTGGGCGGACGTGAATAGACAAAGCAACCCAACAGTCCCGGTGTATGAGTCAATTATTCACCCAGAGATGCAGCAAGCGTATCCAGACAGCGGCGTGCGAATTGGCCGAGTAGATCCCAGCACGCGGGACTTGAGTGGATATTTTGACCCTGCAACAAAAGAGATTCGATACGGCGGCGGCACGATTCTAAATACTAACGATGCTGGCACTGCCTTCCACGAACTACAACACGTCACACAAGGGGCAGAGGGATTCGCAAGGGGTGGGAATCCTGACGAGTTTATAGGACAGGGGTTGCGCGACTTACTGACCAACATAAACGATGTAAAGCCACTGCAAGACGAGTTATTGCGAATAGATATCGACGCTCAGATGGGCAAGCTCAAGCAGGACATGGGCATTGATGTGTCGCAGGCAGAAACGGCAGCGATGGCGAGGGCGGACGAACTTAGGACGCAGATAGACAACATGATGGCCCGCAAGTCGTTAGCGACAGCAGATCCCTACGATATGTATCGCGCTCTCGCAGGCGAAGCCGAAGCCCGTGCAGTCCAGAAGCGCATGGACATGACACCAGCAGAGCGGGCAGCTAATCCGTTCTATGCTGATTTCGATGTGCCTGAAGCAGATCAGATCGTGCGTTACGGCGATGGCCCTAGCGCAATGGTTACCTATCAAGGTTCCCCGCATAAATTTGACAGACTTGATCCCGACAAGATAGGCACAGGTGAAGGCGCTCAGGCTTTCGGGCATGGATTGTATGTAGCTGAGAATAAGGGAGTAGCGAGAAGTTATCAATCTGTCCCAACATCGGACTACCTCTACAAGGTAAACGGGCAAGAATTAGATGTAAGCGGCAAGACGGGCCTAGAGTTGTCGCATATAGACTCGTTAGCGCAACGAGGCCCGGATGCGGTGCTAGAAGATGCGGCAGCGTATAGACGCATGGGGGATGAGGAGGGCGCAGCCCTAGCGGAAAGAACGGTCGCGGAATACAGCGGCGTAGTGCGCGAAGCAAACCCAAGCGCGGGCTACCTCTACGAAATAGAAGTCCCCGATGAAGACATAGCCAAGATGCTGGATTGGGATGCGCCGTTGAGTGAGCAGCCGGAAGGAGTGAGGAAAGCGTTAGAAGGTTTGGAATTGCCGCGTGACAAACTTGAACCGGGACAACAGGCGGGTCAACCGGGGTGGCAGTTATACGATAAAGAAACTGGATTCCTAGACTCTAATTATTCATTTTCGTCAGAGAAAGAAGCTCTGGATTTTCTTGAAAACCCAAAGGGAAGCGACATTTATGAATATTTAAGCGGCGGGAGTCATGGCCCAATGCAAGCCGATGTTTCTGAAGCATTGCAAGCAAAAGGCATCCCCGGCATTAAATACTTTGATCAAGGAAGCCGAGCAGCCGGTGACGGCAGCCGCAATATGGTGCTATTCGATGACTTAGCTAGACGCGCCAAAGTCCTGAAACGCAATGACGAGACAATAGCGCAGCCATCCCTATTCGATACATCCCGTCCATTATATCGGGCAAGTAACAGCAAGCACGACGATTTCGTGACAAGTATTGGAGACGAACACGGGGTGCGCGGTGTATCCACTACACCGGACAGAGAATATGCATTAACGCACGGAGATGTGCTTGAAGAAGTTTATGGGCCGAAAGGCGAATACATCGACGCATTCGAGCTTGACGATAGGTACTCGCACCATTTGAATGAAAAATACAATTTAGGATTAAGCGCGGAAGATATAGACGAATTATCGTCCTCCGAAATATGGATAGAGAATGTTAAGGGATTAAAGTTCGCTCCGTCGTCTGAATTTAACGCAGCATCTGACCAACTCGATAACGATATGGCAGACTGGGCTATTGACCAGGGATATGTTGGTTCTCGATTCCTCGACCCACAAGCAGGCGAAGATTTGCGAATCTTTGACCCGGCTAATATCCGAAGAATTAACGAGACAATAGCGCAGCCATCAGTCGATGAGTTTATTGGTAAGTTGCTGGATGATGAACTTCCTCTGGACGAAGCAAGCCGGATGGGGCGGACGATATATGCAGGCACTTATGGCGCACCACAGCAACAGATAGCGCCCTATGGGGATTTATTTTTACCGGGAGGCGTCGGAGGAGACAACAGGTTCGGGGGTATATTCGGCTCGACGGATAGAGAGGTCGCGCTATCGCATGGCGATACACTGCAAGAATTTACCCCCGCAAACATGATAGGTGATGCGGATTTTCGTAAGTCGGTGCTGTATGACGATGGGCACGATGCGGCAA
>Ga0080013_1004761_pt1 | contig 13122 bp, 18 predicted proteins | sample ETNvirenome_6_85_FD_69236 | JGI IMG/M metagenome (GOLD analysis project Ga0080013, IMG submission 69236) | Marine viral communities from the Pacific Ocean - ETNP_6_85 (SPADES assembly) (version 2) | ecosystem: Environmental > Aquatic > Marine > Oceanic | place: Pacific Ocean | collected 2013-06-19 | reverse complement strand
CTCGCAATCCCAATATGCAGCAAGTACCTAAGCGTAGCTCTATTGGTAAGCAGATCCGTGCGCTTTACATAGCTGAAGAAGACAAGCTCTGGTGCAAAGCGGACTACAGTTCCCAAGAACCCAGACTCCAAGTGCACTACGCACTGCTTGGTCAGTTCGGCAAGCCGTTACCCAAAGCAGTAGATGCTCTGGAGTCTTTTAAGAAGGGTGAGAAACTGTATTCATTCTTTGAGAAAGCCACTGGTCTACCATACGACACCTGCAAAATGCTTTGCTTAGGTATCAGTTATGGTATGGGCAACAAGAAGATGGCATCAACTCTCGGTATATCCGAAGAGATGTGTACAACGACGCAGCGGAAGTTCAATGCTGAAGCACCGTTCCTCAAGATTCTCTTTGACAATGTAATGAACCGAGCAAACAAAGTTGGTCATATCCGCACCATACTTGGTCGCAAGGCACGCTTTGACTTTTGGACACCAAGCTTTGACCAGTCTCCAGTAAAGACACGAGAAGCAGCAGAGAAAAAGTATCCAGACCAGCAGCTTAACAGAGCCTTTGTCAGTAAGGCACTTAACCGATTGATTCAAGGCTCTGCAGCAGACCAAGCAAAGAAAGCTATGGTTGATGCACACCGAGCTGGCTTTGATTTACGTCTCCCAGTTCACGATGAAATTAACTGCATGGTCAATTCTGAGCAAGAAAGTCTTGACTTAAAATTGATCATGGAGAATGCTATCCCACTCAAAGTTCCAGTTGTTGCCGATATAGATCTCGGACCAACTTGGTGCTAACACAATATGCAAAACGATATACTAGAAGAAGCTCTCCAGATAACTAACGGAGATAGACGAGAAGACTACGGCGACTGCAAAGTAGAATTCGACCGTATCGCAAAGATATGGTCTGTACTCTTTGAGACAGACATCACTCCCAATCAAGTAGCACTTGGTATGATTGCTCTTAAGCTAACACGCCAGATGCACTCTAACAAAAGAGATAACTGGGTTGATATTGCTGGCTATGCACGAGTCGGACATATCGCAACTAACACAATATAACAATGACTGATCCATTATTAGAAGAACCAGAAATCATTCCTGTCGGAGAGATTGCACTGGAACAACCACGAGATGTTCCGCTTAGCGAACTTACCGCTAAAGCAGAAGAACTCGTTCAACTGGACGAGCACGTACTCGACCTAGAGAAAGAACTGTCAGAACTCAAGCAAGTACGCAAGACTGTGGCAGAAGAACACATTCCAATGATTATGGAAACTGCTGGTGTAGATACACTACAACTGAGCGACGGCAAGAAGATTGCCATCAAACAGTTTGTAGATGCCCGTATCCAGAATCCAGACGTAGCATTCAACTGGCTGCGTGACACCAACAATGACTCAATCATTAAGAATGAAATCAAAATCCAACTCGGACGAACAGAAGATAGTAAAGCTCAAGAAATTGTCGAAACGATACAAAGAGAGTTCGGCATCGATGCAGACGTTAAAATTACTGTCCATAATGCAACGCTCAAAGCCTTTTGTCGCGACGCACTGGAAGATCCAGAACTAGCGGCATCTATGCCTCGTGAAGCCTTTGGTATTTACCAAGGTAAGCGGGCAAAAGTAACAAAGTAACATAAGTAACCAAAAGTATAATAAGTAACCAAAAGTAATTATGGCATTCGATATCACAACCGTAGCAGGCAAGGGCACAGAGAATCTGGATTCAGGTTCCGCTATGCCTTTTATTCGTATCCTACAGGATATGTCTCCTCAACTGAAGAAACAAAAAGAAGAATATATCGAGGGGGCAGAGTCTGGTGACTTGTTCTTTAATAAGAACAAGACCGTGATACAACAACCTGCTGAAATCATCCCATGCTTTACACAATCCGTGTACACAGAATGGGTTCCACGCAGTAGCGGTGGTGGCTATGTAGCTACGCACCCACTAAGCATCACGTCCAATCCCAAGTATGAGAAGGGTCGTGAACGTCAATATGACGAATGGCTTGGTGACAACGAACTGCGTTTCACAACATACTTCTTTGTTCTGCTCAACATCAATGGTGAGTGGGAACAAGCTGTTATTCCGTTCACGGTGTCACAGCTTCGTGTTGCAAGGAAGTTCACAAACGACATCAACCGATTCCGATATGAAGACGATGCTCTTAAGGGTGTTGTACCTCCTCTCTTTGCTCAAAAATGGGAACTGGGGACAACACTGGAAACAAACAAAAATGGTGATGACTACTATAACTTCAGCATCACTAACAGCACTCCGCTGGACTTGGAGGAAGATGAAAATCTGTTATCCTTGGCTGCTGAAACATACGCTGCAGCTACTGATACACCTCTGTTACAAACTTCAGAGACTCCTCAGTTGGTTGATTCAGCCACTGCGGCGTCTCCGTTCTAAACTATCATAAGTTAGTTAACCACACCTAAGCCTTGGGGGTCTTCATTCCCCCAAGGTTTTTTTGCCATGATCCCACTTACACATTTAGCTACACAATTTAACGAACTATTCAAAGCCAACCCTAACGTCTTTGGTCAGACAAAACTGACAGGCAAAGTTCGTGACAGGGATGGTAAGCAAGATTCAAAATCTTTTTTAGTAAAGTCCCAACTAACTGTTGATGTGTGGGAGCAGCACATCAAAGGCGAACGTCTGATTGGTTGTACACCGATCCTTGAAGACAACAAAGTTATGTGGGGCGCACTGGACATCGACGTGTACCAAGATTCCAGTACCATCGAAGACTTACGAGCCAGCGTCAACGAGCATAAGTTGCCGTTTGTTATATGTCGTTCCAAGTCTGGCGGTGCGCACGTTTACCTGTTCATGTCGGAGCCTGTTCCAGCGAAGGATATGATTGACAAGCTAAAGACGTATAGTGCGTTCTTTGGTCAAGGAGTCTGTGAGATATATCCGAAGCAACCAAAAATTGGTAACCGCAAAGACGATAGTAAGTACGGCAACTGGATCAATATGCCGTACAGCGGTAACCCTACGTTACAGTATGCCATTGACGAAGAAGGTCAGGCACTGAACCCAGAAGCATTTATTGAGTACGCAACAAAGCGTAGATTATCGTTAGAAGATTTTGGCAACCTTGAAGTTCCCAAGTTGGGAACCGAGGAGTTGTTGCCAGAGGGTCCACCTTGCCTGAATTATATATTCGAAAAGAGAACCAAAGAATCAGAGAACCGAAACGTAACATTGTCCAATGTAGCGGTGTACCTCAAAAAAGCAGAGCCATCGGACTGGAAATCAATGCTTCATAAATTCAATAAGAAGTTTTCAGATCCTTTACCTGACAGAGAAGTAGACGCCATAATCAAGTCCTATGAGAAAAAGGACTACAAGTACCAGTGTGCCCAAGAGCCACTGTGCAGATACTGTGACGCTAAGATGTGCGGACAACGTCGTCACGGAATCGGGCAGGAAGAGTTCCTGCCAAACAATCGTTCGCTTATCCAGCTCAAGAGTGACCCACCTCTGTGGTTCCTAACTCTTGACCACGAAGAGATACAGCTAACGACCGCTGAGTTCGACAACTTCAATATGTTTAACCAGCGCGTAATGGAGCGGTTACTGTTCAAGTACCCGCCAATCAAGCAAGAAGACTGGGTGAAGCAGCAGAACCTGCTACTCAAGAACTGTGTGCGCATCGAAGTACCATTTGAGATGACGCCTGTTGGACAGTTTGTTGAATACCTGTCCACGTTCTGTGCCAACGCCAGCGAAGATGTCAGCCACATTAAGAACGGTGCTGTCAAACAAGCTGGTAGTTGGTACGTCTTCCGCATGGTTGACCTAAAAGATTACTTGAACCAGCAGCGGTTCTCGGAACTAGCAGACAACAAACTGCTGTCCGTACTTAAGCGAACACTAAAGGCTGACACCACACGAGTATCGCTCGGTGGTTCACAGATCCGTTGCTGGCGAGTACACGGTGACAACCTACACCTTGACCCAACACAGCCAATGCCGAACCTAGAAACCGATGACAACTACTAATACAACAATTTATGTAGCCAGTGCTGGCACAGGTAAAACAACGACACTAATGGACAGGCTGACTGTCTGTCTGGAAAACACCAAACCAAACAAGATTTGCTTTACCAGTTTTACCAAAGCAGCAGCACAGGAAGCTATCGACCGCGCTCTTGTAAAAAATCCTGACTACGAAGAGAAAGACTTCTCTGCGTTCAGTACACTACACGCGCTGTGCTACCGACGTGTACCACACAAGCAAATGCTGAACAGTCAGGACTACAAGTTGCTGGGTCAGTTACTGGGTCTGTCAATCACAGGTTCCGCATCGCTGTACAACAACAACTCTACCAGCAATCTGGGTAAGGGTGATAGGTTACTACAGTACGAGTCACTTATGCGTAACACGCTGCAACCAGCAGCCACGGTTCTTGCGGATCAAGTCAATACAAAATTCAAGCCCGAAGAACTGGAAGAGTTCTCAAAATTCTACCGCCAGTTCCGAGCCGAGAAAAACAAGTACGACTTCACCGACCAGCTGGAAGCATTCCTTGCTCACAAGGTAAAGCTGAATGTTGACTATCTGTTCGTTGACGAGGCACAGGACTTATCGCCGCTTCAGTGGAACATCATCAACTACATTTCCAAGGAAGTTAAACAGGTGTTCATTGCTGGCGACGACAAGCAAAGTATTTTTAAGTTCTCTGGCGGTGACCCCAAGTCACTTATTGAAAAAGAAGGCGACCGCATCGTTCTGGACACAACGTACCGCCTGCCCAAGAAAGTACTTGCGTATGCAGAAACCGTAGCCAATCAGATCACTGAGAAACAGGAGTACAGTGTTACGCCGTACGAGCACAACGACGAAGGCTGTGTGCACAACATCCGTTCGCTGGACGATCTGGACTTCACCCAAGGAACTTGGTTCCTGCTCTGTCGGAACAAGGTTCTTATGTCCATCTTCGAAGGCTACCTGCTAAAGAAGAAACTGTTGTTCGTGTCAGGCGGTGACACATCGTTATTTAAAGAACGTCAGATCTTCTTCATCAAGATGTGGGAACAACTACGTCTCGGTTACAAGTTCAAGGCATCGCTCATCAAAGAACTATACCGCGACTATCTGCCGACAGGCGTAGCCGTGGGACGTGGAGCCAAGACACTTATTGATACAATGCCAGACAACCACTTGTTTGAGAAAGAAGAACTCATCTCCAACTTCGGTCTGCGCACACTAGCAAAGTGGGATCAAGTGTTCCGTCTACCAGACGCAACCAAGTCAATCTTACTGCACGCAGAAAAAGAAGGTACGTTTGACAAGGCTGCCAACATTGAAGTAAATACCATCCACGCATCAAAAGGTAGAGAGGCTGACAATGTAGTTGTTATGCCCGATATGACACAGACTACCTACCAACACTATCGTAAAGATCCAGACAACGAACACCGTGTATTCTATGTCGCCTGCACACGCGCCAAGAAAAATCTGTATCTGCACTACCCAGTAACCACACGATTCTATCCGTTACCATGAACTACGTATACAAAACAAAACCATTAAAACACCAGCGCGAAGCAGTTGAGCGATTTGCCAACAAAGCCTACGGTGCGCTGTTCTGCGAGATGGGCACAGGCAAGACCAAGATTGTACTGGACATCGTTCGCAACTCCACAGACTTATTCGAAGCTGTCGTCATTGCTCCCAATGGTCTACACCACAACTGGGAAGTAAACGAAATCCCCAAGCACGTTGGTTCCAGTAACAACACACCAGTTCTAACGTACTGCTGGAAGGGACCAATCAAATCAAAGAAGGCGCAACAGGAGTTCAACCGATTCTGCAAAACAACGGACGTCTGTAGAATCTTCTTAATCAATGTAGAAGCTATACGTACCGCTGCTGGGTTTGACACTACCAACAAATTCTTGTCTACCTGCGTCGGTCTTAAGCATATGATTATTGACGAGTCCACTTGTATCAAGAATCCAAAAGCGATACAGACAAAGCGTGTGCTTAAACTGGCTGAGCAAGTTGACCGCAAGTGGATACTCAACGGTACACCAATCACACAAAGCCCGCTTGATTTGTTTACGCAGTGCAAGTTCCTCAACAAGAACGCTATTCCGTACACTACGTACACCGCATTCAAGCACGCATTTGCCATTGAAACTACAATGACAATGGGCAGCCGTTCGTTCCGCAAGATTATCGGCTACCAGAACCTTGAGAACCTGACCAAGTTACTTGAGCCATTCACTCTGCGTATCGAGAAGAAGGACTGCTTGGACTTACCAGACAAGACATTCACACAGGTAGCCGTCGAGATGACTGCGGAGCAACGCAAGATCTACAAGTCAATGAAAGACGACTGCCTCGCACTTTTGGAAGGTGGCGAACTAGTCACATCCACCATCGCGCTAACGCGCATCGTCAAGCTACAGCAAATCCTAACAGGATTTATTACAGCTGATGACGGCACAGAACACGCCATTGAAAACAACAGGATAGCTGCTCTTCTGCAAATTGCAGAGACAACACAGCCTCTGGTAGTGTTCTGTGCCTACAAGTTTAATATCCAGCAGATCCGTGAGGCTCTGGAGAAGAAGTTCCCCAGCAAAAAGATCGTAGAGTACACAGGCAATGTCAGCGACAAGGTACGTAACGAAGGAGTTCGTCAGTTCCAAAATGGTCAGGCTGATTTCTTCCTTGCCACATCTGCTGCTGCGAAGGGTTTGACATTACACCGTGCATCAACAATGGTGTATTACTCCAATAACTACAGCCTTGAAACCAGACTCCAGAGCCAAGACCGCATCCATCGTATCGGTCAAGACAACAAGTGTACATACATTGACCTTGTGGTCCCACAAACTGTAGACGACGCGATTCTTAAACGACTTCAAGAAAAGAAAGAACTGTCCAACATGGTGCTGGACGACTTAATTGAAATCATAAAATGACCAAAATACCATCAACCAACCGCTCAATATTCGACCAGAACCAGCAAAGAATACTGGAACGTGGTCTGCATTCACTATCACTAGCCTGTGATGCACTCACAGAACAAAACAAACAACTCAATAAAGATATACAGGCACTCAAGGCTAAGAATGCACGTCTTGAAGAAAAGCTTTTAACACTATAGTTATGAAACGTAAAAAGGTAGATCTAGTCCGAGAGTACATCAGTAAGTACCCAGAACATGGGAACCGTACAATTGCTCTGTTAATCATCAAAGAAAACCCCAACCTGTACACAAGTGTAGAAGCTGCCCGCAATGCAGTACGCTACGCTCGTGGTAACTCTGGGAAGAAGAACCGAAAGGACGCTGGTCCCAATACCAAGTATTTCCGTAAGAACGGCAAGGCTGGTGAGTACAAGATCCCCAAGTCCCTTGTTTCCAAGAAACGTGTGGTCAGCTTACCAGACGGTAAAACGCTACTACTTTCGGACATCCACCTACCTTTCCACGATGTTGACGCTCTTGAATGTGCGCTCGACCACTGTAAAGACCCAACCAATATCGTACTGAATGGTGACACAGTTGACTTCTATGCAACCAGTCGCTGGGAATCTGACCCGAACAGTCGTGACCTTGCAGGCGAACTACAAGCAAGTCGCCAGTTCCTGATGCACCTGCGTGAGCGGTTCCCAGAAGCCAATATCTATTTCAAAGTAGGTAACCACGAAGAACGCTGGGAAAAGTTCCTGTGGCGCAAGGCTCCAGAAGTCTGCGGTGTACCAGACTTTAAGCTTGAGAAACTACTACGCTTTGAAGACTTGGACATTCAAGAGATTGGTGGTCGTCAACTATGTAAGGCTGGCGGACTCTGGATACTCCACGGACACGAGTTCTTTAACACCTTTGACCCAGTAAACTTTGCACGCACGCTGCAGGTAAAGACTGGAGTCTGTACAATCGCTGGTCACAAGCACAAGACCAGTCAGCACTCAGTCAAATCTATGGACAACAACACAATCGCCTGCTGGTCAGTTGGTTGCTTGTGTGACCTAGAGCCAGACTATATGCCAGTGAACCAATGGAACTTGGGCTTCGCTGAAATCACCCACAAGGGTAAGAAGTTTGATGTTAACAATTACCGTATTATTGACGGTGAAGCTTATCGTTAAATTTGTTAAGTTATACTATCACAATCGGTCTTTGATAGTAAACAGTTATAGAAACGCTCATATAGTCGAGCCACGCATGTGCGCTATCGCCCACTATCCAATAAGTATTAAAGCTATAATTTTTTTCAGAAGATGCATAAAAGACACTGGATGGTCTGTAGTATACATCGACACTGTGTTCATTAGAATCAAAATCATAACTATCGGTTGAGTCAGTGACTTGTTTGAGCACTGTGTTTCCATCACGGATTTGATGCGTTTGAGCAGGAGAACCATCTGCACCACGAACATTAACACGGGAGGTTATAGATAATCTGTAATAAGTCCCTTGAGCTATTGTAACATTAGTCCTGTAATTGGTGGTGCTAAAAGTTACACCATCAGACACAGAAGACGACGGATCAACCATACGCAACTGTCCGCTGGAGCTAATACCATGATAAAAACCTTCTGTGTAACCACTGCGGCTAAGAGAAACTGTTTTTTCTGCAGTCCTATAAACTAAATCCTTAACAGCCGCGTTTGTTGGAACCTTGTCATCGTTATCCTGATTGATAATTCCCTGAGCTTCTGTTGTGATCGGCAGTGCAGAAACATCGACATTATTAACAGCCGTGTACACGCCACCACTCGTCACCATATTCGTGCTGCCTTGAGTCGGTGTGCTATCGGCATTATGTACCTTACCGATAGCTGAGTTAATCTCAGTCCCTGTCTGTGATAATGAAAAAGTACTCATGATTTTAGGTTAGTTTTCTTACAAACACTCTTACGTTTTGCCATCTAAGAACAGACGGATGAGAAATCTCATCTGCGTACACAGTTACATCAATACTACTGGGTTTAAAATAAAAAGCACTTATTGAATACGGTTTATATACAGATAAAGTTTCATCTACTCCAAAAAGCCCAAGATCTGATCCATCTACTCTGAGGCTAACATTCCAATAGTCAGCTGAATCATTATCACCTTCATAAAAGTCACCACATAAACCAAGTTCATAAGTACCCGAATCCAGCGTAAGTGTCCCATCTGATATAGATGCAAAAGAACCAGCGATAACCGTTCCGTCTATATCTATACTGCTATCCGAACCTATACCTACTGTATTATCTGAGACGGAAAAAACTGCAACACTACTATCTACATAATCCTTTACAGCCGCATTTGTTGGAACATTAGAGTCGTTGTCGTAGTTAGCGATTCCCTGAGCTTCTGTTGTAATCGGCAACGCGGAAATACCAATATTATTAACAGCCGTGTATACACCGCCACTCGTCACCATACTGGTACTGCCCTGTGTGGGTGATGTATCAGCGTTGTGTACCTTACTAATAGCTGAATCAATTTCAGCGGCAGTTTGTGATAGATTATAAGTACTCATTTGTTAACATTTCCACTTACGTAGTGCCAGTGCTTTTCGTGTAGGACGACCTTTTGAATCCTTCATCGGTCCCTTGACCCCAGACATACGAGCACAGAAAGACTTACGACGCTTAGCAGCCTTGGACCCGCGCTTCACTTTACCAGTTACAGGAGCCTTTAGGTTGGCTCCTTCCTTGGCTTTAAAGTACCGACGTCCTGCTGCTGTCAGACCGCCTGTCTTGCTCTTATGTTCTTTTCTCATTTTTTTCTACGAATAGCTTTTACTTTACGTGGTTTACCTGCTGGTTGTCCAATTCTTTTTTTCTGGGCGATTCGTGTGCGTTTCTCATTTTCGGATATTTCGCTTGAGGTCGCAGGTGTCTTTGAACTCACACGCTTCGATGGTCTGCAGTATGGCGTTCCGCGCTTTTCGCCCTCTTGTCGTCCGCAGGGCTTCCCTGAGCGAACATCTTTCCAGTCCTCTTTGAACCATCTCCGAAGAGACGCACCCTTTGCTGTCTTGCGAACCGCCATCTACTTTTTTTTCTTTTTTGATTTGCTACCCCAACTACTTGCGCCAACTTTACGACACTTCGCAATAGCCCCAGAAGCATAGGCAGAAGGAAACACCTTGTACCTAGCTTTGACTTTTTTATAGCAAGCGTCTTTAGGCATTGTTACTTTTGCTTACGGTTATACTTTACTTTCTTACCTTTTTTCTTTGCAGCAGCCTTAGCCATTGCAATTCCTTTAGGTGTGTACGAGTACTCTTTTCCGTTAACTTTAGGCATTGTTATTTAACTTGAGATGAACCGAAATAGAAGCCGACGATAGCCAATGCTGTCTGCCGAACTTCTGGTAAAATTACATAGCCAGTGATTGTTTCCCACTTGGCTCCTTTAATAAGACCAAACAAAAAGCTTGTGTCCTTCTGTACTGATACTCCTACGTCAGTAAACGCAACAATAAAGGGAGCTGCTATTACTGCGAACATAGTCGCCACAGTAATAAACCGACGAACCCATGGACCACTGGAACCGCCACGCTTAGAAGCAGCGTCAGCCGACGCATCAGCTACTTCCTGCTTCTTAATGGTCTGTTCAAACAGTGCTGCTTGGTTCTGCATCTGCGCGGCGATCAGTTTCATTACGAAACCACTCACGCCTCCGCCGAGCATAGCTATAAGTTCTGGGGTCATTTTACTAACGTCTTGAAAATTGTGCTATATTACCCTGCTGTACAACATAACCTGTGTCAACACCTTCTGCTGCGTCACAAGCATCAATACCTGATTGTACGTCAGCCCACGCGTAGTTTCCACCTTCTACCCAAGCCCAAACTGATACGTAATGATAAGCTTGTAATGTTTGATCCCAATATGTTGCAAACGGAGTCCTACCAGTAAGAGTGTGAGTAGATGCTAACCAAAGCTCATCTCCTGCTGGAATAAACGCAGGATTTCCAGAATCCCCAGGAACAACTAAATCTCCATTTGGTATATCATTACCATAAAGATCACCACCAATACCTCTTGTTTGTAAGTTTGCGAAATCGGTTCTTTTGGAACCAGCATTTACACTAAATGGTTGATCAAACACATAATCTGTCTGTGCTCTAGCTTGCAACGGTGTTCCAAAACTAAATGTTTTTGTTGCAGCAGTCTCTGCAATTCCAGCATTTACATAATCCGCTACAAACAACTTTGCACGCTGTTCTGCGTATACTACTGGTATGCGTGTATCTATATTATCGAACGAATTTGCTGGTACGTTTGTAGGTGGTAATGGTTGTGGCTGATCCTCATATCCCTCTATTATCCACGTACCTTCATAATCTGCTGGTTTTTTCAAATGCTGTTTAGACACACCCCCCTGTTTTTGTTGTGTCCTTACAGTCATATCAAAAAACTGTTTCGGCAATAATTTTGCAGGGGTAATACTACTCGGTACATCGGAGTCCAATAAACAAACTGTAATATCCGAATCTGGTAGATCGTACTGTTGTAGTACTGTACGAGTAATTACTTGATTGTCTGCAGTAACAAATCGAACATCCGTTCCCACATCTGGTGCGTAACCTGCGTGCGTTGCAGATACTGAGTGACGCGGTGTTATTAAAGTAGTTAGCCGTTGATTATCATTACCATCTTGTGTCCAAACGGAACGACAGGTTAACTGTTGTGTATACTTTTTTAACCAAAAATCTGGGTTCCGTACATACGTTGATGTTGCATGATCTCTGGTAGTGTACATATCCAGAAAACAAGGCTGATTTATTGATGTAATACCTGTTATGTCTGTACGATTAATTGCATCGTCAACAAAATATGCTGTTGAAGATCCAACGTCTGTCGGTGTTATGTACTCGGCATTAGTTTGTAAAGACGAGGAAAAACTAACAGTTGTTCTTTTCGTGTGTACTGTTGTTTCAGAAACAGTCATTTTACACAACTAATCTCGCATCTCTTTAACAATGCGGTAAATAGATAAAGACATATATGTTACAGTTGCTACTGCTACACAAAAACCTAACACATCGTTTACACCTGATAGTCCCAAAGTAGCTAAAAAACCACCTGTTCCTACCACAGACCGCTGGATAACTTCTTCCACTTTAGAAATCTATTTTAGAAGGTGGTGTAAGAATACCTGTTGATGAAAAGTCACCAACAATATCAGTGTACGAAAACTGCTTTGCAAACGGATACACCTTACGGTTTTGAATAAACTCTGCAGTTGCTGCGAGATTCTTATGTACTTTAATATTACTTTGCGAGTAAGGGCTATAGTCACTGTCTAGAAACTCCCACTGAACAGAAGTAGCTTCGCCTACACCAGAAAAGGTTATAGCAAACGTATGACCATTTGGACCATACCAAACACCAAAACCTTTTGTGTATTCTCCATTAGGTGTGTCGCCAGCACCGTCTGTCTCCGTTACACCCGATACTGTAAAGGATTCGATTAAATGAGGAGCCGAGGAATAGTGATTAAAAGGTACTGAGTATTCGTTATAAGTACCTTGAGCAGTTTCGCGTGAATCCCGAACACTGTTTTCGAGCGTAGTCGCTCTGGATGTTTCATATAAAAAAGCCATAATTGTTGTTGTATTTTATATTTATATTAGAGTCAAGTGTTTATTCCTTTTCTGACAACGAAGTTTCCATTTTCTTAAGCTGTTTCTTTTTATCATCCTCTCGGTGATGTACAAATTCTTGTGCTTTTGCTTTCATTTTTCCTCGAACAACCTTAAGACCAGCCTCACCTACAAGCTTAGCCTCTTCTTTGCCGACTTTTAATGCGCCAGATTTCCATGCCCTATATGCAGTTTTTGCGGCAGCTGCTCCTCGCATAATAGGTATTAAAGCGGAAAGTGGTGTTGGTTTTGTTGGTTCTGGCATAACTATTTTTGGTGAATACGTTCCTTGAACTCGTTTACTAGGGCTTTAGTTTCTTTGTCTTTTGTGATCAGTTTTACAGGTTTTCCATTTTCTGTGATTACTGCGATATTACCAGCTTTAACTTCTTTATCTACCGCATTTTTAATCTGTGAGAATGACATATTGTCAAGATCTTCTAGCAGATCTTGTTGAATTTCAGCGAGATACTCAGTCATAACCTGAC
>Ga0080013_1004760_pt1 | contig 13123 bp, 19 predicted proteins | sample ETNvirenome_6_85_FD_69236 | JGI IMG/M metagenome (GOLD analysis project Ga0080013, IMG submission 69236) | Marine viral communities from the Pacific Ocean - ETNP_6_85 (SPADES assembly) (version 2) | ecosystem: Environmental > Aquatic > Marine > Oceanic | place: Pacific Ocean | collected 2013-06-19 | reverse complement strand
TAGATACAGGAGACGGGTGGTTCAACATCATTGACATGTTATGTCTACAAATCCAGTGGCATATCGCTCATAACTTAAATCAGGATGAAGATCCTGATAGGGTTCAAGTCGAAGCTACACAGGTTAAAGAGAAATTTGGTACCTTAAGATTCTACTATGTGGGTGGAAATGATTTCATCTCGGGCCTAGTCACAATGGCTGAGGGCATGTCGGGACGGACATGCGAAGAATGTGGCAATCCTGGAACACAAAATAGCACAGGGTGGATTAAAACCCAGTGCGAGTCGTGTAAGAATAAACCAGATCTACGCTGGGAGAAAGGAACGCAAGGGGGCACTGAATGACTTGGGAACTTTTTGGTGATTTGCTTTTATGTATCATGATACTTTCAGCTGGAATTATATTCACTAGTGCAAACATAAACTATATTCCAGAAAAACAAGGTGGTGAAGATGAAAATCGGTGACTTAGTCAGACCGCATGACGGATGCGGAGCTTTCCGCACATCCGATTATTCTCACGAAAACTGGATCGGCATCATCATTGGCTATGACTGGGGAGACCCAGTTGTTATGTGGGATGAAAAATTTCCAGATGAAGTAGAGTATAAAGAGCAGCTGGAAGTGGTTAATGAATATGAAGGTCGGTGACTTAGTTAAATACTTTGATAGCTCTAATGAGTCGCAAGGAAGGATCCACGGCGTTATAACCCAAGTTGATATGTGGTCGCCTAGAGGAGTGGGTCAGAAAGAACCTATAGTTGAAGTCTTATGGAGCAATGGCCCGGGATGGATTTTACGTAGCAGAGTGAAGGTAGTAAATGAAAATCGGTGACATGGTAGTAAGAGCATATGCTTGGGATGGGTTTGTTCCGGGGATTATAGTTGACGAACGTAGCATTACATATCCCGGTGATGAATCGTCTGATGAAGAGTGGACAGATCACCAGTGGGTAGTACAGTGGTCTGATGGCATACAATCTCTAGAGATGTCTGAAGAACTAGATATATTTGAACAGGTGGTTGAATTGTATGAAACTTAGCGAAGTTAAAGTTGGAGATCTTAGCTCCGGCATTTTGTTCATGTATCATACTCTCTTCGACAGGAAGAGATAAAACTTCTCAAGGAGACTGGATATATTTAAGGGGTCTAGCTCTAGAAAGAGCAAAAACTATTTTTTAATAAGTGATATTTATTAATGAAAAGCGAGGTTGTATGAAGACCATGGAATATAATGATTTTGTTGCTTTGATTAAAGAAACCATAACAGAAGCAAAAAGAACTCAAGATAGAAGAATGAGAACTTTTACGAACTCTATTACTCGAAGTATCATGGCTCTTTACTCTAATAAAACGCCAAAACTTTCTTATTACGAGATTTCTGTTGATGATTTAGGTGTTGAACCTAACACTAGCGGAGATGAATTTTATGAGTTAGAAGCTGGAGAATTTCCCTTAGCTTTAGATCCAAAATCTATAGATAATGAAACTTATTATGATGGTGTTGATCCATTAATGACTGTGGTTTTAGAAATAGACAGGAACGCGCAAGGGTTTAATGTTTCAGCGTCAGATAAAAGTGTTACTGGAACTGCAGACCTTGGAATTCATATTGCTGTTGAAACTCCTGCGGACTTTGAAGAATCTAATATGGGGATGCTACGTAATGAAGTCGCGAACGCTGTTAGGCACGAACTAGAGCATGTGACTCAGGGAGAAGTAAGTGACCAGCCCGCGAGGGCTTACTCAAGAGATGGAAAGTATTACCAGTTTATACACTCTCCAAGCGATGTTGAGTCTCCTCATGCGAAGTATTTACTTGAACCAGCAGAAATTCCAGCTCATGTGAGGGGCTATATGCAGAATGCAAAAAACTTAATGCAGTTTAGCAAAGATGTAGATGAGTTTTTAACTGGTTATGTAGATCACGATATCATTACCCCAGAAGAAAAGCTCATTGTTACAAATACGTGGACTGATTGGGTTTCTAAAAATACTAATAAGAAAGGTTATTAATAACGATCGCAATCTGGTGCTACTTTCCTAAACAAAAAGATTCTTAAGAATTTATTTCTCTCAGCCTCCTACTTAAATATGGAGGCTTTGTTGTGAGATGGATACATACTGAAGATAATCAAAAAAAATTATTATCAGCTATTGTAATCTTTAATTTAATAGACACAATCCTTACAATAACAATGATTAACCTTGGGTTTGCTGCTGAAGCAAACCCTTTTATGTTAGAGCTTATAGAAATAAGCGAAACACTTTTTGCAATAGTCAAACTATCTCTAGTTTCTTTTTCTGTACAATTATTCTGGCTACTAAGAAGCCATAAGGCTTCAAGAAACGCAGCCGCTTTTTGTTTTTGTATATATTCAGTTTTAATGTTTTACCATATTTTCGGAATTATAGTTTCTATTTATTTGTGATAATTAAACAAAGGAGTTGATTATGTCTAAAAGAAAAGAAAAACAAAAAAGAAGATTAAGAAGATTAATCCACGAGACATGTGGCCCTCAGCCACGCGAAGGTATGCCATGCCCTATAGCTACTGCAAATAAAATTAAATCTACTGGAACAACTCCAGACGAATTTATGGCATGGGTAAGCGAGTTAATAGACAGTTATAACTCTAGTACTGAACTTCAAACAATTTCAACTGGCCATAATCCGCTAGCTAGCATTGCAGTTGAGAGATATCAACACGCCGGCAATAAAAAACTTAAACCATCTAAAAGTTCTCTAAGAATCGGATCAACTATTTTTGGAGTAGGTTTCGATAGTTAATTGTTTGTTCAAAAAGAGCTCTCCTTAAATACTTAATAGTGAGATGTGTATACAAGGAGAGCAAAAGTGAAAGAGCAACATTTATCAGGAGATTTAATCTTGCTTTCTAGAGTTGATGGGCCTTCTGCCGCGATAATTCAAAATTCTGGAGGTGGGCTTGGATTATTAATATCTGAAGAAGCCTCTAAAATCGTTAATACAAATAGGACTATATTGATGTACAAAATTCTACTTGATGGTAAAATTTCTCATGTAACAAATGACAGAATAGTCAAAACTCTAAGTAGGTGTAATAATGTATTTTTGGAAAAATAGTTTTATCCCCAAAGATCTTCAAGAACATATCAATAAAACAATAGCAAAACTTCAAAAAAATCAACTGCCAACATCGGCTGCTGAAGAAGTTAAAGATTTTCTGAAGAAATCAGAAGTGATACTATCTGGATCAATTGAAGAGAAACCTGGCAAGTAATCAATAAAGATTTTAAATAGGGGGATACTTTGGTATCCCCTTTTGTTTATAATATAATTACAGTAAAGGTATCTAAAAGAGAGATTTGTTATATGTCAAAAATCGTTAAGAAATATGTTAGAGAAATATTATCAGAAGAATTTCAAAGCCATACGTTCGAACCGGCCGTGGGAGATAACGTTGTTAATACAAACCCGAACTGTAAACATTATGGAAGTCAAGGTGTAGTAGCGGGAATTGAGCCTCTGCCTGGCGATGCGGGGAATATTATTATTTACCGCGTTACTAATGTTGGAAAAGAGTTTTCCGCCGGCGATGTTTTAGAAAAAACCATGGATCAACTATCTCCTTTAGGTGTGATACAAGAAGTCCGGAATTTTATAAACCAAGTCTTAAACGAAGGTATAGAGTTTCGAGAGCTTGACTCTCCTCTTAGATACAGTCGTGCTTCCGGCGTTAAGAGACTTGCCCTTTGTGATACCTCGATAGAGGAACCCAACATGTCACCATCCGGCAAGCCGATGCGTGACTCATACTTTAATGAATATCAGGAATGGGAATATTATGGTCGTGGCAAGTCAAGAAACCGAAGGTTAAAAAAACCCCGAAAGGGACAATTAGTTCCAGGTGTTTCAGATGTTTGTGTTATCGGGTTTTTGGATTTTCATGAATATGGAGATAATGCTTGGTATATTGATTATATGAAAACTCGAGGTGATAAAGAGGGCCAAAAGGTTGCTAGTCGTTTAATAGACGAATTCTTTAAAAGATATGCATCTGAACCAGGTTCTTACGTGCATTTTGGTAAGATGATGCGGGAAGAGATTGGCCACCTTAAAGATAAAATGGCAAAGAAATACCCTGACTCTACTGTTATAGGAGCTGTGAATTTCTAATGAATCTACTTCGTGAGTACATAAGAGAATTGAACCTAGAACAAGATCAAAGTCTTGAACAGGTAGTTTATCAGTTTAGAAGTGAACTCGAGAAAGATTGGGACTGGGATGGTGACAGGGGTTGCCTTAGGGGTCAATGCTCTACAGTTTCTGGCGAGCTTGTAGAAAGATTGAAGGATAATGGTATCGATGCTATGAGGGTCAACGGTAGCTATTTAGAGCCTTCTGAGGATTACGAGCCTGACATGGGTATGTGGGCTCAAGAAGACATTGATCAATATTACGAAGATAAAGAGTACGGTGATATACCGGTTGCAAATCATTGGTGGGTTGAATCCCAGGGTAAGATCATTGATGTAACTGCTGATCAATTTCATCCCGGGGAAGAACAAGATTATAGGGTAGTTATTGTATCTATTGGAAACTCAAATTATGGGGAGCCGTTATGAATCTATTACGCGAATACATAAGAGAAATATTAGCCGAGAGCAAATTATCTGGTCGTACTATCAAAGGAGTATTAAATCTGCTTGATGGATATGCTGATAATACTTGGATCTTTTTCGACACCGAAACAACTGGTATGCATCCAAAAAATTCGCAGATAACTGAAGTTGGTGCAGTTGCAGTTAACCCTAACGAGTGGGCTTCAGATGCTAGCATACTTGGAGAGTTTAATGAAAAAATTAAACTTGAACAAGAGACTTTAAATAAGATTGAGCAAGAAAGAGACCACGGTGTTGAAGATGGCGGTGCTAGAAAAAAAATGTCTGTCACCGATATTCTTTCTATGACAAGATATGGAGAAACTAAAGGAAAATATAGCGGAGAAGCCGAGGTTTTAGATCGATTTTTAGAATGGATGCAGACTTTTTCAAACCCTTTACTTGTAGCTCAAAATGCAAGATTTGATATGAAGTTTATAAATGTTAGATCTGGCGGAAAAGTTCCAAAGTATCCTGTTTTAGATACTCAAGAGTTAATGAAAAATTATTTAGTGCCTCTTCTAAAAACACAAACCCAAGCAGAAGAAGGCGATCTAGCTGCTCAAGAATTATTAGATAAACTATACATCAATAGAGGAAATTGGGGCTATCACTCAGTATCAATGGGTGTAGTTTCTAAAGCTTATGGTATAGATGTCGAGGGCTGGCACAATGCACTGGTTGATGTCAAAATGATGATGGAAATGTATAAGAGCGTAGTGGATACTATTCGCCAAGGCCTAGAAGTAGACATAAGCGCAGAGCAGGGCAAGGATTTAGCCAAACAGAAAAAGAGACAAAAGCGGAAGAAGAGAAGATGACCGATATTTTACGTCAGTTTATAAAAGAATCTTTAGAGTCTAACTCTCTAGAAGTTGCTCCAGAATCTCAAATATTCTGTGATATGGACGGAGTGCTTGTTCATTTCGAAGCTGCTGTCGTAGATTTAGTAAACACAATTTTAGATACTGGTGAAATTCCTGGAGTAGCGTCAACGAAAGGGCATAGAAAAAGACTTGGTTGGTTACGCAAAGAATTGGGATATGAATGGAGAGCGTCATCTAGACCAGATCTAGATCTTAAACCAGTTAGAAATATGATGTTCAGCGCGATTGGAATGAATCCAGGGCCGGTATTTGCTGGCATGCCTCCGTGGCCCGACGCGTTAAATTCTCTTTGGCCTTATATAACATCTACAGGTCATACTGTCAATATACTCAGCGCCCCAATAAGGGCTAGAGAAGGGGCTTCTTCTACAGCTGGTGAAGGAAAAACTGCTTGGGTAGAAGAATGGTTATCACCTCAGCCCGCTGATATTATAATAACTCCAGCAGTTAACAAAGTCCAGTATGCGACAAACGGCAACGTTCCGAATATTTTAATAGACGATAGAAAATCCACTGTTGATTCTTGGAATTCAGCTGGTGGCATTGGTATTCTTCATGTTCCAGGTGGAAGTGCAGCAACAATAGAAAAACTAAGAGCGGTGGGTTTATGAAAATTTCAGAAAAGCAACTCAGAAAGCTAATTAGAGAAGTTTCTTCTGGAGAACCAGCAAGAGTGCCACTTAATATCCCTCTTCCTGCTGATCTAATGGGTATTCATAAAAGAATGAAGATGGGAGGGCGTGGACTCTACCTTGTCGGTGGAGCTGTCCGAGATGCTTTATTGGGGAAGACTCCAGACGATTATGATTTAGCAACAGAAGCAGATCCCGACAGAGTTATAAAAATACTTCAAAGAGACAGTACTCTCAGAATTGATCTTACTGGAAAGTCTTTTGGTGTCGTCCGTGTTAAGACACCCGCGGGTGAAGAATATGAAATTGCAACTTTCCGTAAAGATATCGGCGGAGGTCGAAGGCCTGATGCAGTAGAGTGGACCGGCATTGAAGAAGATGCTAACAGAAGAGACTTAACAGTTAATGCTTTATACTATGATCTCGAAACTAAAGAAGTCGTTGACTTTATTGGTGGTATAGAAGATGTTAAAAACGGAGTTATCCGAACCGTTGGAGATCCGGTAGAGAGATTTGACGAAGATAGGTTAAGGATTCTACGCGTGCCGCGGTTTGCAGCTAGGATGGGCTCTGAGATTGATAAAGAAACTGTATCAGCAATTCTTGAAGATAATGAACTAATAGATGTTCCACCAGAAAGAATAAAAGAAGAAGTACTTAAAGCAATTAAACAAGCTGTATCGGTTCAAGATTTTTTTATTAAGCTCGAACAACTTCAGTTAATACCCCAAATATTTCCTGGTCTAAGCATATCTTCTGGCAATATTGATGACTCCAGTAGAGAACCTCCGGTGGTTTTAGGCCAAGCTTTAATTGATAATGATTCACCAAAAATTAAGAGAGCTTTGACAAAGATGGCGTTTTCTAATGCGATAGTTGATCAAACAGATTTTCTTGTAAACTTTTCTCATATTACTCCACAAGATGCACCGATTTTAAAGAAAGTTTTTAAACGATTAAAAATGCAGCCAGAAATGCTTGATTCTTTTGCTGATGCTAAAACTGTGGAAGCTTTTAAAAAACTTGTTTCATCTCCACCTGCCGCAGATGCAAGAGAGTTAATGGCTCAGGGAATTACGGGACCAGCACTTGGAAAGGCGTTAGCTTCTGCTGAGTCTGAAGCATACACTAAATTTATAAACGAAGTTAGAAAATTAATAAGGGAGATTATAAGATAATGTATGAATATAGAGCGTTTGTTCGTAAAGTTTATGATGGCGATACTATCACTGTCGATTTTGACCTGGGATTTGGAATAACTTTGGGAGGACAGAAAATTCGGCTTTTGGGTATTGATACCCCAGAAGTCCGCGGACCAGAGCGCCCGGAGGGCCTTAAGTCTAGGGATGCCCTCCGCACAAAAATAGGGAATAAGTGGATTAAAGTAAAAACTACAAAAGATAAGCGGGGGAAGTATGGTCGTTGGCTTGGTGAGATATTCATTAATGAAAATGAAGAAGAGCTTTCGATTAACGACTGGCTTCTTAAAGAAGGCTTAGCAAAGGTTTATGGTAAATGAGCCTTCTTCGCAAATATATCGAACATGTTATTTTGTTAGAAAAAAAATATGCTAAAAGACAGCGTATAGTCAATCGTGAGAGCTACTCCACTATGATCGAATTTCACAATGACGAACACGATTTATTCCTGCCACTTGGGTCAAAGATGATGGAGAGAATATTCGGCGATCTTAAACAGAATATAAAAGGCTATCACATAACAAATTTAAATGGGGTATATAGTTTGCTAGACATCAGAGGATCAGCAAAGCAAATATCTGCGTTTACGCAAGGTGCTAATGCAGACTTCATTAGGGACGGGATTACAGGGCGAGGCGGAGTCGTTGTTGAGGTGTTTGGAAGACAAATAGCTTCGGGCATGCAAGACATGTTCACCCTCCCAGAAAAGGGTGGAACTAGAAATATTACTATGGAGTATATTACAAGACTAATTAGGGACCCTAGCGTTACTGATCCCATGAAAAAAGATCTGCTGTTATCTATAGACGAATGGCTAGAAAAAAATGAGCCCGAAGCAGGCACTGGATTAGATGCATGGCGGGAAGTTGTTCGCAAACGCGACAAAACCCAGCTACATTCAATGGTTAAGCACTATTTAGATTCTGCAGAAAAAGTAATGATGAAATATGCTGATACTCTAAAAGAAAATGTTTATGACTCACTCAAGCTAGGGAGTAAAAGCTATCATCAATTAAAAATGTACGATGAAGTAGTCTTAGACAAGATTCAAGTCAAAAATATTTATATTTGGAAAAAATATTATCAGCGCAGAGGCATGCCAAATTATCCTAGCGATGAAGAGTTTAAGCAGTTTATACAAGATATGGATGACGAAGGGGTTGACGTTTACACAGCAACTGCCAAAGAAATTATTAATGCGGTGGATGGGTAAATGAATAGCCGAAAGAAAATAATGGGATCTATATTACGTAAGTACATAAGGCAAACACTCCTTGAGGATTTAGAAGCTTTCAAGCAAGACTTATCAGGTGATCCAAAGTTTAATCACAACTGGTCTGATCGCGCTGATGAAGATGATGAACCAGAAGAAGATATTTTGTTGGGCTATCACGGAAGGGCAGCTCAGGGCCGAATTATAAAGAAAGCATTTGCAAAGCATGCAGATAGAGATTTTTTGAAAACCCTAAAGTTGGTTCATTGGACAAATGATAAGGCAAAACTAATTAAGGCGCTACAGACCCCACGGTCTCGTGATGAACTAAGCGCTGCTGCCTACTTACCCGATACTGTGGAGCCAAGTGCAGCATTTGGTCGGTATGGTCTTATAGTCAATGGACATATAACATTGTTATCAAATGATATGAATGATATACAAAGTGGACATTCAGAGTTCTACCGGAAGGCAAATCCAGAACGTGCCCGTAGTTCCGGGGCTAATAAGGGAATTGGTGTTGTTGCTAATGATAGTATTGTGCTTAGTAAAGAAGATTGGGATAATGAATGGTCCAGGAGTTTTTTAGGTAATGAAGCATTAGTTGATAACTGGGAAGCTACTGGGGTTATTATCCCGGATGAAGATTATGATGAGATGGTTGAAGTCTTTGATGAACTTTATGACAAAACGGGTAAAGAATATAATCTCTATAAGGCGAGCATGCTAGAATGAAACTATTACGTAAATACATAAGGGCACTTTTAGTTGAGGGGTCCATACGCATAGGCGATCGATCTATAATACTTCCACCGGGTATACAAGGCACAGAAGCCTTAGATCTGTCTGACCCTTCTTCCATGAACAAGAGATCGCGAAACGCAGTCAAAGTTCTACAGAGGTTTAGGGATGCCATCGCCAACTCAGAGTCTAAAAAATTTGGAAGTATCGGTGAAGATTTAGTTGCGGCTATTTTGGGAGGAAAACAGACAAATGAGTATTGGGATCAAAGTTCCCTATTCTCAGATGTTATTGTCGATGGCGATGGCAAACAAAGCACCTATTACAGTGTGAAGGCATCCAAGAATCCTGACAAACTGGAAGCCCAAAAGATAGGCCTGCCGAAGATTGAAAAACTACTAATTCAAAAAGGGGGAAAAAGTATCTCTGTTGGCATAGCGATGATATCTGTTGCCGGAGACAATATAAGAGTAAAGTGGACTACTAAGCCTATCACTCTAGCAAAAGACGACTTTGAAAAAATAAAGCAAGCTAAAGATCCTGGTGGAACGAAAGCACCTAAATGGCTTTATGAGCCCAAAGTAGGTATGACTATGAATAGCTTCCATAGCCTGATGTCATTCGCCGACAAACGAAAAGAAGTCGTCGGCATGTCCGAGAAGAGTATTAAGCTACCCCCAACAGCAGAGGGTGAAAATTACGATCTTGAAGATAACGAAATAGCGGACAAGTTCAGAGACACTTTTAAGTATTTTAGAAGTTCTTCTGATTTAGAAGAAGAACAAGAACAGCAGCTATCTACTTTGCTAGATCAAATAAGAGCTACCTTAGGTGAATCATTTGATTGGTATGAGAGTGCGTATGGAAAGGCTGTGGCTGGGTCACTCCTCCGTGAATATATAAGAGAGCTAATCGAGGCAAATGAGTACGAGTGGTCTGTTGCTAGCAAGAAGAAATTTATGCTCGATAAAGAGGGTATGGAACAGTCTGATAAAGATAACCAGGAAAAATATCTAAAGTCGATGGGATTAATGGAAGGATATATAAGAGAGTTGCTCAAAGAAGACCCGATGGGTTTTGTGCATGATCTGGCTGCAGCCTCTGAGGATTTTGGAGAAGATTTTTTCGGTGGTGATCCTGGTAAGGGCGGGGGTAAAGCGATCAAGCGCGCATTCAATGCAAATGCAGATCATCAATTTCTTTCTACTCTGGACACCGTTCACTGGGTAGAGGATGCTTATAGCCTTGAATATCTCATAGGAAAAAGCAAGGACGAGTTATCAACTACTATGACTTCACCCGGTGATAAACTACAAAACCCCCCGGGTATGCTAATAGGGCTGTGGATAAAAGGTCGTATCACACTAGCGGCCAACGACCAGGACCAACTTTATAGTGGAAAGTGGCCAGACTATACAGGGCCGCACGCAGATTATACGGAGGAGGAGCAAGAACAGAGACAGAAATCATCGGGTGTAAATAAGCTTCCACACGTGTCAAAAGACTATAGTCGTTACGGGAACCTTAAGCGTGGAGACGAGTTCGCTGAGAAGATGGCGAGAAATATGCCATATGTCTTAGATCAATCCACATGGCACAAGGGCATCGCCGGCGAAACAAACGAAGCGCTGGTAGACAACTGGAAGCCGGCGGGCATCGTTGTGGGTAAATGGGTGGAGCCAATAAAGTTAAGCGTTCAAAGTCTAAGTGATGAGAAGTTTAAAGATAGTGCAGGAGTCAACGCTCCTGGTGTTATAGGGAAAATCTTTAAGCTGGCCACAGAGCTTGGCGTTCCTATTTTTGATAGAGGCCGCAATGAACTCTGGAGTCCAGCATGAGCGCAGGTGGCGATTGCTATGAAGCAGCGGGCAAGTTCATAATGGACAATTGCGGATTTGGAAATCCAGACGACTGTCAATATATCCTCGTGCACGGTGAGGTCATGGGTCAAGGTCCCATTGCGGGAATACCATTTGGGCATGCCTGGGTGCTCGACGGTTCAACTGTCATAGACAAATCAAACGGAAGAGACGTCGCAATGCCGATGCAGGTTTATTACGCGATTGGGCAGATTGATAGAATCGATAATGTCATTGAGTATCCGTGGGAAGAAGCCCGCACAAAGATATTAGATTATGGTCACTGGGGTCCATGGGATCTTGAGACAGAGAGCGGATTATGAGAAAAGAACAGGAAATTTTCACACAAGTCAACGCGCAGAATGTTCCTGTGACCGCTGACATCCTTGACATACTAGAGCAAGAAGTTGTGAATGAGTCTGTTCTCCGTAAGTACATAAGAGAGATGCTAACTGAGAAGAAGCTGCGTGGTCAGAAAGACAAGCGTACTCTCTATCATATCAACAAGCGACCGGCTACGCCCCAGCCCAAGGTGACGTATTGGGAACAATGGGATCCCCAAGCCACAGACAGGGATACGGGAGAGAAAACCGGTGATTTTGTCAAGGTTCCCGATACTAATATTTGGAAGCGGCATTGGCTCGATAGCCCTGTCAAGTCTGGTGTTTTTCTGACCCCTAACCCGCTGGATATTGCGATGAACCACGGTCGGACTGGACACGTGTATGCATATAAAGTACCCGAATGGGTCATTGATAAATCTGGCGGCATGCATCGTTACGATACCGGCTCTGAGGTCCTTATACCCGAAGACGTCTGGAACGAGGCCGGTAAAGAGATCGAGTTCATGGGCAAGAGCATGGGCAAGGAAGAGCTGTGGGATAAGATGATGCCCACCTCATACGGCCGCGGCCACCACAGGCCGGCGACGAAGCCATCGTGGATGTCCGATGAAGAAATGGAAAAGTGGCAAACCGGACAGGCAAAATTTAATCTGCCAGGATTAAGGGCAACAAAGTATCCCGAGGATGTGATCAAGCTTCTTACACCAGAAGAAAGAAGAAAAGCTATTGAGGCCATCGAGGCAAAGAACCAAAATGACCCAACCAGGATAGAAAAGGGGCCCAGAGATAAAAAAGGAATTGTGGTTCCTGGAACAGCACCCGGTATTGATAAAAAGAACCAGGAACTCTTGGCTCTGCTGAACAAGCATATGAAAGAGTCCATGGTCCGCGAGTACATAAGAGAGATGTTGATTGAGAAGATTGAAGGGTGGGATTATCTCTCGCCACCTCGAGACTTTAAAGACAAGACTGGCATCGACATGATTCACGATTATAGGCTACCCCCTGAGTATACATCACCTGAGGCGCTTCAGGACTACATAGAGGGGAATGAACCCAAAGACTCGCAAGAGGCCACTCAGTTTTATAGTTCCATTGTTGATAATTTGGTCGAGCTGAACCCAGAGCTAGCCCCGATCGTGGGTACCGGTGCTCCAGACGAATCAGGACTGCTGCCTGATCAACAGTTATCAGACGTCTATCCATGGCACCTCAAGGACATCGTGATGGGGGTTGCTAGTGAGTTTCCTCCAGCGGACATTAAGCATTATCTTGGAGGTCCTGCCCCGAGTTCGAAAGATGAAGAAACTATTCAGGCGCTTACTGATCAGACCGGAGTGAGACCCCAGTGGATTATCTCACCTGAGACAGCAGCGGAATACCTTGATCTACGCGAGGGTCAACTACGTGAGTACGTAAGAGAATTACTGACCGAAGCCAGCGATAGCTGGAAGGACATCGCTAACGAAACGATTGCTCGATTTAATGGTAAAATTATAGATGAAGTATCTGATTTCATCGAGGTGCAGTTTCCCGAAGAGCAAATGGCTAAATTCGCAGAGAGACTGCTGAGAAAAGATTTGAAGCATAGGATGGTTAATGTAA
>Ga0080013_1004759_pt1 | contig 13123 bp, 21 predicted proteins | sample ETNvirenome_6_85_FD_69236 | JGI IMG/M metagenome (GOLD analysis project Ga0080013, IMG submission 69236) | Marine viral communities from the Pacific Ocean - ETNP_6_85 (SPADES assembly) (version 2) | ecosystem: Environmental > Aquatic > Marine > Oceanic | place: Pacific Ocean | collected 2013-06-19 | reverse complement strand
TCATAATTTGGGTCCCAATAACCATCAAAGAATTTAGTGTCTGGTTCTAAACATTCTCCTTTTTTTCCTTCACAATAATCCCAGAAAGAATATTCTTCGTCCATTAACGCTTTAAATAACATAGCAGGAGCATTAGTAAATGATGAAAAATCCATCAGAAAATCTTCTAGTATCTGATTGAGGTAGTCGGGATGATATTGAAATACATCTTCAGTATTATCCCATACATCATTTACATAATCTCTTAAATCTCCTTCAATTGTATAATAAGATGCACCCTTATTATCTTTAGTTAATCTACCTACACCCTCAAAATGGTCTTCTATTTTATCTTCTATATCTTTAGCCATCCCATTCTTAACAGCATATTCATGCTCATCATTATGTGTCCATACTATATAGCTTTGAATATCACCTATTTCTTCATCATATTTTTCTATTAGTTCATCAACTTCTTCACTAGAAGAACTTCTATTTAATATATCTTCTGCAACTGACTGAGATACACCTCCAAAAATTTCACTTATAGTTTTCCAATTATTTTCATCAATTGCATCTGTCATATAAGTGTCCCATTCATAATTGTACCACTCTTGTGAGTCCCAAAATGAGTCGTCTCCACATAGATATTCTTCTATATAACTTAAATCATACTCCCTATGAGCCATATCAAATAACTCTTTTAAATCATTACAATCATATGTCATAGAAACAGGAATAGGTTTAGTGGTGTTTTGTATATATCGTTTAAGTATGAACGTTGCGGTTACCGAATCATGAGGTATGCCTAATAATTTAAATACAGAAAAGTCTATACCATTTTTGTCCCACAACTGCATAATCTTTTTGAAAACAGGTTCGGGGACGTTTGTTTTTACATCACTAGCATAGTCATCCTCTTCCTCCCAACCTACTGGAAATTCCCAATCTCCTGTTGGGAATAGATTCAGTTGTTCGTCTTGTTCGGTAATAGGAATATTAAAAGGTGCGGTTAACTTGGGTTTAAGGACTGTCTTTTTTACTTTTTTGGTTCCTGGTTCATGGTAAGTCTCTTCTTCATCTGGAGTCACGTCAGATAGATGATAAGGTTTAGCGAATTGATGTATAAGATTATACCCATCATCTTTATAAATGTCAGTCGTACCTAAATTCTCTGACCCTGCAAGACAAAAGAATTCCCCTTCCTGAGGGTTATCACATAATTCTCTATCTGTTTTTTCATTTGAAACTGTTGAAACTGTGAAATCATATTGTTCATAGATATTCATGTTTTCATACCCAAATTTCTTAACTAATTGGCCAGCAATTGCATTAGCTTCATCTTCTATATCCCCACCTATGTCGGGTGCACTTCCGTCTATTCTCCCGTCTTCGTTTTGTTGGTGGTGAACTAATTCATGTGCAATACTTCTCAAAATATCTGCAATTGCTCTATCTTTTGCGTATACATTAACAACATAATCCACATAGTTATATGAAGCTAAGGTCGTTAAGTCGTCTCTACTGTATACTAAATTTACTTCTACAGGCGTAGAATAACCAAGTTCTTCCTTACAAAACTCTAAAAATGTATCAACGAGTTCTTGATTGGCGGTAACTTGGTCTTGTTCAGTTAGAGTATGAGTGGTGTTAGTCTTCATTAATAATAAATACCTAGTAAGTACCTAATTAGTTAATGGAATTAAGAGTCGTAGGGTGTTTTCATTTGATTAGGGTTGTACGCGTTCTGATTCTCATCTTGTGTCTGTTGTGCTTCTTCCATTTTTTTAACGTACTCCTGCATTTCTCTGTTTCGTTCAGCTATAATTTTGTTTCTTCTTTGTAGTGCTTTTTTCTTATGATTTTTTCTTTGTCTGGATTTTGGCATGTGTGTTTTTCTTTTAAATTAAATAAAAATTATAAAATTGTAAATAATTTATCTATCAACTTTCTGAAACATTCCTGATAATACCTCTTCTATAGCACCCATAACCGCGTACTGGTCACCTCCCCAACTATCTTTATGTCGTTCAATTAAACGTTCAACAACATATCTTAAGTCTCTTTCAAGATTATTCCATTTGTCATCGTCACTTGCCTGCCAATAACTTTCTTTTAAATTATTGGTCTCTTCTTTTAATATCTTTTTTATTAAATTTTCCATCTTCTTATAAATATTATCTTTTTTGTGTTTTTTTAGTAACTTCTTTAATTAAGAAGGAAACTAATGTTCTACCTAGGGATTCTTGAATCATATCACCCATTCCTTTAGTAGGTTTTTTGGTAGTCTTTTTTAAAATCTTACCTTTCTTTTTAGTATAAGACATTCCTCCATTTTCTAGTTGGAATTCTAGATTATTTTTTGATTCCCCTCTTCTATTCTTAGTGAACATAAGGGTACGAGTATTGTCCACACCTCTTTTAATATATAACATTCCCGTGGTATCAAATTCAATAGAAGAATCTCCTTTGTAAATTCCTTGTTTAGTTGCCTGTTGGATAGTTAAAAAACTAGTGTATTTATTTAAATTATTTTTTCCTCTTTTGTTTTGGAACATTAAGTTCATGAACCATCTTAAACTTTCTTTTTGATTTAAAGGTGTGGTCATCGATATTCTCCCTGTTATTGCTTCTAATGAATCTACTAAAACTACATCCCACCCTTCTTTTAAAGTGGATGTTAATAATGTTTGTGGGTTAGAGGTGCCACTTAAATATAATGTATCTAAATCATTTAATGAAGGGATGTATTGGGATAGCTCAAAGTTATCTATCTCATCTTGTTCACCAGAAATATATAAGAATTTTTTAGAAGGATTACATTTCTGTAACTTACTTAAAGTGTCAATCCCCCAAGCGGTTTTTCCAGTTCCTGCAGCACCTACTACAATATAAACAGTAGAAGGTAATATTCCTCCTCTTGTTGAAATAAAATTATCTAAGGAAGTATTGGTTTTAAGGGGTGTTAAAACTTCGGAAGGGATGTGTAAATCTTTTAATTTAATTGTTTTCATGGCGTATATTTCTTTATTTTATTTACTACAAATATACGAAAATTAGTTGGATTACACAAGAATTACAACATGTATCTGCTGATATTTACATTGTTTTTTACATCTAAAATGTACTGACATTTCTCATATTCTTCACATTCTGAAAAGTAATCTATTAGTGAATCTAACTGTCTTATTTTATCACTATAAGATAATGTATAACTAGTAGTCCACTTCTCTGGACCGAACTGTACTAAATCTTTGAACGAAGATTCCATAAAATTAATATAGTCTTCATTGAAGGCTTTCATTAGTTCTCTTCTTTTTTGTTCAGGTGTTAACATATTATATAAATATAAAAAAGACCACTATTATGGTCTTTTTTTATTTTCATCTTTTAATAATTTTTTAATTCTCTTTCTTTCTTTGGTTGTTCCATACCAAAGAGTTTTATATCCGACGATACATAATATAATTACAAGTATTGTTATCATTTTGTTGTTAATTAGAGCGGGTGGGTGGTTCGAACCACCATCTACGTACTGGTATGCATGTCGCTTTTATCCTTAAGCTACACCCGCATGTGGTTATATAGTTATCGCCCAATTGAATGTATCACTAGGGGGAGTAGTAATCCAGCTCTTCTTACCTCTCCAGTCACCGTAAGTTTCCATTGTCCCTCCATTTTCTAAGATATAAGTTTTCCTTGCTAAATGTATATGATTAGTGGATACACCTAAAAGAGTTCTAGCATCTTCTTCACTAATATTGTTTTCGTTAATGAGACTTATAAGTTTTCTACTTACAAATCTGTCTAGATAAATTAGTGCTCCTTTCCAGGTTACATTGTCTATTGGGTTGTTATTTTTTGTTTCCATACTACAAAGATACGAATAATTTTTTAAAAAACAAATTATTTTACACAATATGATTTGCCCATAATTTAACCATGTCCTGTGCAGAAGGTCTCATCAATCTATTAGCTCCTTCTAAAGAAGTATCACCTTTTAATTCTGCCTTTGCTAATACATTTGCAATTACCACATCTCTTACTCCATCGGCATTATCAATCAAATATTGTATCTTCTCCTTCTGTTGTATTTCACGTTCAGTGTCGTCTTGTTCATCAATAGGTTCTAAGTATTCTGGATGATGTAAGTCAAGATATTTTGTTAACCACCTAGAACCGGACCATAAAAAATCTGTTGCTTGAAACATGTTTACTAATCCACTGTCTCTTAAAACATTTAAGAAATCAAATACCTTTTTTCTTCCAGCTCCTCCCATCCAACCTTGTTTGGTACTTTTAGCTAGGTCTAAAAATCTATCAATCTCATCTTGTTGGACTTCTTCTTTTAAAAGTTTTAGTGTGTATTGTGTTTGCACTGTTGGTCTTATTAATATTTTATTAGATTCATTTAATCTGCCCTTCATTTGGACACTATAACCAGATTCCTCTTCAAATTTTATTAAGTCAGATAATTTTACATAATCATTTATTTTGAATGGAATAGTGGTAACTGATGCACTTTTTCTTATATCTACTATTTTTCCACCTGGGGTAATATATAATAGAAATCGTGCTGATGGTCTGCCCCACCCACCTGGACGTTCAAATCTTGCTAACACTAATAATTTTTTAAATACTTCTGGAATCTCTGGTTTTTTCCCCGCGTCGTCCCCATCAGGTAATATTATTCCGCTTTCATTAAGCATTTTCTCAATTTTAGTGGTTTCTTTTGGTGGGAGAATAACCCATTTATCTCTTTGTTCGACTCTAACCAATTTACCGTCTCTATACATGTGTCCCCATCCTCCGTATAAACCATATTCTTCTCCATTACTCTCATCTCTTACCATATATTGTATACCACCTCTATAATCCTCTCTATCTATTTCATCATCATCTAATGCATCTATTACTGTGGCAATCATAGTTCTGGGCATCTCTACTGTGTCCCACTCTTCTGCTTCTTCTCCTGGTGGTTTAGGGTCTGCTGTTAAATCCCATACCATTACTCTGTCACCCACTTTTAAGTCAGGACTCATATGTGGTGTATTGTTACTATCTTGTTCATGTACTTGTTGGATTTGTGATGCGTCTGGAAGTAGTGATGAAATTTCTGCAGCTACGTCTTCACTTGAGTAATCACCATCAGGCCATATATCTAAAACCTCTCCTTCTTTATTAGAATCAAAATATTGCCAACTTTCTCTATCATCCTCCAGGGATTCAGTGTCATCCTCTACCACTTCATAAACTGGTCCTAGGTTATTATACACCTCCTCTATATCATAATAATATGAAACATCGTTCCAATCTAGAGTTTCTGTAGATAAGATGCCGGCTGTAACTTTGTTATAATAAAAATATTCTGTCTGCAAGTCCTCCCACTGTTCACACGGACAATCGTAAATTTGTCTGAAACCTTCTGCCTCTCTCTCCTCAGGTTCTGCTTCATTACAAGGAACATATTCTTCATACTTTTCTCCGTCATCATCTTCTCTCGTTACTTCAATATCTTCATACTGATAACACTCACAATCTTCACCACTCACTATACCATACCCATCATCACCACACTCATCTTCGTCCATATAGGACTCATAATTACCATAATACTCTACCTGTATATCGTATATCTTGGGTATTGCGTACTCATAACCATCTACCTCGTTCAACAGTGTTTCTATACTCATTCCTCGTTGTTTAGCATTATAGTTCAATGCGATATATGTAAACCATGTAGGAATGTATAAAACATCTATTGTGTCCCTCAATGTCTTATAAAATTCATGTCCATTCTCTGGTGAATGTAAAGCGTAAATATATCTTAACAATTTAATTAGGTTAGGAGTAAAAATACCGACCTTTAACGAATTATTCTCCTCCTCATTTTGTTCATTAATTGGTATTTCTCTTACCTTTTTTGCCCCCGGAACTATTACGGTCCCAGAATTATTATTTGCTATTATTTCTACCCCATTATCACCAATTAATTTAAGTTGGTCATATGCAAGATTATTCATATCTATTCTATTACTATCTACATCAATAAAAGGCATATCTTTAAAAGGTGAACCTACTCTATACCCATCTTTTTGTGGTGTCTTACCACTTTCCTGTTTTTCTTGTTGTGTTAGGTCCCATACTTTCATTGTTTCATCACCTCTTAATAAAGCAGCTATAAACCTTGCCACACCATATAATATTTCTCCATCAACCATTAATGAAGGTTTTGCAGTATCAGCTGGAAAGTTTGCATATTCAAAATATCTCGCAGGGTTGGGGTCAAATACCTTTACACTTTCAAAATCTGTACCCCATTTGTCATTAATTACATCTACCACATCTTGTGGTGTTCTGCTAAGTGTATCAATAGTATGTTCTTTATCTAATTCATCTTTTAAAGATATAGTTATTGGTTCTGGTGAGTTTAAATAATAATTTACAAAATCTTCTACAAACTCTTGTGGATTTTTTCTTTCAACTGCCAATTCTCGTTGTAATGTTTCAGGAAATCTATTTAAAATTTCCATCACTTCTGGATTGTCTTCTCTAAATTGTTCTAATGGAATATCATCCATTATGGATTCATTTAAAGTCTTTATATGTCGTACGTCTCTCGTCTCTAATTCATGGTCGTCTGTATCACCGTAATCATAATGGTCCATATCTGGGTCATATTCCCACCATGACATATCCGCTCTTTCTTCAGCGTCATCTCTATCATATGCACCAAGTTCTATAGTTCCACTCCTATATTCTTTTTGCCAAAATGATTCGTCAGCATCAACTTCGAACCAAGAAGGCCAAGATTTTACAGGATTTGTAACGTCTTTAAAGTCACAAGGAGTTAAACCGTCTCCAGTATTCCCCTCACCACACGCTTCATCCCAATTTTCTATTGCCCATTTTGCCCATCTACTAGACTTAATCCAACTTTTCTCATCCGAACCAGGGTACTCCCCAAAGAGTTTTATTGTTTCGTGCCATTTCTTATCTAATGCACCATATAGTTGTGTTTCATCTACTGATGATATAGTGTTTAATTCCTCCCATGTAAATTCTTTAGTTAAATAATTTAAAATTTGAGCTTCAGTTGTGGTAAAAGGTTCTCTTGTTTGTAGTCCCTCTTCTGGGTACGTTTCCTCCTCTGATTCATTTAAATTGTCTTTAAGATATACAAGATAGTCTTCCCAATTCTCTTCTGCCTTACGAGAAGCTATTTCATATGGATTATTATCATATCCTTCAGCCCGATACTCTTCCCATTTTTCTGGGTCTTGTAAGTGATGGGTATATTCATGTAATAAAGACCTAATAACATCTTCTTCATCTGCCATATTTGGATAATAAATGAATATCTTATTTGTATTTTCATCAAATTGTGCTTTTGAAGATTCACTTTCTTCTCCCATGCTTCCTGGAATACCACTTAGTCTAGCGTAGATATCTTTCCAGAGTTCTACGGGAGGTATCTCATCAAAATAATCACTTGGTCCTAGATTAGTAACTACATGTGGATATACTTTATCTACAATATATTGTATAGTAGATATAGTCTCTGTGTCTTGGGAGACACCATGTTCTTGTAATAGGGTTGTGATTAGGTCTTTCATTATTAATAAATACCTGAATGCTATAGAAGATTATGTCTATGAAAATATCTTATTATGTTAGATTTTTCTTTTGGGGTTGCGGTTAATACTTTTTCCTCAAAAATATTCCAGATTACATCTTTTTGTAACCCCATATCAGTTATGCCGAATAATTTTAAATCGTCCTTATCTATGATTTTACCTTCAATTATACAATGGTATAATTTTTCTAATAATTTATCTTCTGAGGTTTTTTTTGACATTTTTTGGGCTCAACAATTCTTTAGTTTTATCTGTTACCCATCCTTTAATATCTTCAGACATCGTGTCTTCTTCTATTAATCCGAATTTATGTAATTCTTTTTTTGCAATCTCTACTATACCCGGATATAAAATAACTTTACCTTCTTTTATTATGGTCTCCAGTTCTTTTTTTATAACTGGTGTAACTTCAGTTTCTAAAAAATTAGTGAGAACGGATTTTTTAATCATTTTATAAGATTTAGATATCCTTCTATTATGTCTTTTGAGTTGGTGGGGGTTATTTCTTTATTCCATTTAGAATAAAATAGTTTAACATATTTCTTTAAGGCAGTTAGGTGTTGTGGTCTATTTTGCGGATGAGACAATACCTTTAATACTTTATCCTTATCTTTATCAAACATTCTGTTGTTTATTAACTAAATCTTTTTTGATTTGGTTACCTTTTAGTTGTTCTTCAATAATAAGATTGTTTCTCTTACTAATTTGGTCTCTTAGTCCTTCTGAATTAATATTTCCTACACTTGCGGTAAGAGTTGCTATTTCCCCTGACATTCTTCTACATTCTTGGATAATAATACCAAATTGTTGAGTTATATTTTCAAATTGAGTTCTGGTGGTTTTAAGATTTTCATACAATAATTCTAGAGTTACGTCCGGTGCAGGTTCTATCTCAATTCCTTTAATTAATGCTAGTGCATCCTCATCTGATTTAAAATCTCTATTAGGACAATAGTATCTTCCGTCTATCTTAAGTGTGGGGAATACCGGTATTCCGGTTAACATTTTTACTTTACTCCATTCCGCCTCGTGTTCCTTATTGTCTTTTTCCACATATTCTATGCCTTCCTCAGTTAACTTATCTTTTAATTTTTTACAAAACATACAGTTAGACATCGTATACATAATTATTTCGATGTCATAATCTTTTTTACTTTCTTCTACCATAATTTTATTCTTCTATATTAATACTAAATTTATCCCCAGGTTGGATTTTGTCTATAATATCTAAATTTTCAGTTACCTGACCAAAACATGTATGATTATTATCTAAGTGTTGGGTATTGTGTCTATTATGACATATAAAAAATTGTGACCCTCCTGTATTTCTTCCTGCATGTGCCATTGACAGTACTCCTTTGTCATGGAATTGTTTAGGTGCGTCTAATTCACAATCAATATTATATCCTGGTCCTCCTGCTCCAGTTCCATGAGGACATCCTCCTTGAACTACAAATTCTGGAATTACTCTGTGAAATTTTAAATCATTGTAAAATCCTTCTTTAATTAACTTTAAAAAATTCTCAACTGTCTTAGGGGTTTCATTATCATAGAGTTCTGCGACCATTACTCCATTCGGTGTTGTTATTCTAACTTTACTCATTTCTGTTAATTTTTGGTAGTTTTATTCTAGGGTCTTCTGTTATTCCTAGTGTTGTTATTATTTTTTTTATTACTTTAAATATCAATATTATTACACTTATAAAAATTAAATTAATTATCCATGTAGTCAAGAGTGGAAATATTAAATATTGTCCATAAGTTTTAAATGAAGTAAAAGGAACGTATATATTGTCTGCGACATATGCGGTTGCTAACTCCTCATTAGTTAAAAGTTTAAGACCTTCTTCTTTACTTAACATCTCACAATTCAAACATTCACCACCACTATATATAGTAATCATGGTTAGTAGTGTAGATATAATATACATCCACAATATTATTTTCATCTTATTCCTACTAATTAAATTTCTAATCTTTGCCGGACTATCAACATATATAGACACTCGGTCTAACCAATCTACATATCTGTTAACTATTCCTGTTATTTTCTGTTTCTGTTCTCCCATCTTTCTTTTCTTGAAGGTTTGGTATCTTTTCTCTTTTTAGTTTTAGAAGGAGTCGCTGGAGTATTAATCTTTCTTCCAAATCTAATTAGATGCTCTAATTTTTTAATCTCTTTTTTAGATTCTCCCTGTATTGGTAACCTATCTAATTTTTGTTGTGGTGTTAATGTATTATAACCCTGTTGTCTTGCTTCAGCGTCCTTTCTTCTCTCGTTTCTACTAACTTGTCCAAACTTTCTTAATTTTGCCATTTATTTATTTTTTTTATAAGTTTTTAATTATTCCCATATGGTGTCTCCATCTCCGGTTATCCACATTACATGTTCATCAGGATAAACAGGAGTCCATTGTTCTTTACCTTTTCTATATAGTATGGCATCAACAATTATAATACTATCTGCATTTGCTGGTACGTCATAAAAAGTTGTGTAAGTATCTATAGAGTCGTAATCACCACAATTCATGTCCATCATAACATAAGGTGTGTCATAATATATTGCGTCAGGTTCTTTTAACTCTAAGGAGTCAAGTGAATCAAGAGTATCATTAGTGGTGGAAACCCAATAATTATGTGGTGGACCATATTCACTATGGTGAGATGGTATCCCCTCAGTCCAATTCATAATTAACATAGTAATCACTAGCACTAGTATTCCTACGTATCCTAACTTTACGAAATTTTTAGATTCTTTCATTTGTTTGTTTGTTTTTCCTTGACCCATAACTATATGTATTTCTAATTCAAATAATAATAAAATATTAAAAATAAAACAAGAGTTGGTTATTTTAAAATTTTTTATTAAATTTATAATAAAAAGTTAGTTATGGGACACTGGGAAGATTTATATCATGAAATTCATGAGGATTTACAAAAATATGGGTTGCAAAAACAATACCAAGCACAATTAGAAAAGATGAGTCAACAAGATAAACATTATTATACAGATTCTAGAGACAGGATGCGATATGCATACGAGAAAGTCTTGGGTGAGTATCAAAAAAATAAGAAAATAAAAACTAAATCTAAAAATTAACGAGGTTTTCTATTACTTTTAGTGTTAGAACGTCTGTTGGTGTTATTTTTGTTAGGTTTAACCGAACGGTTATTAGTTGATTTATTAATATTAATTTTAGTGTTATTTGATTTATTAGTATTAATTTTATTTGTGTTAGACCTATTAATTTTAATGGTGTTGGACTTATTAGTTTTAATAGTACTATTGTTAGATTTATTTATATAAGTCTTATTAGTATTAGTTCTAATATTAGTTTTTACATTATTTTTCCATTTAGTAGGGACATTTGAGTATCCTTTAACATTTATACCAGTTCTATGTACATTATCGTGATGATAAGTCAGGTTGGTTTTATTATTATGTCTCCAGTTCCCTCTAGGTCTATAAACATATCCAGTATTACCAATGTGACAATGTACATGTGTTGTCGCCCCATAATAATATGGTGGAAGTGAGTTGTAATAATACCACCAAGGATAGATGTGTCTCGACCCATAATAGTAATAATATCCACTATAATACCCCCAATAAGGAATATCATTATAATAATATACACCTACAGTAGGCACATAATTAACTCTCCAATAGGAAAGTTCTTCATCTTTATCTTCCTTACAACAAGAATGGTCAGAAAGACATGCTTGTCCTCTTTCCATTAGTTCACAAGTATGGTGAGGGGTGCTGGAAGTACTTTCGTAGATGGTACATCCAGGAAGAAAAGCTATTAAAACTATTATTCCTAGTATTACTAATAGTATTCTTAAGGGGGTTATTTCATTCCAATCTTTCATTTTTTAATTAATTTAAGTAGGTCTTGTGGTGTCTCAAAATCACGGTCTACAGCTAAAAATTTCACGTCTCGGGTATCTTTATTTACGACTACTAACACAGGGGTGAATTTGATGTCTTGTGAGCGTCTTACTTTTTCCCATTCTATTCTATTTTGAAACACATCTTTTATTGTATAAGTAATATTATTATCATCTAATACTTTCTTCAATTCTTCACAAAATTCACATTCTTTTTGACTGTATAAGAAATATTTAATCATTTTTTATTTTAAATATAAATCAAAAAATTAATTTATCAACTAAATAACTTCTTTTTTCCTCCTTCATAGACGTAAGCATGTCCTTCAGTTATTAATTGTTGGTTGATGGATAACTGTTTCCCTTCTTCATCTAATATAAATAATTCCCCTAGCACTCTTCCATATTTTCCTACACCATATGATTTCATTCTAAAATATCCTGGTTTGCTAGACACTTCTTCTAATAACTGTCTAGTTCTTTCCTTTGCAGCCAATCCTTTTTTCTTTTCTTCTAGATTTCGTGTTCTACTTTCCCAAGTATCTATTCCTTTAAATCTAATTCTTTTTTTAAACCAAATATCAAATCCTACATCTATAAGTGCGTCTATAGTATCTCCGTCCACCACTCTTTCAAGCTTTGCCCTATAAATATATTTCTCCATTTATCTAAAAGTCTAGTTCAAAACCAAAGTTCACAATCATGAATCTTAATTGTGTTTTATCTACTTTTAATTCTAGTACTGTAAAAGTTCCTAATCTAAATGTTAGACTGTACTTTTCTTTTTTGTTTCCGGCATCATAGCCATTTATCCAATTTATCATTTTTTCTTTTTCTATATAAATATCATCATATATTTATAAAAAAAGAGATGATATGAAAAATAAGTTAAAGACTATATTAAAAGAGTTTATGTTGGAGGAGTTAAAGAGAGCGGAGCATAGAAATGGAGAAATTATATTAGAGTACCTCGCGGATGATGACCCACCTAAATATATTATTTATTATGAAGAAGAAGATGAAGTGTCAGAAATAGTCTGTGAACTTAATTCTGAATTCTTCGATGGAGGAATGGCTAATACTATTTTTGATTATATATTAACTAGAGAGTAATTCTATTTTTTCTAAATAAACGTCATTAGAAAATCCCCATAACCTTACCCAGTGTGATACTTCCTCTTTGAGTCCTATTGATTCTCTCCGTAAAAAATTTCTAATATGTCTAGGGCCATACTGGGGTAAACTTAACCAACGTCCACGACTACATTGTACTTCGGCACAGATTTGAATTGTTACCATACATTTTTCTTCTCTTCGATATCCTACTTCTTTATTTCGTGCTCTTATCACTCTAATTTTAGTATTACGAATATATGGAAGATTGCCTTGGTTGGGGATTAGGATTTTTGATTTAAGTTTTTTATTTAATTCTCTCTTTGTTAATTTCATACTACAAAGATAAAGAAAATATATAACACAACCAAATCATTTATATATTTATTTGCTGTGGGGACAGGATTCGAACCTATACGGAGCAGTTAGCTTAAAAGTTTATCCTCAATTCTCCGCCCGAGAGACAGTCGGGTGTGTCTGCCAATTTCACCACCCCACAAGAT
>Ga0080013_1004758_pt1 | contig 13126 bp, 23 predicted proteins | sample ETNvirenome_6_85_FD_69236 | JGI IMG/M metagenome (GOLD analysis project Ga0080013, IMG submission 69236) | Marine viral communities from the Pacific Ocean - ETNP_6_85 (SPADES assembly) (version 2) | ecosystem: Environmental > Aquatic > Marine > Oceanic | place: Pacific Ocean | collected 2013-06-19 | reverse complement strand
TGTTCTAGCGGCATGCCAATTGTTGGCTCACAAATCTCATCTGGCTCTGGAAAATAAACACAAGGAGCTACACAATCTGTTGTATATATTTCCGTACAGTCCACGTCCGCGCATTCACAAGTCTTATATCCTTGGCCACATAGTAGTGGCGCCTCATTGCAAGGGAACAATGCACCCACATGATCAATAGTACATTCACATTTGAGTTCTTCATCAATTTGGCCATCGCAATCGTTATCGAAACCATCGCAGATTTCAAATTGTACAGGAGGTGCAGTACAAGATACCCAGTCTCCCCCAATACAATATTCTATACCGACGCCGCATGCTGTTGAGCATTCTTGTATTAGATCTTCATCTATATTTCCATCACAATCATTATCAACACCATCACAAACATCTTCTGGCACGAATCCACACTCACCACATGCGTTTAACTGACCTTCATCAATAAATCCGTCACAATCATTATCTTCGTAATCACAAATTTCTTCAGAACATAGTGTTACACAGTCTGTAAATTTAACTTTACCCTTATCGCACACTTGTTCTTGCGTACCTGGAAAACCATCAATAGTTATACATTCTAATGTACCCATATTATAGTTTGTAGGATCACACTCTAGGAATTCTTCGCACTCCCCGACTTCTAAAACTTTTGGAGGATCAAAACATATATCTTTTGTTATCTTCATTCTCCATTCCGCATTTAAATCACAAAAGAACCACTCTTCTCGTATACATTGTTTCTGATATTCTTCTATCGTCAACAATTTTCCGATCGGAGGAGTGGGAATTGGAATTATTTTTAAATGAAAATCTTGAGTCTCGTCTTGCGGTTCAGTACATGCTGATAGAAAACTTAAAGATAAGAGCAATATTGTTTGTATAGTTCTTTTCATTTAAAAAAATCTCCTAGAAAATATTCTCCCGTATCTCTAAGTTCGTATGAGCGATAATATTCCCAAGCTTTAATGAGTTCGCGACCGCCCTCTACGGGGCCATCATATAATTTATTTAATCTTTCTAGATCTGCCATATCAACGTGAAAAAAAGCTTTTAATTTCCATTTTGCCCCGGGACCTCTAAAGGCTTGCCCTACATCATGTATACCATGCTCATCCTCTACGAAGATATCTACTGTATTGTGGTCAACGTTTCTATATGTGACCTTGCGTATCATTTATCAAAAAATTCCTCGTTTATATGCCCGCAGTCGGCACATCTAAATAATTGAACTGGGACAAAAGTTTCTTGACCAGTGGGAGAAATAACAGGCGAGACTCTTCTTATCTGATATACTTGAATAAATTCTGTGCATGCACATCCACTACACTCAACAGCATCAGTATCACTCATATTAATATTAACATTCATTTTGCGCATTAAAAATTCTCTATTTCTTTTTTCTCTAGTGTAAGGAGCTGTTTCGAGTTTAAGTTCTTACCGTCAATTATAATTCTGTTGAGTTCAGGAATAGATACAGATTTCTTACTGTTAAAAATATTTTCCTTCATAAGTTCATAAGAAGGGTGATCTGGATATACAACCAGTACTTCAACATTAGAGTTAATACTACTCTTATATAATACTACACTTTTATTAGGCATTGTTATTCTCTTTTAGGTTTTATCCTAGCGGACTGCAGCCTTTTCTTTTCATTTCCGCTTTAATCTTTTTAGTTGTTTCTTCATCTTTCGAAGCGCTTAATTTCTGTTTAAGCTGGAAACATAAATCTTTTGCATAAGGGCGATCTTCTTCACCTTCTTCGAGATTTTCTTCTTGCCTCAACTTGTGTCGATTCATATGCAGAGCGTCGCGCTGGTGCGAACTAGTTTGGGAAGGGGGCCCGGCATGAGTACCTTGTACCTGCCTAGACTTTTCCCCTGTTGGGTCTAGCTGATAAATTAGATCATCTGCGTCTCTGTCAATATCAGATACCTTCTTTTTTTCTTTGCCTTTGAAGAGTTTACCTAAGCCTAAAATCTCATTAAGCTCCTCTTCAACTATTGTTTGAATCTCTTTTTTTGTTATGCTCATATATCATAGCCTCCAATAGTAATTATCACTAATACCATGTTATTGGCTGAAACTGTATCAATTCGTTGAAAAAATTGTTAATAATTTCTTTATCTTTTGTAGAAATCACTCCGTCTTTCGCCATAATAATCTTACTGTTCTGCTCAACACCTACTGGTTTTTCTTTTCCGACCTGACTCCATATAGAATCATCGCCTAAATAATTGACTTCACCCACTGGAAGTAAATTATCTGTGTTTTCGTCGTCACTGTTCACAATAATCAAATCCCATCCCATTCCGTCAGCAGGATTAATCAGCGCCGGCCACTCCCCGTAATCAAATGGCAGAACTTTTTTTTCTAGCCCGCCGAATTTTTTTGTTGTTCCGCGAGGGTTATCTAGATGAATTTGTTGATTTGGGTTCGCTCGCAAAAAAATAATTAATTCTTCTTTTGAACGAAATACTTGTTCATTCATTCTCTTGCGCCACTTTTCTAAAATAATTTTCATAATCAAAAAAATTTTTCCCATTTAAGCGAGAGTGACACCAGCACCAGAAGATCCTATAACCCACCATGCAGAATTAGCCCACACTAAATGCACAAAAGTTGCGGCTGCGCTGAAAGTTATTGTACCCGATGAGCCTCCTGTCCAAGAGGCGCTGGATACCGTGATAGCCAGAGAGCCCGGGCCAGAGTAGCCAGTGCACAAAAACTTCTTCACCTGTCCTGTGGCCGTTGCGTCCGCTAGGGTTGCTATAAGCTGTCCGCTAGCGTTGGTCAACAAGGTTAACGGTTTGGTCACGTCAACACTGCCGCCGTCATTAGAAGAAGTTAGTGTTTCGTTTCCAAGCACGTAGCCGCCGGCGAGAGAGGTATTGCCACCTAATGTTGTGTCGCCATCGCTGGATATTATCATAGCATTGTCACTGCCAAAAGGGCCGTGGCCGGTCGTTATGTGGAAAGAGTCGGCAGCTGCCTCGTTTCCTATGCTCCATTTTGTAGAGCCGTTGTTCATAAAAGATATTTGGGTGTCGGCGTTGGTTGTGGAATCAACCGAGATTCTAGAATAATCTGTGTCCGCTGAACGAAAATAAGCTGTTATTTGACTGGTTGTATCTGCAGCCGACGCGTTAACGTGGAGCTTGTAGTTTGGGCTGCTCGTGCCAATTCCAACTCGATCATTGTCGGCATCGACAAATAATGTATTACTGTCTAAATTAATATCATCATCTCCAGAACCTAAAATAATATCACCGTCGACTTCTAGAGAGCCGGTTATTTGTGCATCAGCGCCATATTTTGTTGCCATTATCTAAATACCCTTTCCTTTGATGTTCTTAACAGATCATATATGAAACTCTTTTTGAGTTTAAGTAATCGATTAAAACGAACGCGTTTTCTGGAGTCGGTATAAAGAGTTGAAGGTTTTTTAATCTCTCCATCAATTAATTGGTCCTGAAAATCGTAAAATTTTGCTTTTGGAGCGCGACCATGGGCAGTACCTATATAAACGACTCCAATCACAAAAATGGCGACCATTATTGAGAAAGAGGCAACAAAAAAGTTTTGTAAAGCAGACCTCATACTCATAAATAGTTAATAATATAGTCTAAATTAAAAAGTTCGAAAAAATTCGGAAAATTTTTTCTTTCCTTTTTACTGTTGTGAGCCACCATTAACGAATTTATCTAGTATTTCGCCTACAGCTTCCATAACTTTTTCCAAAAGTTTAAGGGCTAGCACCATATTAACCATATCTTTAGGATCCATCATTGCACTATCAGTGCTTTTGGTCTGTTGAGAAAGGGTTACAAAGTTACTAGTACTCATTCCATCGGATTTACCGTACCAAGAAGGCGCACCTTGTACGCTATTACCGGCAGAACCGGCTTGTTTTGGCCCGCTAGCGCCATTTGAGCCGGCACCCTTGACCGGACTAGCACCTGATGCCGCGCCGGCAGGGGAAGCCCCTACAGGGCTTACGGAAGAAACACTCATATTTTACTCCTAGCTATACTAATAACTAGTCTTTAGAGTCTTTTAGGCGCTTTAAAGTCTCAGAATCATCTAGTTCTACACGAGATACCAATTCTAGCGACTCCACCGGGAAATAAAAGTAGCTACCAAACGGCCACCAAAAAATTTTATACAGCAAGTTACCTTCAAAATTATCATATGAGATAACAATACCGATCTTGCACTGCCGGCCGGTGTGCTTTTTGGTAGATATATAATTATTCGTAGGTTTAACTAAGTCACCAATTTTAAAGTCCATACCATAATTAGTGTTTGATGGAAAGTAACTTTATAAGAATTGGCGATTTAGTTGTAGAAATCTACGATGACGTGCTGGGCGTAGTGATAAATACCGTAGATCCTACTCCAAAATATAACCAAGGACATGCTCTGGTAGTTTTTATAGGGCATGTTACTCGATGGTTCAAGTGGGAGGACCTACGGATTATATCACGTAACCCGAAAAGTTACTTTGAAGATTAAGTACGACCGTTACGCTCGTCTTGTACAGTCTTACGTAGCGTCTTGCAACCGGTTGCTACAGTCTGTAGGGACTTACGTAGCCTCCCACCTGCTGCATTGTTACCGGTTTCATGCTTTTCCACGTCTGCTAGCGCCTCGGTAAGTGTCTCAATCATCGTTGTAATAGTTTCAGTAGTTGTAGTAGCCATAGTGATTCTCCTTATTTAGCAATCAGCTTTCTTTTTGGCAGTCATGAGCGCGCGCGTGGCGACCTTTACCTTAATCTGAGACAATATCTCACCCCAGTTTTTGATCTCGGACTCTTTTATCTCGTCCAACATCGTCCACAAAGACTCTACTTCGTCAGTTAGTTGTCTGTTTTGATCTCGCAACTCTCTTATAAGTTCATTTTTAGTCTTTTTCACGCTCATGATGACCTATGATAATCTTAAATAGCGTTAATGTTAAGCTTTTTACTTCTTTTGCTCGCAAATTTCTGCGTTTGCGTCGCCTAAACCGCGCATATTTAACGAATGCATGGCATGTAGACGGGCTTGTACGTTACTAATTCGCTCGTGCAGCTTGTCAATGTCCTGAGTAAACCTCTTTAACAGATCTTCCAACTGCTCTAACTGAATTTCTAAATTATCCATTTTACCCTCCAATACCTTTACGCGCTCTATGGCACCCATAACAACACCCCCCTATACTAGTAATTAGACTTTCGATTACTATCTGGGAAAATTTTTGGCCGATTTTTTACTGAATATTACTTTTCACTCTCGGCCTTTTCTTTGAGATGCGAGTTATACCGCTGCTCATCTCTTAGCATCGCCCTAGCCACCCCTGCGTCGCTCCACACACTATCGTAGCGCGCCTTCCAATGGGTGATCTGCGATTCAAGCTTGTGTACTGTAGCGTGGAGTTTTTCATTCTCCTCTGCTATTTTTCTACACATATCGCATAATTCGGGCATGCTATAACTAGATAGCCACTACCTCTAATTCTCAAATTTTTTCGTCGCGTGATCGAACACACATCTAGTCAGGATCTGGCATATGCGGCATATTGGCACATAGATTCGGGGTACCTCCCGGGGGGGAGGGGGGTGTAAAGTGTTGCTTGCTCTTTAAAAAATCAATGATTTTAAGGCTTTGCAGGCTCTTTTGTAGGTTTTATCTTGACAAATGGCAGTCCATCACGCCATACTATGTCAATATCACCATCATTATGCGCTTCTAGGCAGTCTTCTACCTGTTTCGCAGTGGTATAGTCGCCTTCGGCCCTGTACTCTTTAGCTAATTGCTTAAGCTTTATCACTGTAAAGTCAATCAGCTTGTCACTTTCCCCCTGAGTATTGTTATTATTATTACTCTCGGCCATGTTATAACTAGCCGGTGAGGCCGTTATTCGTGAAGAATTCCGCACACTTACGGTCAAGGGCCTTCGAGATTTGGCACACTCGCGGCTTGCTGATTCCGTTGATTTCCGCAAGTACAGCTTGCGAAAGAGCCTCTTTTCCCAAGTATTCCGCTAGGTTACGGCTCTCGAAAATGTGACGGTCCCGCAAGGAAAGAGTGGAAATAAAAGAGGAAAGTACGCGCGCAATATTCTCACTCTTGCGGACACGATCCAGCTTCTCATCTTGACGAAGCTCGCGAGAAGAAAGCAAGTCACCGAAAGTAGAACCGTCAGAATCGCCAACGGGAGTTGACATAGAAGTGGCAGAACCGAACACAACCGCCCAAGCGTCTGCGATCTTGTCAGCGTCGAGCTTCAAGTGGTCAGCGATATTTTCGATAGTAATATCAACACCTTGCGCGGTAAGAACGCGGCGAGCGGTGTGAATCTTGCGATAAAGCTCGCGAGTTGTGCGATCATCGCCGGAGACGACACCGCGCGACTTAACAACTTCCTGACAGCGGGCAACCATCCATTGACGGGCAACGGTTGGGAAGTTTGCACCAGAGGACCGGTCAAACACGCGGATCGCGTCCAGCGTAGCACCGGCGGCGGTAGCGATCAGATCTTCAAGCTCGATCCCGTTACGCTTGTGACTGTTCGCGACGTTGATCGCGAGTCGGATGTTACAGAGTACCAGAGCGGTACGAGCATCAGCGTCACCGGCCTGAGCCTGTACGGCTAGCTCGGTCTGAGCCTTGCGCGGGAGTGGAGCGTTGTCTTTAGCTAGTTTGAAGAAGTCCAATTATTGATCCTTTGTTGGGGTTGCTTTCCTCGACTGCTTATAGATCATAGCACAGCTAACTCCAAATAGGGAAAAAAACGACACTCGCAAGTTGTTGATATCATTGAACAAGTGAAAATAAATTTAACTAATTTCACTTATGATATCGCGGACTTGCGAATGCCTCCTGTAAGTTGTTGAAATCATTAGACCCCGAATCACCACGATCCAGCCTGTTTTAGCAGGCTATGATCGTAAGTGATATCAAGGGGTTAGCGGAGTCGGTTGGAAGGGCCGATGAGGAAGGATTGAGCGCAGAGCGCGGCGAGTGCGGCATAACCGAACAGAATCATTGAACTATCTCCTAGAGAGAATTGAATTAAGTAAGCGAAATCATTGAAGATTTCAAAAAGGGGTTTTTGACTATCGCCATCGCTTAGGCGAGACTTTGCGGCCTGCGAAGGCTGACACGGTGTCATACGCGCGGCGCTGACCATCGGATCCACCGTAGATGTCCGGGCTGGACTGTAGCGGGCTCTCGTTCTTGTCGAACCGAGCGAGCAGATACACGCCATTGACGTGCGCGATGGCGAGGGTCTCACCGTTGGGGAGGTGGACTCGGCGCTCGATGGTAACAGCCTCCGGTGCCTTGTTGAGTTTCTGGGTGAACCGCGTGCGGGTGTGCTGCGTACGGCGCTTATTGGTCTTGCACTTGGCTGCCATTGGGCTAGCTCCTTTGTGTGTCTTGGTTGCCTGCCTACATGGTAACAGTAAGCACGGCGGGTGTGAAGTTAAGGGTTGACAGCGAGAAAGTGAAGGCCCTAGGTCAGTCGCCTATTCGCGGGTGTCTAGTTCGCAGGCTTTCTATGCGCCTCGCTAGCTACGTAATATATTTACGCTTTTGCTAGTCTCCCCTATCCCACTATGTTATATACTCGCGTGTAGGTATTTCTTTTTAACATTCTACTACTGAGAATATTATTTATGAGTCTCGGCGTTCTTTTTTTTCTAGTCGCAAATCTTCAACTTCTTAAACCTCGTGCGTATCTTTCGGTGCGTTCTTTTTTCTGCGGTCGTGCCAGAATACGAGACTGGTAACGTACCCATATAAAATTAATTCATTTCTTTTGACTCACAATTTTCACGCCTCGCACACCGCTGGATCCTTCCTTACCATCGGGATAAGTGAATCTCACATCGGGCGGGTTGACGTAAGTAACCAGCGCGGGCTTACCTGGATGATATCCGTAATTGATCATCACGAGGTCGCCAACCTTGGGCATGGTAATATCTGCGTAAGCTCTAGCGTCTCGCGCTCTCTTGACTGAACCCCTCATGTGAAGAGGTACGTCGTTTAAGTCATCCCAAGGCGCTGCTATTTCAAAGATATTACTCATTCTTTCCTTTTACCCTCCGACACCTAAAATATAAGCACCGGAGGGCGAGAGTTAAGGGTTAGGACTGCTTTCCGTCAACAATGTTCGCCACAGAAACGAACAGGGTAGCGAAGTCCTTCACCTGATTCTTGTCCAGAACCAGCGAAACCCCACGCTTGCGACCGGGGACGTTCATGGTCAGCGAGACGAGCGGAGTCTCGTCGTTGACCTCGCGAACGAGCACAGAGGCTAGCGCGGCCTCATTGGCTCCGGTAACGGTGAAAGTGTTCTCTACGACGACGGTTTGAGTGGTGCTCTTGTTCAGCATTTTAGTGCGTCCTCCATGGATGCGGTGTGTTTCTGCTACAAGGTAACTATAAGCACGGATCGTGCCTAGTTAACCCTTTGAGTGATCTTTTTTGGAATAGTCAAGACAATCGATCCCTCTGTGGATCCATATGCCTCGCGTAACTTGTTTCGCTCGATCACGTATCCAACGGCTTGGATCGACCAGCGCCCGATCCGAGTCTGGAATCTCTCGTGCTCGCTTGGAATGTGAAAAGTGATATCCATTCTAGCCCTCGCAGCTATCGGGGTGTGACCAGTTGTTATACTGCCAATCACTGATCTCGTCGTTCTTGCACAGAGAATCAGTCCAATTGTTCCAAGTCTCTGAGCGATGACACTCATCGACCCACTTCCATTCTCCGCCCTGCCATTCGGTTTCTTGCTCGATGCAGGCGGGAAGAATATCACGCTCGAATTCCTCGATCGCTTCGTCGCGGGTCTTGACTGTGTATAGGTCGCTGGCCATGTTCTGTGTCTCCTCTGACATTTAAACTATAAGCACGGAAGGCTGAGAGTTAAGCGTCTTCGCCATCTTTTTGACTGAACGAGTGACCGACCAAAACCCCTAGAAGAAACACCGCTAGCGATATCGCAACGAAGTCAACGAAGAGTGACGCGGGCGAACAGCAAAGGGCTGCATAGAAGTCTAATGGTTCTGTAAATGTTGGAGTCATTTGTTTCCTCTCACACCTATATCATAAGCACGGAGAGCGGAAAATTAACTAGAAAGGAATAGAATCCTCCCAAGGTACTGTTTTTATTACGATTATCGCGATCTTTCCCTCGCCTAGCGCGCGGTTCCTTCTGATCTTGGCTTCGCGCATGTCATAGCATTGCAATTGCTCAATAATGCGACAATCGTTAGACAAAACTTGTACAAAAGGAAGATCGATCTTGTCGTAACTTTCTGGGTTCAATTTAGACCCTGTTAAACCCGATCGCAACCTTTTGCGTTTTACTGTCCGCAAGATCTCGGATCTGGCTGTCGGTCATCTTTAGAAGTGCCTGCTGATCGGCTCTAATCTGTGAGAAAGTAACGAGTGCCTGAGACACTGCGACGGATGCAGCATAGGCCAATGAAATAACCGTATCCATTTTATTCCGACCTCCATCGGTTGGCCTTCGAGCACTGGCGTTTAGGCTTGCGACAACGACCCTTGCAGACGTTCAAGTTACGAGCCTTGTGCGCGCCCGCTTTGCCAGCGTGCATAACGCGCGGGTCAATCGTTTCTTTTTGTGCCTTCTTCTTCATGGTATAACCATAAGCACGGATCGGGTGAAGTTAAAGCTGAATCACAATAATGTGAGTATTATTTTCTTCATCCTCGATCACATTTTGATCGGGGTTCGGAGGCGTCGCGGCCTCAACATTTTCTCGCTCGTCAGCAGCGGGCCAGGGGCCGGGAGCGGGGAGCTGAAGGTATTGATATTCCATAATGATTCTCACTAGTTACACTGCAATGGGCAGCCACAAGAGCACCAAAAAAGAAGCGAACATTGCAACACAAACAACGGCCTCCGCTGCTTTTTGTCTGCGATCAAATTCTTCTCTGATCTCTCTCTTAGAATTAAGGGGCAATGAAATTTTCCTTTGAAGAGGAGAAATCATCAGGCGCGGGCGCGTCATCAGTTGGCTCCGTCTTGCAGGCAGACAGAAAGCGAACGGTGTCGAAGCGATCATTTTGCTTGTGTAGCTCAGTCGCGAAGTTGAGCGCGACCGTGTTACGGGTGCGAATGTCGTCAATCGTTGAGACGACTTTGGCGACGAGTTGAAAGTCCTTTCGGGTCATTGGCATGTTCTCCTTATGTGCCTACATATAAATAGTAAGCACGAGGGTTAAAAGATTAAGTCAACGGAGCTTTTTTGGTAACTTTTTCAACCAGCGTTCTTCTGTTTCCACTGGCACAGATTCTCCAACGGGCAGAACAATAACGCGGCGAGCGTCTTTTGCTGAGTTGTGTACACCCTTGGGATGTTCAATGACCACAACCGTTTTACCTCTAATCTGGTATGGTGTTTGGCGAGAGTCGCGTGCTACTGCCATCGTACCCGATGGGTAAAGAGGATCTGAATTGTGAATATCCAGCACCTTCTGAGAATACTTATTCTCGCACATCGCGTTATAAGCCTTCTCTGTTGGTATGTAGCTTGGATCCTCGATGATCCTGGTTGCGAGATCACCGAAGTAAGGAGGGTTAGCCTTGTAGTAGCTAGCCATCACTTGAAGACGGGTACGCTTTTCATCATCGAAGCTACTAGTCCAATCCTCTCGCGCCTTGATGTTTTCAGGATTGTAGCGGTCTGCTAACTTCTGAATCATGCCGTGCTGCTTAACAGTCACGGATCCGTACTTCTGCCATCCAACCTTGATCGAGTCGATAAAGCTGCGCTCCCACGCGGTGAGATTCTGAATCTTATCAATCGTCTCGATTGTATTCTTCACCTTCTCGGTCCCGATAGTTTCGGGCTTTGGCCTGGGTGCTCGTCGGTAGTAACTCATCTTCTAACCTCCACGTACTAATAGTAAGCACGCGCCAGAGATAATTAATAGGCGAACTGAAGAGTATCGGCAACGTCAGGGTGCCAAATCTCGGAGATATCTGAGATATCATAATCTTCATCAAGATCCATCTCCGTGTCCTCCGTCACATACTCGTCTTCAAAATCAAAATCATCCATGGTTTTGACTCCTTATACATCAATAGCGATCACTCGCTCGTTAGTCTTAAAATAAGGATGCTCCGCATAGTATCGCGTAGTCATCCACATGCGCTGACAGTTGCTAGCCTTTGGCTTGGGAGCGCAAAGATCAGTCAAGATAATGTGACCGTCAAAGTTACCCTTGTTAACATAATCAGTGGGAGCATTGAAGCAAGTGCCACCGCAAAGAACGCGCTCCCAAGTTTTAGTCTCGCCCTTTTTCCAGACGTAAACCTTTTGCTCGAAGACTCGATCATCGAATGGAATCACGGTAAATGTCGCAATGTTCGACAACTTGTTAAGCTCGGAATAGAACGCGGCTAGCATAGCATCATCGACAGAGCCAGACTGATCAATGCTGATAGCAATGCTAGCGTTACGCTTGACGCGCTTACCTGGGTGAATATGCGGAAAGCGTTTGTTCAGGCGCTTAGGCGTAGACTTACGCTCGGAGCGTTGAGAAGTCTTGACAAAGTATCGCATGACTTTGCGCCAGTCTACTTTAGGGGTAATGCGCTCCATGATTTGCTTACGCATTTCTGAACTGACAGAACCCCAGCCACCACCTTGGGATGCTGCTTCGCTCGCAGCTTTCTTAATTGCATCCTTCAGCCGCTCTTTGGCTTGCGCGCTAGCAGTGGGATCGTTCTCTCCCCAGCCATCATGATCATCGAACTGACCAGCCTGATCAGGATCTATTTCGCCCTCGCCCTGGCCGCCTTGTCCGTTCTGCTCTTGCTCTTCGATCTTCTGCTTGAGAAGATCGTAATAGAACTCAGCGGTCTCGCCTTCAGGGAAGTCCTCAAACATACCCTCGCCAGGGAAGCAACACATATCGGGAAGGTTGGAACGACCGATCAGATAGTTGATAGACAGATCTGCTGCGATGTTCCACATCTTGAAGAGTTGTGCTTCTTTCTGCGTCGGGTTGTTTGACTTCATGACACCAGCCAACTCATCAGGCAGGCGACCAGTAACGTGCTCAAACACAAGATGATAAAACTCATGAATGATCACGCCGGTACGGTGCGCGTCAGGCAACGGCTCAAAGAAGTCTGGGTTATAACGAAGCTCGAAATAACCAGATTCAGGATTAACACGGACGCCAGCGGTCGGGATGCTCTTGTCTGCCATCTTATCGATGCGTCGAGAGAGGGCAGCGAAGAAAGGCTCGCGCACCATCAGGCGGTGTGTGTGTTCGTTTAGATTGAAGTCCATGATCGTCTCCTACACAATAAGTATAAGCACAAAGAAAGCATTGTTAAGCCGGGGATGGGGTTTTCTCGCGGAGCCCATCACGCTATCTCGTCGTTGATTATCCCCTCGTAACGAGCATTGAGGGTTTCGGGCGGTGATAATAGCCGCCCTAGTAACATATAATCTTACATCCCGACTCTATGTTAACAATGCAATACATTTAATGCCAACTCATTGCGTAACCTCCTGTTATTAGTTGGAATCGGAAGCGAACATCTTGACCATCATCGAGGCAACGGTACGGCCATCGGCGGTCTCTCCCTTGTGAAGAGCAACCACGTTCTCTTGTGGACCCTCGCCCAGAACACCCCACAGTTTCATAGCAACCTCAGAAGGGAGCGTAACGAAGTAGTTAACCACGTTCTGCATCTTCTCATCTTCGATCTTCTCTTTGAAGATACCTGAAGCCTGGAACTTCTCGATCAGAGCACAGTGGTCATTGATACCGAAATCATCCGTCTTGGAGATCTCACCTCGGTCAACAATGTCCTCGATAGTAACCTGTGACTCATACTTGGCATAGAAGTCATTGAAAGAGACAGCCGCCTCGAAACCAATGAAACCAGAAGCAAGGTGGAACACCACGGGACCAGCGGAAGCCTTGGGATCCTCAGTCAGACCAGCGGTGACAAGGCAGTCATTGAAACGCTTCCACGAACGACGGGAAGGGTAAACCTTGTTGGGCTCGAACTCTCCATCATGCTCAAGGTGCGAGCGATTCTGGTTGATGAAATCCCAAACGGGACCAGCAACATTGTC
>Ga0080013_1004756_pt1 | contig 13133 bp, 20 predicted proteins | sample ETNvirenome_6_85_FD_69236 | JGI IMG/M metagenome (GOLD analysis project Ga0080013, IMG submission 69236) | Marine viral communities from the Pacific Ocean - ETNP_6_85 (SPADES assembly) (version 2) | ecosystem: Environmental > Aquatic > Marine > Oceanic | place: Pacific Ocean | collected 2013-06-19 | reverse complement strand
CAAGACGTAGTAAAAACTGCTGCAGTACCTACGAAAATTAATCCAAATACTGGCTTGACAAGGATAGAAGACGCGCTATTGTCCAACGAAGAAAAAGCTATTCGACTTAAAAATAGAGGGGTGACCGTATAATGGCAAAAGATGCACTACAAAAAATAGAGTCTCATGAAAAGCTTTGCAGGATTATGCAAAAACAAACTCATGACAAGATCTCTAAATTAGAAACCCAAATCAACAGAATCGAAAGTATTCTTTTGGTTTCAGTAGGGGCTTTAATTACTGGTATGTCCTATGTCATTTTTACATTAATCACAAAATAAAATATGCAGCTATCCAAAAACTTTTCTCTTGCAGAACTGTGTAAGTCTCAAACCGCTGAACGAATGGGGTTATCTAATAACCCGAGTGAGGATGAGACCGAGAACTTGAGATTGCTCTGTGAGAGGGTCCTACAGCCCGTTAGAGACCATTTTAACCACGTCGTAACGATATCGTCGGGCTACCGTAATACGATTTTGTCCCAAAAAATCGGCAGCTCCGCGAAAAGTCAGCATTGCGCTGGAGAAGCGGCGGACTTCGAAATTTTTGGAGTTCCTAATAATGAGGTCAGTGACTGGATCAAAGAAAACCTGATGTTTGACCAACTCATTTTAGAATTTTGGACGCCGGGCCAACCCAACTCGGGATGGGTGCACGTGTCGTATAAAAAAGAGATCAACAGTAATAGAAAAGAATACTTGATGGCAATTAAGGATCCAGAATCAGGAAAGGTATCTTACAAACCCATTATGGGGCTGTCCACCGACCGTTACGCAAAATAAGAAAATTAAAAATTTCACCGCGCTACGCGTATATATCCTACATTTTCCAGGATTAAATCCAGGCCTTTAATTCTTCGCCCATAATTTGAGTGGCAATATTTACTTTTTTACGGAGAGCCTTAACAATTCTTTCGTCGACGGTGTCTTCTGCCAGAATATCGATGTAAGTCATTGGTTTTTTCTGACCAATACGATCAATTCTCGCTTCCGATTGTTGACGTTTTTCCAAATCATAACCATTGGAATAATAAATCATGGTACTCGCAGCAGTTAAAGTAATTCCATATCCACCCGTTTGAGGGGTGCCTACTAAAAACCTACATTTCTCATCTTCTTGAAATCTTTTAATATTGTCTTGTCTTTCCTCTTGTGGGGTTAACCCATAATACGTCACTACACTCTCTTCCCCATATTTTTTATGAATCGCTTTAATAATTTCACTGACATCATATTGGTAATGAGCCCATATAACCGCTTTCCCTTCCACTTCTTCTAATAATTCCATGAGTTCACTTATTCGATTATTTTTAATGGTTTGAATGGAAGAGTCATTGGCCGTAAAATGGCCACACGTAATTTGATGTAATCTCATTAATTGAGATAAGGCACTGGCTGTGGTTAAAAGTTTACCATTCATTTGAGCAAGGGCCATATCTTTCATTTGTTTATAAACTTTCTGTTGTTCCGGTGATAAAGAAATAATTCTTTTCATAAAGGTCTTCTTCGGTAAATCCAGACAATCATCTTTTAAAACGCGATAAGAAAAAGGTTTTAATTTTTCAGATAATTCTTCTAGGTTTTTATAACCCACTACAATTTCCACCGATCGTCCATTAAAATTAGCTTTCCGCATAACCGCGTATCGAGTCCGAAAAGTATAAAAAGAAGAATGATCTAAAAGATAGTCATCTAAAAATTCACATTGTTTATAAAGATCTAGAGGAGACTTGGTGACCGGAGATCCTGTTAAAATACGTCTATATTTTGCATGTTTACCTAGTCCCACAATATTCTTGGTACGCTTAGCTCCAGGATTTTTAATCGTCGTGGATTCATCTACCACCATAAACGTGTCGTGAGAACTTAAAAATTTATAGGCAAAATCTACACCTTTTTTCGTACTAAACGCTTCTACATTCATCACCAAAATATGGAGATCAAGACCCGGTTTAAAGAGACTATTCAAAAGTGTCTGTTGTTTTTGGCTAATTGTGGCTTGCCATAATACAGTATTAGGTTTAATATGATTGGCTAAATGTTCAGGTATTTCTTGAGAATACCAGTTTTTATACACTCCTTTAGGAGCAATAATTAAAGCCCCATTAATTTTGCCATTATCATAGAGCATCGCTATATTATCAATAGCCACTTTAGTTTTACCGGTTCCCATTTCCATAAAATAAGCAAAGACTTTCTTATTCCATGATTTTTTCAACGCAGTTAACTGATGCGCATAAGGCTCTGTTTTAAATTTATAATTCATACTTATTACTTTCTAGTTGACAATATAAACCTAAAAGACTATAGTGTCAAGTATGAAAGACAAAACGACGGTATATGTAATTCAAGAAATCCCAGGCACCAAAGAAGGTAGGCCTAAAATTAATATTATGGGCGCTCAAAAATATGGTGAGATTAAAGTCTTACTTAAAGAGGACTCTCAAATTATTTTTAGTCCAGGCCCTGTGATTTTTGCTTTGCGTACAAAATTAAGAAACTTTACGCGAAACGATTATTTATTACTTACAGGTGATCCCGCAATAATCGGTGTTGCTTGTGCGGTAGTGTCTGATATAACAAATGGTCAATACAATTTGTTAAAATGGGATAGACAAGAAAAAATGTACTATCCAATTAAAATAAATCTTTACGAGAAAGGAGAAATCGATGAGTAAAGAAAACTTACAACAAATGTTTGTGGAGGATGCTCCACAACAAGTTAATGAAATTGGTAATGTTAATGCATTATCAGAACATGTTCTATCTTTACAATCTTTAGAAGACGAAATCGCAAGAGACGAACAACTTTTAAAAGATAAAAAGGCAAGAGCAGACAAAATTTCTGGAGAAGTTATTCCGGAAATAATGGAATCAATGAAATTGAAAACTCTTAAACTTCAAGATGGCTCAGCCATAGAAGTTAAAGAAGTTTATAGCGCGAGTATTCCTGTAGCAAACAGAGAACGCGCTTATCAATGGCTTCGAGAAAACGACCTAGGTGATCTTATTAAGAATGAGATTACTGTTTCCTTTGGTCGTGGCGAAGATAACAAGGCTAGCGAGTACGCTAACCTTGCAAAGAGCAATGGTTATCAGCCTTCACAAAAACTGAAAGTTGAACCGATGACTCTTAAAGCACTGTACAGAGAGCGAGTTGAAGCAAAACAAGACTTGCCTTCTGAACATTTTAATCTGTTTAAGGGAAACAAAACAAAAATAACAAGGAGCAAATAACATGCAACAAGCGACAAGAAACGTTACTGAAAAAAAAGAAGGTAACTTACCAGCTAAGATTGACTTTGTCAGCGACGCTGGAGCAGGACTTGAGAACATAGATAAAGACGATTTAGCTTTACCATTTCTTAAGTTATTACAATCTGGTTCGGATGAAACTAAAAAGAAACATGCGAACTATGTTGAAGGAGCAGAAGCTGGAATGTTTTACAATACAGTCACTAAACGACTGTATGATGGTGAAAAGGGTATACAAATTATACCTTGTTTTTACAAATTAACATATCCAGAATGGGCACCTTTCGAACGTAAGGAAGGTAGACCAGTGAATCCTGATAGAGGAGCTGAAGTCTTAGCAAAAACTAAGAAGGACTCTTCAGGAAAAGATGTTTTAGATAATGGTAATCAAATTATCAAAACAGCTAATCACTTTGTCATCATCAATGGAGAAAAACCAGAGAAAGCTTTAATGGCTATGAAATCAACACAGCTTAAAGTGAGTAGAGGGTGGAACTCTTTGATGCAGGATCAATTCGAAATGGATCCTAAGACAAATAAAAACGTTCCTGCGCCAATGTTTTCTAGAATTTACAAACTAAATTCTGTGGAAAATTCTGGCAGTTTTACTTGGCACGGATACAAAGTATCCCTGTTAGGAAAAGTGGATAATGCAGCCGTCTATCAGATGGCTAGAGAATTCCATAACTCTTTAAAGAAAAGTAGCGCTGCGGCAGAAACCAAAGAAGAGACTAATTACTAGTTTCTTTCTCGAGAAGAAAATAGGGCGGGAGCGGGAGACTTAACCCGCCCTAAAACTAGGGATCGTTATGGAAAAAGAGTTTATTGAATTATTTAAAGGTTATGAAGGCGATTTCGGCATGGCCGATATGGCCAATACTTCTATTGACTCCGAAAAAAATAAAATAAAACCCAACTATGAATGGGCAGGCAGACCGGTCACCCCACAAGATTATCGTGATCATCTAACAGGAAAAAAATCCATTGGAATACAACCGTGTCGAATAGATAAAACTGCACAATTTGGTTGTATTGATATTGATCCTCCTGATTATGGAACATTTAAAGTAGAACACTATTTAGCATTATTTCAACAATACAAATTACCTTTAGTCCCCATCCTATCCAAAAGTGGTGGACTCCATTGTTATATTTTTTTAACAGAACCGATTCCAACCGTGGATTTAATTGAAGCCTTAAAAGCTTTTCTTCTTCCTCTAGGGCTAAAGCCTACAACCGAGGTTTTTCCTAAACAGAAAGAATTACAGAAGGATAATAAAGGAGACATCAAACCAGGAAATTTTATTAATCTACCCTACTATAGCAATGGGGAATCTAAACGATATGCCATCGATAAAAACAATGCTAAACTATCAGTAGAAGAATTTCTTAAATACGCCAACGCAGCAAAAATATCCAAAGAAGCATTAGAGAAATTAGTAGAAGAAACCCACCGAAATATTTTAGTAGGCACTAATCCAGAATTTAATGATGGACCTCCTTGTCTTGCTCTATGTTCTAAAACAAAACTAGACGATGGAAGAGATCGTTTTATGTATAATTATATGGTCTTTGCTAAAAAGAAATACAAAGATAAATGGCCAGACCACGTTTCAGCAGCTAACTATAGCTATCTTTCCGACCCATGGGATAAAGCTAAACTAGACTCAAAAATAAAAGCATGGAAAGGAGAGACGGCAGGACACACATGCTATGAGGATCCTATTAAAGATCGCTGCATGAGAGGGGTTTGTTATAAGCGTCCTTTTGGAGTTAGATCGGATAGCATTTCTGTATTTCCAGAGATTCAAGATTTTGAGATGATTGCCTATGCTGAACCTGAGTATCGTTTTAATGTGATTATGCCTAACGATGATAAGATCCAAGTGATTATCAACAACACTAAATTAATGACGACACAGAAAGAAGTTTTAAATTTAATCTGGCAACAAACAGGAGTTTATTTTGAGCCACTCAAGCCAAAAGATTTTAGAGCGAAATTAAATGAATGGCGTAAGAATGGACAAAAAATTAAGCCACCTAAAGGTACACAACTAGAAGATCGATTAGCTGAAGAGTTATTTCAATATTGTATTAATGGACCTCAAGCTCATCAACGAACTCAGATACACAATGGTTCCTGTTTTACCGAGGAAGGCTTTCATTACTTTAGATTTAATTCGTTTATAGAACATCTAGGAAATGGATGGAAAATTCCTGAAGAAAAAATTGCACAAAAATTAAAAGATAGATGCAAGGTAGAATTTGATCACTCCTTAAATGTAGATGGTAAAACTTTAAAAGTCTGTAAAGTGAAACAACTACATGTAAACAAAATAGAATATAAACCCGTTGAACGGAAAGGAGCAAATTATTAATGGCACGTTATAAAGTAGTTGGACCTCCAGGAACAGGGAAAACAAGAAGACTTTTAAATGAAGTCCACCGATATGTTAAGAAAGGTTTATCTTTAAATGAAATTGGATACTTTGCCTTTACTCGTAAAGCAGCAGGAGAAGCACGTGATAGATTCCTGGCCAAGAATGAAGACTTAACTAAAAAAGATATAAAATATTTTCAAACCTTACACTCATTAGCTTTTAATAATTTAGGACTTAAAGAAGAAAACGTAATGCAAGAAGGTAATTATCTATCCATTGGGGAAACTTGTGGAATTCAAATTAAATATGCCTCCTATGAAACTAATAATTTTAATGGAATTTTTTCTTCGGACAGCGAATACTTAAGTCTAATCAATTTAGCTAGAGTCAAACAAATTCCTGTGGAAGATCAGTTTGATTTAAACGAACATTTAACTTGGATTACTAGAGATAAACTTATAGCGATTGAAAAAGAAATTAATAACTACAAAAAAACATTCGGCCTTATTGATTTCACGGATATGATTTCCAAGTTTTTAAAACAAAATCCTTTAAAATTACCACAATTTAAAGTTATCTTCGTTGATGAAGCACAAGATCTCTCACTGATCCAGTGGGCCATGATTCAGAAAATAGAAAAAGATACAGACTGTGATGTATGGATTGCAGGAGACGATGATCAAGCTATCTTTGGTTGGGCTGGAGCTGACGTGGATTCGTTTATTAAGTGGCAAGCACGAGAAATTCTGCTAGACCAATCTCAAAGAGTTCCTAGTTCTATTCAAACCGAGGCTCTTAAAGTGATCAATCGTATTTACTTTAATAGAATTCCTAAAAACTATTTACCTAAAGCCATACCAGGAAATATTTACGAACGGTACAAACTCAATGATATAGATCTTACAGAAGGGGAATGGCTAATTCTAACAAGAACAAAAAGTTTATGGAAACCGATTCCACCTTTTCTCAAAAGAAAAGGATTGTATTTCAGCACTGTACAAGGAAATAGTATAGGTAAGACTTTGTATGAAGATATTCTGAATTGGGACAAAATGAAAAACGGAGAACCAGTTTCAGAAATTCATCAACAAAGGATAATGGAAAATATTGGTACGACTAGTATAGACTACACCAAACATTGGTTTGATGTCTTTACTAATATCTCACTTTCAAAAAGAGAATATATGAAGGCCATGCTTTTAAATAAAGAAGATTTATCCAAACCCCCTCGGATTAAAGTTTCAACGATTCATGCCGCAAAAGGTGGAGAAGCCACTAATGTAGTTTTATTTTTAAATGAAACGGCGAATACTATCAAAGGAGCAAAAAAATCTCAAGCAAAACAAGAAGAAGAATTTAGAGTTTGGTATGTGGGTCTAACCCGCACCATGCAAAATTTATTTTTAATAAAATCTAAAAACAAATCAAAGGAGTTTAAAATATGAAAAATCCCTACGACAAGCAAATTGGTGGATCCCACTATCAGAATTTTAAAATTCAGCCCAGCAAATTTGTAATTGAAAACGAGTTGCTTTATCCAGAAGGATGCGTTATAAAATATATCTTGAGACACCGATTGAAAGGAAAAAGACAAGACCTCGAAAAAGCAAAACACTTTATAGATATGATTATTGAAAGAGATTACTCCGATGTATAAACCTTTACCTGAATCCTTAACCATTACAACATCCAAGGTTAATGGCTTAGGACTGTTTGCTAAAGATTCAATTCCTCAAGGAACTAATTTAGGAATGACCCATATAAAAATAAAAGACAAAATTATCAGAACGCCTCTTGGCGGATTCATCAATCACGCGACTGATCCTAACTGTGTAAAAGTAGAATTATTAATGACTAATCAAGATGATCCCACCATGAAGTTTGATTATAAAAAATGGAATTTAGTAACCATTAAAGACATTGAAAAAGGAGAGGAACTTACATTGAAGTATACCTTTTATAATCTGCATGTTTGAAGCACAAACTGAATGGGTTAAACCCGAAGAGTTTCCTGATTTAAGACAAGCAGATACCATTGCAATTGATTTAGAAACTTGGGATCCTGATTTAAAATCAAAAGGATCCGGTTCGGTTATGAAAAATGGAAAAGTAGTGGGGATTGCCGTAGCCGTTGATGGCTACTCCGGTTACTTTCCTTTCGATCATGAAGGTGGAGGAAACCTAGAAAAAGATAAAGTAATTCAATGGTTTAAGGACGTTTGTGAATGTCCTGCGGATAAAGTTTTTCATAATGCCATGTACGATGTGTGTTGGATTCGTTCGATGGGTATTAAAATTAATGGAAGAATCGTTGACACGATGATTGCAGCTTCTTTAGTAAATGAAAATAGATTTAGATATGATCTTAATAGTTTAGGATGGGACTATGTTGGTAAAGGTAAAAACGAAACCGAATTAAAAGCGGCCGCGAATGAGTGGGGAGTTGATCCTAAGGCAGACATGTGGAAGCTACCCTCAATGTATGTGGGTAATTACGCAGAACGAGATGCAGAGCTGACCTTATCATTATGGAAAGCCATGCAGAAAGAAATAAGCGACCAGGATCTAGGAGCTATTTTTGAATTAGAGACGGATCTTTTTCCTTGCCTGGTGGATATGAGATTTCTTGGAGTGAAAGTGGACGTTGAAAGAGCTCATGAATTGAAGCGAGACCTAACATTATCAGAAGAAATGTTACTCCACAAAATAAAAAAAGAAACAGGCCAAGACATTCAAATATGGGCAGCAAGATCGATTGCCAAAGTTTTTGACAAATTAAAATTACCTTACGAAAGAACTGTAAAAACCAATGCACCATCATTTACCAAAAATTTTCTTTCTTCTCATGAACATCCTTTGGTTAGGACGATAGCAGAAGCCAGAGAAATTAACAAGGCCCACACAACTTTTATTGATACAATTATTAGATATGAACATTTAGGAAGAATTCACGCAGATATTAATCAAATAAGATCCGATACTGGAGGAACCGTAACCGGACGATTCAGCTATTCGAATCCAAATCTACAACAAATTCCTGCTCGTAATAAAGACTTAGGTCCTCTGATTCGATCCCTATTTTTACCAGAATCAGGGTGCGAGTGGGGATGCTTTGATTACAACCAACAAGAACCTCGACTGGTTGTTCACTATGCATCCTTAGATCAAGACGCAAGTGTTTTTAATGTTAAAAATGCTTACCATGAAGGAGATGCAGACTTTCATACGATTGTTGCAAAGATGGCTCAGATACCACGAACTCAAGCAAAAACAATTAATTTAGGATTATTCTATGGAATGGGTAAAGCAAAACTTCAAGCCGAACTGGGTGTATCCAAAGAAAAAGCCGAAGAACTTTTTTCTATTTATCATAGTCGAGTTCCATTCGTTAAAACTTTAATGAAAGGTGTTTCAAATAGAGCACAACAAAGAGGACAAATCCGAACTCTTTTAGGAAGACTGTGTCGGTTTCATTTATGGGAACCAAATAGTTTTGGAATGCATAAAGCACTTCCCTTTGATCAAGCCGTTCAAGAACACGGGCCAGGTATCAGACGAGCATATACCTACAAAGCATTAAATAAATTAATTCAAGGGTCAGCAGCAGATATGACTAAAAAATCTATGTTAGAACTTTATAAAGAAGGAATAGTTCCTCATATTCAGATCCACGATGAACTAGATATTTCTGTAGAAAGTGATAAACAAGCTAAACGTATAACTGAAATTATGGAATCTGCGGTTGATTTAGAGATACCTAATAAGGTAGACTACGAATCAGGTAAAAACTGGGGTGACATACATTAAGGAGATATATATGGAAACAATAAAACAAATCTGGAAAGATCACAGAAAAGTGTGTATCGGTGCCGGTGTAGTTGTTGTTATATTAATTATAGCAGCACTTTAATAATTATAATCCAATAGGACTTTATGTTGAATGGCTTATTTAAACGTAAACATACCTGCGACCTATGCGCAGATAAGGAGAGAATATTTATATGACCTTTCCGGACATGTGGGAGAAGCTGAAGACTGTATTATCTTTGGCATGGCATCGCTTACAGGACGTGCTTTACTCTTCCATGCAATTATGGAAAATGGTGCTGTCTTCTATCGTCTGCCGATTAGCGCCTTCATACAAAGAGGCTTTGATATCAAAAAAGTTCCTCGGCCTCGACTGGACGAGTTGGAGCTTTGGAATTGTTTTAGTTACTATCCTGCTGTTACTACTTACGATATTTTAGCAGGACAATCTGGTAAATATATAGGAAAAGATAAGACTTGGTATTATGGAAATTATCTTTTTACAGTTGACTGGGCTCACCCAGAGGGTAATATAGTCGATACGGATCATTCCGAAATTCCGCACGAACATAAGTGCGCACACATACTTGCGTTGGAAAACGGCAACTATGCGGCTCAGCCAAATAATAGATTAATATGGAACATTCCATCTTTTACAGTCAAAGATGAAATTCCATTTGATTGGAAGGTACAAACGAGTGAGTGGACTGTTGAAAATAGTAGACAATGGAAGACCGAAGATTCAGACCGGTTCTTCTACAATATTGAGGAAAAGAAAAATGATTAGATTAATTAAAGCATTATGGAAAAAGCTTTTTGGTAAAAAAGAAAAGATTACTCCATCAAGGCCCGATCACTGTGAGACACATTCAAGATACAAAAAATCATGTCCATCGTGTCAGCAAATCGCCCTAGGATAAAACATGGAAAAAGAAACTTGCAGTACGCATACCAAAGAAAAAGAAAAATCAGGTACATGTTGTCAGGTAGAAGAAAAAGAAAAAGCCGAGCAACAGACGTACGAGTATAAACCTAAAACAAATGATTTTAAAAGTGGCGAAGTTATTATTGATGATACCAATGAATGTGAATGGTGTCAGTGATTAATATAATAATTGTAGCCCTACTCATTGAGGTAATAGAAAATGAGATACAACAGTTTAAGGGCTTTAAAGCTTTTAAGGGCACGAAGACAAGCCCAAATAAGAATGGTAAAAATGGAAAGATGGATTCGCTATACCACTATCTTTCTGTTTTTTTGCTTATTACTCGCAGTTGGGGGGTCAACTTCCGGGTGAGCCGTGCATAATTTTCCCTACGACCTCCAAATGACTGGAATGTTCATATTTATTACGTTATATTTAGTCATGGAGATAATATTTTAATGGCTGACAAATTAATGACCTTATTAGTCGGATTGCTCTTAGCCCTAGGAGGCTGGAGTCTTTCGCGTACCTTTGAACTCTCTACAATTCAAGCAGTACATGAAGATAAAGTGGATAAATTAGAGAGACATGTGGACAAACTACAAGGTCAAATTGATAAGATGATGGACTCTGATGAAGAGATCATGGACCAACATAAAAAATTATTTAAAATTTTAGAAAAGGAAGATACCCCATCCGGGTATAGTTATAACTAATGGGTAAACCTCTCAAAATTTCGGAAGAAGCCGCAGTTCAGATGCCGATGAAAACGGTCGCCTCTTTGATCGCCATGGTCGCGATCGGGACCTGGGCTTATTTCGGTATCATTGAGACTCAAAACCGTGCCACAACGCAGTTAGAAATTATGTCCAAAGATTTGGAAATGAACACAGAATTCCGGATCAAGTGGCCCCGGGGTCAGATGGGCAGTTTGCCAGCAGACCAGGAGCAATTTATGATGATCGAGGATCTTTACAAGTCCGTGGATCGTTTGAATAAAGCCATTGAAGATGGAATGCATAACAAAGTAAATATAGAATTTTTACAAAAACAAGTGGAAAAACTATTATCAGATGTTGAAAAACTCAAGGATGCTAATAGAGAAATTCACTATAAGAATGGAAATGGAGCACAATAATTGGAAACGGTAGTAGCCCTTTTAATGTTTGTAAATTTTGAGATCAAGGAACATCGTATTCAGGAGTCGATGGGAATGTGTCTCCGAGGGAAGCGCGAGGCCGAGCGTCAGTACAGTGAGACCGTCACTTATAAGTGTATAAAAACTGAAGCTGAAGTAGAGATTAATAACGATGGCTCGAAATCAATCAAAAAAATCGTACTCAAGTAGGGACCCTATTGCAAAAAATTTAAGGGATGGACGGTACCATCAACGTGTGGTAAAAGATAAAACTAAATATACACGCAAGGAGAAACATGGTAAAACCAATAGACATAACCCATACAGTTATAGTTCCTAAACCTCAACCTCTTCAAGAAAAAAGTCAGTCTTTTTTTATTGGGCGTGTAGAGAGTGATATCGTGGAACCTACCACTGATATCGAAGTGGATACAAAAGACAAGATCAAACAACCCCATCTAGATAACTCTGTGGTTAAAGATACAGAGTGGAAAGATCTATACTAATGTCTAAAGAGAAAAAAGATAGACGTTGGGATGGAAGATCAAGAATACCAACAAAACAATATAAGGATAATTATAATGATATATTTAAAAAAACTAAAAAAGGTCCTAAGAACATTTCTAAGTCCGATCACTCAAATCAGAAATCTGATCTCGGGCTTAATTTTCAAGTCAAAACAGAAATAGTAAATGGCACGTGCCCTCACTGTCACCAAGAAACTATTCTAGTTTGTCTTTGGCAAAACTGTATCTATCGATGTATGACATGCGGTAATGATACTAAACAAAAGGTGAATGGAAAAATTTCTTACATCCCCCACGTAATGGACAAGGATAAGTTTCAATATCGACTGAAACTAGACTTAGATGGGCAAGAAACATAAGTTCGGGGTCAATACATACGTCAAACGCACCAGACCTAAAATTGGACGTCACAAAAAACGTATGAATAAGTCAGAAAAGAGACAGTATAAACCCAATGTGGGCCAGGGAAGATAATTAAGAAACTTTCTGCCTCTTAGAAAAAGAGGCAGAAAGAAAAAGGTGTGAATATTATGTGATATATATGTCACACATTAATTACTGTCAAGACCCTAATTCTTCCTTGGGTTTTATAACTTCTGCACACATAAACTTCACAAAAACCTTATTGGTGTTGATATATTCGTCTCCCATTACTTGATATAGGGTTAAAGTATCATTGGTACCGGCCCACATACACTCCGCCCAGCTCTTAAACTCAATATTCTTAGTATAAGGCTGCTGACAATTTCCGTATAAAGCAGAACAAATAATAATGGTTAAAGTGATAATTTTCATCTTGACAAACTTCCTCAAACCCCCTATATATTATCCCATATATTATAATAATTAAGGAGAATATTATGACAGATATAACTAAATTTAAAAATGTTTCCTTGTCGTTAAAAACTTATAGCGACGTGGGAATTTTAAGTAAAGAAATATTTGATGTCCCTTTGTCATTGTCAAAGACCATCGAATATCTAGTTGATAAAGAAATAAAAAAGACTAAAAAAGGAAAAACCAATGGAAAAGGAAACAAAGACTAAAAAAGTCTTTTGTCC
>Ga0080013_1004755_pt1 | contig 13138 bp, 27 predicted proteins | sample ETNvirenome_6_85_FD_69236 | JGI IMG/M metagenome (GOLD analysis project Ga0080013, IMG submission 69236) | Marine viral communities from the Pacific Ocean - ETNP_6_85 (SPADES assembly) (version 2) | ecosystem: Environmental > Aquatic > Marine > Oceanic | place: Pacific Ocean | collected 2013-06-19 | reverse complement strand
GGCTAATAGATGGAAACAATCAACGAATTTCTGACATGGCAACAAGTATCTTAAATATAACTTTGCCAACACCAGAAAAAATAGAGCAGTATGAACAGCTTGTAGAATCATTAAAAATGGCAGATCCGTCAGTTTATGGGGGAGTAAATGTTAGGGAATCATCTGAAAGATGTCCAATGTATTGCAATATAGTTTATGTTCCTACTAATACAGTTGCGTATTCTGGTTTATGCAGTTGTTCAATGTTAGAAAATTATCAATCTGATCCAGATTATAGAATAGATCAAATATCAAAACGTGAAACAAAACCAGGTAGAGATGTTGTGTTTAAAGAACCAGAACCAGAAATAACAACTTCACAAGTTGAACCACCAGTAGAAGAACCAGAAATAATAACTTCTGGTATTCCATCAGCTTATGCCGAAAGTGATGAACCAGATTTTAATCCACCTGGCTGGGATAAACCGTATGACTATGGAACAGAAGAACATAGAGAAGAAGAACCACATTTATTTCCAACAACTGAACATATTGATCCACCAGGAGTAGAAGAACCAGCAGTTACAACTTCACAAGTTGAACCACCAGGAGTAGAAGAACCAGCAGTTACAACTTCACAAGTAGAACCACCAGGACAAGAAGTAACAGCACAAATAAGCTGGTTTGGCGATACGTGGTTTCCCTGGCATTTAGAATTAGAGGATAAGAGAAGAAGATAATGGTAAAAAGAAGAAAAGTTGAAGAATCGTATCAACCTAAAAGAATGGATAAAATATTAGCAACTGGCATGGGGATAGATGGAGAGTTTGAAGCATATTATGATGAAGAAGAAGATATAGTTAAAATCGTAATATGGTTTCCTACACCAATAAGAGAACATGCTTCAGGTAGGCGTAATGAGTTTTATTTAGAGAAAGAAGAAATAGAAGATTTTTACTTTTTTATGCAAGGTGTTTATGAGGAAACTAGATAACTCCCTAAATACTAGAAAAAATTAAATAAAATAATGATGTACCTAAATCATTCAAAGGCAGAACTAAAAAAATTCCCAAAAACAAAGCTAGTCACTATCGGTCATGGGATTTTAAAGAAATTGCCAAAAACAACTCTTGTTAATACTGTTTTCAAGTTAGAACAGCTAGCAAAGTCAAAAGGTATAAAATCAATAGGTAAGATAGCTAGGAAAGTTAAAGCAAAGGCTAGAAAAGTTAAAAAAAGAATTAAGAGAAGAAGAGCTAAAACAGCTAGATCTTATCCAAAAAGAAAAGGGGGAACTAGATATACAAATGGAAGAACCTTTAAAAAATACTCTAAAAAGCCTAGAAGATTAATCAAAGGAACACCAGAAGCTAAACGTTACATGGCTAAAATTAGGGCTATGCGATAAATGTTAAACGATTCCCCAAATGCTGACAATACTACTACCAGGATAGATTCCTTATGGGCCAATCAGCAAAAGATAGTACAAATGCCACCTTTACAAGCTTTGCATATACATGGGAATGATTGTTCTGGTTTTAGGGTTTGTCATACTTGTAGAGGGGGAAGAATGATAGGCGTTAGATCAAAATGGGATAATAGAATAACTTATAAAAAATGTATGGCTTGTAATGGTAATGGATCGATATATGTTCAAGGAAGATGAGTTTACAGATATACAAAAACAACAATACTTAGATGAGTTTGGATTACAACAAATTTTAGATGATTATAATGCTGAAATACTAAAACATGATTGTAATCCAATTTGTACAAAGAAGATAGAACTAATAGAGAAAAGAAATAAAGTATTTAGATTGTTACGTGATGAATTAAAAGAGGTTGATCCTGGTTGTTTGATAACTTCGGTTAATGATAAGAAAAGAAAGCAAAGTCTTTTACTAAAAAAGAGTTTGTTTGATCGGTTCTTGAACTTGTTTAAGTTCTAACTGTTCTATTTTTTTGGCTACTGCATGAGATAGGGCCAAAGGGATTAAAGCTTTTTCTGGTTGTGTTTTACAAGTAGATATTTTTCTTTTGTTTGGTTTATAATTTGGGTGTAGTTTCATATATTTTTTATTCTTTTTTGAAGATTGAGATCTGTAATTAATCATACTTTCCAAAAATCCGATAGAACCGATATTAGACCATAAATAAGCAGTTTTACCGTCTTTATGTCGGTTATATTTTATAATATCTGTGGGTTTTGGTAAAAATTCTGTTAATCCTTTAACGTTCTCAATTACATAATATTTTGGTTTTATTTCCTGGATTAGCCAAAAGGTACGAAATATTAAATCAAGGCCAATTCGTTCATCTTGTGTTCCACAGCCCCATTTTTTAGCTATGCTAAATTCGGTACATGGTGGGCTAGCTAGAACTATATCATAGTGTTGGTCTGGGATCCAATCAAGTAGATCAGCTTGTATGAAATGTTCTGGGTAATTCAGTTTTGTTATGTCTATGCCATAGTATTCAGCATTTGGGAAAATATCCTTAAATCCTTTTGTCCAACCACCTAACCCACAAAAAAGATCTAATACTTTCATTGATACAAACCAAAGAAATCGGGCATAAAAACCACTATCATAGAACCAAAAGGAGCCGAATTATTATACTGTTCAAATTTTAATCTTCCTTTAATAAAGCGTATTTCTTTGGAAAAAGGTAGTATAATTTCATGGAATATTTTGGTGTCGGTTCTAGATGGCAGTAACATAACACATATTTTGTTTTTTAACGATTCTTCATAAGCCTTTTTGATCCAAAGTCTTTGAGTTCGGAACGGTGGGTTGCAGAAGTTAGAATCTTGCCAAGAGATTTTTAAACCGTCGAATTTTGGATCTGTTGGACATGGATCAAAGTCAAAGTTAAACTCTTTATCCAGGTTTTCATATACTTTTTTAGGAGTTTTACCGTTTTGATTATTAGAAGAAAAGAATAATTTTTTATTCATTATTCTGGTAGTTTCATACTTTTACCTTCCTCATTATTTACAAAAAACAGTATTAATGCTAATCTAGTTAATTCATTTTTTCTTAAACCTAGTTTTTTTCTAATTGTTTCAAGTTCTTTATCAAGTGTCATATCATCTTTTGATCTGGTTTTTGGCTTCCAGTTCCACTGGTGTGCTTCGGGCCTAATCATTTTGATAACTCTCATTATGAAAAAATAAATATAATTTAGGAAAATATTTTAAATTTTTACCTGTATTCTGGTTTATTCTTGGTTGTTCTTTTGAATAAATAATAGTAATTTCTGCAATTTTGCTTGATTCCATGCTGTTATAATCTTCATCTCTATTAGTGCCATATTGTTCTAAATGTTCATTAACTAGATTTTCCATTTCGTTTATTGTTAGTATTATTCCTGGTTGATATTTTTTAGTCATTTTTCAAAACACCCACAAACTAAATTATTTAATAGGGCCTGAAGTTCTTGACCTTTTTTTGTTATTTTAAATTGGTTATTTTCTAAATTTGTGTTTTTATATCTTGTTTTAACAAATTTATGTTTAATTAAAAAATTTGCAAGTTTTACTTTTTGACCGTAATTAGCACCATATAAAATATTTATTAAAAAGTCATTATAATATTCGTCAGTTTTCATTCTATAAAATCCTCTATTTTTCTTTGTGGATTGTAATGGTATTTACCAGGTTTGGCTAGTTCCCATGAAACGTATTTTGGTGGTTTGGTTTTAATTCTCATGTTAGATCTTCTTCTCTATGTTCTTTCATACAATGTAGTCTAATAGCGTGTTGACTAGCTAGCGAATAAGTAAAACCACAAATAGCACAATAATATTGAAGTATATCGATTTTTCTATTTCTTTTATTTGAAATATAATATACATTTTGTTGTTTTGGAGTTTTATTCCAAAAATCACAATCAACAAAAAAATCGTGAACTTGTGAACTATACTGTTTATTGGTTTCTGTTATTATTCCAGGTATTGTTTTATCTGTATAATATCCATACCATTTTAGTTTACTTTTCATTTTGGTGGCTCCTGTATCATTTTATCATGTTTTTTACATAGTCCACTAGCATAAGCAAATCCTGGAATATCCATAGAATGATCTACTTTAACCATTTTTCTACAATGTTTCCAGAAACATTTTTCTAATGTGTGACTTTTTTCGTTGGAGTCTTTACCAGTTTTGGTTTGTCTTTTCATACTAATATTGATACGGTACTGTATTACTTAAGTGTAGTAGCTGATTCCATAACGCCGTTAGGAATACGACTTAGAAAAATTTAAAAAAAAAAAGATGTGCTACTTTTCGGATATTTCCTTAAAGATAGCTAGTAGTTTCCCAAAGTCTTTCTTTGTTAAAGAAATTCCTTTTTTATCTCGGTTTTTCTGTTCCAGGTAAAAAACGCCTGTTTTGGTAGTTTCTTCGGGCCAACTTGTGTTCGTGATCTCCTTAAAAATCAAAGTAGATTTTTCAAGTTCTACCGTATAGAGATCTGTGAACACCGATTCTGGTTTGGTTTCTGTACTCATTTTTTTTGCCAATAATTGACCATCTTTGAGATCATAATATGCTATATTCTCATAATCATATATCATATCGTCCCAGATAACGCTCAACATATTATTTTTATTTAAAATATACCTACTTAAATAGATAGCTCAATTTTTGTAAAGTTAGAGATCCAATTTAATCGGTAGCTCAACGCTGTGTTAAATTGGAATACTCTTTTAACTTAGTCTTAATATTTTATTTTGTTGAGTTACCAATCTAAAAAGGATTATAGAGAACAGTATCGTTGTCAACTTCAATTAGATAAAACGTACCCTGCCTCTAAGCGAAGTAAAAAAAAATCATTAATTCAAGAAGGAAAAAATCAAGCTACAATAGAATATGATAAATGGCATTTACCAGGACAAGAACCGAAAAAATCAGACTGTGGTTTATGGTCTTTTATGGGTTGTTTGAATAAGGCCCAACACCCAAATAAAGAAATTTTTTTAAAGCCATTTCAAAAATCTTGTTTTAGGGCCGACTGTGAAAAATGCTGTTTTAAGTGGTTAGGAAGATCAGCTAGCAAGGCAACTAAAAGAATGGAATTATACGAAAAACAGTCTAAAAAAATGGCCAAACATGTTATAATTTCTGTTCCATATTGGGATCATTATAAACCGAAAAAATACCTGGCAAAAAAAGTTTATCATTTATTAAAAAAAGTTAAAGCCGATTCTGGTTTGGTTATTTTCCACCCATTTAGGTATGATAAAGATACTGATATGTGGTATTATAGTCCACATTTTCACGTGTTAAGCTTTGGATGGATCGTGAACACAAAAGAGTTATACGAAGAAAGTGGTTATATAGTAAAAAATTTGGGAAAAAGAGATAGTGTTTTTGGTACAATTTATTACCAGTTAAGTCATTGTGGAATTAAGAAAAAAAATCATTCTTTAACATATTTTGGGGATTGTTCATATATCAAATTGAAGATAGATGAAGCCGAAGAAGAATCAAAAAAATGTCCATATTGTAAAGAATTATTACAAGAATTAGATTTTAGGGCCGATTGTGAACTTAAACCAGATCCTTTAATTATGAATTTAGAGTATTTAGCTTCATTTTACCAATGGTTTGTAAAAAATCCTTATCAGTAGATATAAAATTTTTATAAAAATTGTCTTTTAATAAATCATTTTCTGTAAAACCGTAAATTTTTTTTAATTTTCTTGCACAAAAGTAACAAATAGCTGTTTTTTTCATAAAATTAAATGCTCCTTTCATACATTTATCAGTTTTAAATAATAAAAAATGTGATTTGCAACGCATTTTCTTGAAATATTTACAATTTTTCACTATATAAATTGTTTTCCTGGCAGAAAATGTTTATTTTCTACCAGAAAAATATTGGGGTTCTGAATGAACAGTATTATTTTCTATTAGTTCTACTTATATCTTCTGATGTCAATGTAGTGTCAAGGTAATGTCAATAATACTAAAATTAGTGTCAAGGTTTAGAGGTTAAATGAAGTATGTTTTTGGCATTATTAAGAGGTTTAATTATACCAAGACTGAAAACCATACCAGGAAAGGCAGAAAATACTATTTTTGTTATGAATTTGATGTGGAAAATTGCCAATTCAAAAGAGTTCGGATCTCAATCTTTAAGGCAATTTACTATAAAATTACGTTTGTATTCGGATTAAAGGCTAAAAGAATAACTAATATTTATTGTGAAGATTGTAAAAAACATCATGATTCTTTTGTAAATTTTTGGGATAGTGATATTTCATGCCCTTATTGTTAAACCTAAATACTGTTATTATGTGATATGTGTAATGGGAAAGCGATTAATTGGTTCTGTGGGTTTAAAACCTGGTACTGATACTGGTTTTGATCTTGATGAAAAGGGCCAAATACATGGATATAGCGATACACAATTTGCTTTACCAGTAGGCGATGATAACCAAGTATTATCAGCTTTGGCTAGTGAAGCTTCGGGTTTAAAGTGGGTTACTCCCTCAGGTGGTGGTATTGTTGAAAAATTATATGATAATACTCTTACTGTAACTGGGTCTGCTAATACTACACAAATGGAAGCAGATTTTTCAAGTTCTCCTTTGACATCTACTGATTATAGTCATTTTGAATTTTGGTTAACAGGCTTAACAGCAGGGGGATCAATGGATTTGGATTTAATATTAGATCAAAGTACAGCAAATACCTATTATTATTCGGGGCAACAATATGGCAACACTGGAACACTTACTTGGACTAGTGCCTCTCCTTCTACAACTGGCACGATCGCAGATACAACTATTTTGGATTCATCTAACGACGCATTTTATTGCTATGGCACATGTGGATTTAATCCATCACGAACTAGTGATTTTAATGTTTTTACTTGGCTTTATCAGTATTCTAATGGCTTTTCTCAATTTACTCGGATAAATGGTTGGTCTATTCTTAGTTCAGCTAGTGAAATTTCTTATATTGGAATAGGGGCAACAGGTACGGGAAGTTGCGATACTGGCACTAGATTACAAATAAACGGGTTTAAGATGACATGACACATTTATCAACAATTAATTCCAGTGATGAGTTAGAAAAAAAAATAACTCAAATGCGTAAAAAGAAAATTTACTATAAAATAAAAATTCGTGAGGGTTTAATTATTGAACTTGATACTGAGGATAAAACACTGATAGAGTACGCTAAATCAAATAATCCAGAGTTGAGTTAATTGGAAAGTTCCAGAACAAAAAATTTCTATTATCCCATACGGAGTGGAAGATTAAACAATAATGGTGAAGGAAAAATTGTAAATTGTGAAACAGAAGATTCTAAAATAATAAAATTCCTTAAAGAAAAAGGATTAAAATAATTAGATTAATACCTAAATAGCAGTAATTAAGATAGTTTTCAATGGATAAAGGTTCATTCGGCAAGGGAGTAGGAATAGGATCAACAATAGCTGTTATTATTGCAGTTATTTGCCAGGTAACTCATAATGGGGCCTTGCCATGAGTGAACAAAAAAAGAAAAGCATAAAGGAAGAACTCATAGAAATGTTTAGTGATAAACATCAAGATGAGAAATGGGTTGAAAAACTAAAATTATTGCTTAGAACTCATTTTGAAATATAATGCCATATAGTGTAAAAGAAGAAGCGAAGGAAATTAAAGATAATCTTGTTAAGAATAGAGATAGTTTTATTATGTTAGTGGTTGCTGGTGTTGTTGGTGGAGTTATTACCAGGATTGTCATTCCTAAATCTATAACAGAAGGATCTATTTTTGATCGTTTTAAATCATGGTTTGGAAAAGATTATGAAGAAGATTAATATTCTAGCTTAGTTTTGTAGTTTTTTCATGGAATCAGAACTAGCAATACTGGGAGTAGTCCTAGCAAGTATAACGATACCTGTAACTGTTATTGCAACATTAAAGGTATTCAATAGTAACGCTGACTAAATCAGCAACACTTTTTTTTTATATCTACCTAAATACTTCTCTTTTTACTGATATGTGTTAAATGGCTAAAAAAAGAAAGCGAAGATCAAGAAAGAATAAAACTAAATCAAGTGATAGTATAAAATCCTGGATTAGAAAAGGTGTCAATACAGTAGCTGGCCCAGTAGCATTTTGGAATCAGTTAAGCGAAAAAGATTATGAGGTTTTAAACGCAACACCTGAATATAGATCAGCAGATTATATAACAAAAGCAAAAATAGCTTTAAACATTGTAACTGGTTCAATGACTGGTAGAGTTATTTTTGGGGATCAATACAATCCAAGCCCTAACGGTAATCCAAGAATTAACCCAGCAGGGGTTGTAAATAAATGGACACCAGTTTGGATAGCTGGAAAAATTTACGGTAAAGTAGGTAAAAGTATGAAACTACCAGAATATAGAGCAATAAATAAAATAGCAAATAAGATCGCCTTTGGATCTGTAATTGGTGGCTTTTTCGACCCACCATCAGCAAAAGGAAGAATATCAACTTATGCTGTATCGCCTTCAGTTACAACACAGAATAGGGCCCAAACAACTAGAAGTTTTGCAAATTTTCAAAGGAATTTAGGTTATGATCCATCAACAATGGGAGCTTTAAGATGAGTGGAAGCTGGGATATCGCTGTTCCAAGTTCGATTGGGACAGGGGTCGCAAAAACAACTATTAATGATGGGAATAATGTTACAAAGCCTACCCAGGCAGTTAATCTGGTAGAGGTTGTACCATTTGACAGCAGTAGTGGGGCTATGACAGCTGGAGAATCTATAGCTGTAACAATGGAAATAGATAGTTTTTCAGTTGATCTATTGCCAAAAAGAATTATTGTACCACCTATTCAATCAGGTTTGGGAACAATAGCAAATACTGTGATTCCACTTTTAGAAGCTTACGAATGTAATACGGGTCTCCAGGAAGGGGCCACCAGTCAATTTATCATATCGGGCCAACACCAGGTAGGAACGACTGTAGCCACAAATTTGGGTTGTGCTTTACATTATTCAACAACTCCACCAAATAGACCAGAACACTTTTACCACAAACCAGATGATGAAACAAATTTCACTACAGCAACAACTACAACTGGTAATTCATTTACAATAAATGATGGCATGTGGGTTGAGGATCTTTATGTTTCTGCGTGGCAAGCTGTTTATACTGTATCACAGTCAATGATCGGTTATGGTTCTTTTTCATCTAACGACTTTGGAAACTCTTTGCCATTGAAAGTACCAATGCAACCAGGTGGAGCTGGGTTAGGTAATGCTGGAACAACTGGAATATTACAGCTAGCTTCATATCATAATATCCATATGCCAATGAAAACTTCCTGTAAAATTAACACTAGTTTTACTAATGATGTTACACAAACTGGAACTTGCAGTTTTATTCTCGGGTGTGGGTATACCAAGCAATAATAGGGGGATAAACCCTAATGAGTTTTAGGCCAGCTTTAATAAAGCCGACTTATGATGTAGCTAATTTTGGTCATGATACTTCGTTACCGTTAAACTGTATTTCTGGTAATGTAGTAACTATAACACCTAGTACATCAACTTTTGTTCAAGTATTGGAAGATGGTAGAGTACCGATAGAGGAAGTTGATCTTTTTATTACTGATAGTGATAAGATGGCTTTAATTCATCCAGGTAATGATACAGATTTCGATACTTCATGGGAATGGGCTCCAGATATGTCGGCCCAAGCGTATACTTTGACGTTTAATTTCGCTGTGGGAATGAAAGTTAGTAGTTATACTAGTGGAAATTTTAAAATTTCTGATGTTCAGGTTATATGCAATCAGGTAGGGGGGGGAGAAGGTACGGTTAATTTTGTAAATAAGATAATTGATCCTGGTATGTCTAATATGACTTCGGCAGTTGCACAAGTGGCCATAATTAATTTTAGTACGACAGTTTCAACAAAAGTTTTTGACAAACCTTTAACTTTTCAGATTAAAGTTAATACCGATTCTGGTTCTGGTACATACCAAACGGGGATTATACCATTATTTTGTTATTTTGGTACAGCAATACCTAAAACCTGGACGACCTCAAGTGTATTAATGCATTTACACGCTGATCTGGCTCACGCTTTCCCAATATTTAGAGATGAGGATAATATGAACATGTTAGATACAGGTATTGGAGTATGATATTAGAAGAAATACCTTTTTTTGTTGAATTTGTAATAACAGGAATAGTTTTAGGGTTTGGTTATGGTTTTACAAAATTATTTTTAAATCATGCAAAAGATAAATCAAAAATAAGAAAATCTGAAAGAAAAGCCCAGCAATCTCATAATTTAGAAGATGAAATGGATAAATATTTAGATAATTCGGCTTCTATTGTGGCCCATCTTGAATCTGAAATAACAAATTTAAAATCGCAAGGAGCTACACCAGAACAGACTAAAAGAATGGAAGGGGAATTAAATTTAGCTAAAAAAGTTCAGCAATACGAACCGATCATAAGAATTGTTGGAAAACCAATGCTTAAAAAAGTAATGTCTATAATAGACAGGGTTTAGAAATTGGTTTCGCCAATTCCAGCTATGGCAGGGATAAAAGCCAAAAAAGTTACTGGTCAAATTACAGAAGAATTATACGGATATGATTTTGTTAATCTTGTTTCAAAACTTGCTGTGTTTTATGTGATAGCGTTTTTAATTTCCAAGTATATGGAAGCTGTAATTTATTTTAAAGGTGGTTTGGAAACTGTAGCTGGTTTTTTTGGTATAAAGTTTGTTCAAGCTGATAGGTTACCTAAACAATGGATATCTTTGTTTATTGATACTGAAAAAACAGCATATACTCAACAGGAATACGAACATGGATCACAAGAAACAGCAGGGAAATTTAATCCACCTGGTTGGGATAGGCCCTACGACTATGGAACCGTAGCCCACCAGGAAGCTGAACCACATTTATTTCCAGAAAAAGAAATTAAATACAAATTTTGGGATCTCATAAATGCGATAGTTATTTTTTATATCGGTTGGGAAGCTTACAAGTATTATAAGAAAGGTGGCAGGGATTTTTTAACACTTGCTATATTTTCTTTGTTAGGATTGATTGTAGGTGTTTTATCTTTCTCAAAGTTTTTAGGTGTGATGTCTATGAATAAATTTCAAGAGGAAAATAAATAATGGTTGAAATATCAATACAGAAATTAGCTGTAAATCGTATAGGAACCTTTGATCCTAACAATCCGTATATTTCTAAGATAGAACTTGAAATGATATTTAATGTTGATAAATCAAGGTTAATTGCTTATCAGATATTTAATGCACAAAATGTAAGAATACAAACTGTAAGAAATAGATTTTATAATAAAGGTGAAACACTTTATTCTGTAATTAGAGAAACTAGCTTTTATGACCCTGCACTAATGCCAAGAGAGGAATACGGTGCAGACGGTCAGGTTAGATTGGTAGCATGGCTAATAGATGGAAACAATCAACGAATTTCTGACATGGCAACAAGTATCTTAAATATAACTTTGCCAACACCAGAAAAAATAGAGCAGTATGAACAGCTTGTAGAATCATTAAAAACACCAGAAGAAATAACAACACCAACAAAACCTTTTGAAAAACCAGAAAGGAAAAAAGTATTTCAATCAGTTAAAGACATAGAAGAAGCTTTTGAGTTTTTACCAGAAGCTTCAGCACAAGTACAACAAGAATTAGGTACTTTTGGCTTATCACAAGAAACACAAAATATAATTGACGACTGGGGAACTAAAAAAATAATTATTCCATCATGGTTTGTTAATAATAATATGCAATGGGTATTAGAGGGAAAAATATCAGAACAGGAGTTCTTAGCTGGTTATCAAAATTTGGTTAATACTGGAATAATTACATATCCAGATGAACCAACAAAATTAATCACTACAAACTTTCAGGTAATAATACAAGATGTTACAAGATATTCTACTTCCTTATCTAATGAAGATTATAAAAGATTACAAGATGAAATGACATTAGAACCTAGAGTAACTCTAGTATTTTTAAATCAAACTGATTTTAAACCTCTTGGAAATAATACATTTACAAAAGAATTATTAAAAATTCAGGGATTATTACCAGTTATTCCACCACCGCCATCTCCTCTTCCACCACCATCAGAACCAAATGCAAATATGGTTAGGCAGGAAATAGGAAGATTTCAAATAGTTAATAAAACATTAAGGGGAAAAATTACATATATTGCTACAGATAATTTTGATGAACATTTTTATTATAACTTTGAAAATAATTCAGGATATATCTTAAAATGTTATGTTATTGCTACTGATAGTTCTGGTAATGTTCTACTTAGCAAACAAAATGATTTGAGATTTTCAGAAACAGAACGAGATGAAACAATAACAATAAGTGATTATGTAGATACTGAAGAAAATAAAATTACAGTAGAATTTTATGTTACAAATACTCCTACACAGGATTCTTTTGAAGATGACTTTGCATTTGTTAGAACAATAACAACTCCATATTTTCCAAAAAAACCAGATACATTATTCGGAGCTTTGTTTGGATTAATTACTATACCTACAGCATTAACTTTATTAGGAACTAAAACGTGATTTATATACATGGCTAAAAAAAGAAAAAAGTCAAAGTCACGACAAAAGACAGGCTTGTTTAGTTCTAGGTCAGAACTAAGAAAAGGCTATACAATACCTACTATCAAGAGAATAAAAACTGCTTTAAGGAAAAAATCAAAAGAATTTATAATTAATCTCTTTATGAAGGCTTTTGCAAGATTAACAAAGACAGAAAAAATGCGTATGTTAATGTTAATTGAAAGAGGTAAAATTATCTCTACAATTAGACGTAAGACTAAACGCAAAGGTAAAGCTAAAGGTAAACGCAAAGCTAAAGGAAAAGGTTTTCAAGGAAAACCAAAAGGTAGTAAAGCCGAAAAAACAGCAATAGCTAAAGCACGTAGAGCTAGAAAAAGAAAGAGGTAACTTTAGATGAAAAACTTAGATAATTGTCGTATGTACCCATTAAACTCAGTTATGCCCTATTATCGACCACTGCCTCAATTAGTCAAGGGTATGCTAACAACAGTCTCAGATACTATAATCACCTGTACTCTTTGCAGGGGAGAACGCATGGTAGCTATTAAATCTCAGGGAGCTAATAAAGCTACATTCACTTATT
>Ga0080013_1004754_pt1 | contig 13138 bp, 13 predicted proteins | sample ETNvirenome_6_85_FD_69236 | JGI IMG/M metagenome (GOLD analysis project Ga0080013, IMG submission 69236) | Marine viral communities from the Pacific Ocean - ETNP_6_85 (SPADES assembly) (version 2) | ecosystem: Environmental > Aquatic > Marine > Oceanic | place: Pacific Ocean | collected 2013-06-19 | reverse complement strand
AAGTGTTGGAGCAACTAGGCTTAAGCCCAGAATATAAGTTTTCTAACTCTTTCATTACTCTATTATATGGTATGGGAAAAAAGAATTACTACATAGACAACGCGAGATTCGAGGAAATAATCCCCCTCTACCTCTCTGACCCTGCTGAGTATGAGGATGAGTTAATGGGATTATTTGATCTACTTATTACTAATATTATCGAAAGCTTTAAATTTAATATAGACAAAGACGATGCAAAACAAGAATGTTTCCTGCTTATTCTTAAAACTCTAAAGAATTTTAATCCAGATAGAGGAAGCGCATTCAATTATTTTACAACAATCATTGTAAATAATTTAAAGCTTTTATATACTAAAAATAAGAAATACGAAAAAAAGATTGAAGAGTATCAGGAATTAAAAACCAATCAAACCCCCAAAGCCTTATAGACTCTGGGGAGATAGTCCTCGGATTGCACCTTATCTTTTTTAAGTTTAATGAGATGAGGGACTTTAGTTGTATTAAAAATTACAAACGCATGAGGCATCGAAAAACTATTTACCACATACAGCGGCTTCTTAGAGGAATAAGAATCTTTAAGCTCCTCCACAAGATTATTGCAATGCTCGTCCCAAGTGGAAACAAACAATACTCCTAGCTCATCTCCCCTCTTCTTCTGGTTACGGAGAACTTTGTTAAGTTGGTTCTCCGTTTTTAAAAAGATCGGCGCACTCATTCGGTAATCATTTCTACTGAGCCGCTAACCGATTCATCTACGCCCGTGAGCTTCCCTTCATTATCAAAGGTGAAACCAGACGCTTCATACTCTTCTCGGTTAGCCTCCATATGGCTAACAAGGTTCTCGGTAAGTTGCTCCTCTAAAGAGCGAATACCTGCAAAGAAAATTGAACGAACAAAATCATCAAGCGCAAGCTCGGTAGGCTTAACGCTGTTAGCGAAATTCTTAAAGGCTTCTGATTCTTCTTGGTCTAATTTTAATTGAAATTTCATTCTATTTTTACTCCGATCTAGGGTTTTTATTTTCCAGTTGTCTGGGTTGAACTCGAACTTTATACTTGAGGTCATTTCCATTTGGCTATTATAGTAAGAGGATAATTAAATATGGAAGACAATTACGATTTATCTAAACTCCGTTCCAAACCTAAGCGCAAGAACAGCCGTGCAAAAGGTAGCACATTCGAGCGCAAGATTGCGAACACACTCAATGATAGGTTCAACACCTCAGAATTTTCAAGAAGTCCTGGAAGTGGTGCGTTCGCCACCACCCACAGTCTCCCTGATCACCTAAAAATTTATGGGGATTTAATTACACCCCAAAACTTTAAATACTGTATTGAATGCAAAAAAGGATACAATAATCAAAACTTATATAGTTTATATAATTATAGTAGCGAGTTCTGGGGATTTATAAACCAATGTGAAAAAGATTCGAAAAAATGTTACAAGATTCCCATGGTTATATTCAAACAGGATAGACAGCCTACACTAGCCATAGTACCAGACCATGTACAGTTTGGTGATCAATATAAATCTATTCAAATATCTAAAAAGAAGGATGGATTTATTATTAGATATAATATTTATCTATTTGAATCTATACTTGATAGCTACGATGCTCTGTGGATGGAGTAAGTAATTTTTCTAGTAAGCTCTGTTGTCCCTTTAAAAACTCATAGAATATCCCAGCATTCTCTGCTTTAGGAGCTTCCTTCGGGGGGGCTAAATTACGCTTCCCAGACCAACAATTTTTCATTGCAGTAGTCACTGATCTAGTATGTCTCTCCCTCTCTCCTCTTGCTTTCGCGTCTGCATCACCAGACCAAGTTCCTTCTTGAGAAAATTTCATTACACCTTCTTCTGTCCCACCCACAATTTCCCCGCCTTTAACTTCTCCACCCTCCATAATATGGAATATGGCAGTAGTACCCTTGAATTCTATTCTAAGTCTTGATGGTTCTGCATTTCTAGCCGCTACAATCCTCTCCATCCCCTCGTTTTGAGCAAAGATCGCCAGATCTCCATTATCATATTGCATTTGTTGTGACATCGCATCCAAATTGAATCCATCAACCATTAAATTTTTTATCAATAGATCAGTTACTGTCTCTCGTTGGGCTGGATCTCTATAATCTTCTGCATATCTAGACCACATACCTGCTCGTCGTATCCCCTCATGTATTCTTTCTCTAGTTTCGGGGATGTCTAAGGCCCTGGCCTCAGGAGGATCGCTATCATCAAAGAAAAGATTACCTAAATATGAATCCGTTACTCCTTCGAAGGATAGACCGTCGAAGATCTCACTTGATAACATTTCAGCTACCTGTTCTGGTTGTTGTACCCGCAAATTGCCATCAGCATCAACATATGTCACGGAATCCATCAACGCATCTACACTCTCTACACTAGCTAAAACCTCGCTGCCATAGGCCCGTTGTTTTTCTTGTCTGTCCCTCCCTGCTGCATCTATTTCTAATTCACCCTTCTTACCAACCTTACCAAACAATACGTCATTAACTTTCTTTAAAAATCCAGCCTTTACGCTTTTTAGGACATGCTCATCGTTAGGATCCTCATTGACCATTCCACTTTGATTAGCCAGAGTTCCACATTCTCCTATCTTTACAGTATTTTTCTCTATATCTTTTCTTTTCTGTCCAAATCCCATCACCCAACAATGTGTTGCCCCTTTAGGAAGTTCCTCTTTCAACTGTTCTTCAGTAAACTCTCTCTCGCTTTCAGGAGTATTTTTTAATATCTCCTCAATGGACATCCGTTTAGCTGAACTACCATACCTCTTAGCTGCTGTGTGTGCTTCCTCCTTCCCCTCGTCACTATCGTCAAATACAAACCCGTTATCTTCTCTTCCTCCCTGTTGAGGATGCAATGCCATATGTACTACAGTTCTTATTCCAGGCATTGTATCCATCCATCTCGCTAAGAACTGGGCTTCTCTCGCTATATACGCAGCAAAACTTCTTGAATCCCCAAGTAACGCCAACTCGCGGCCTGCGAGATTACTTTCCACATACTCATCAATACTTTCAGCCCCCAGCCTTTCAGCAAGCGCCGATAACATCTCGACCTTCTCTTTTTTAATACGCGAAAACCAACCAACAATCTCCGCGTAAACTTTTTTAGCTTCCGTTTCCTTGCCCGCATCTTCTAATCGCTTTGCTTTCTGTATTCTAAGAAGAAACTGTGGAACTAATTCATATATACCCCCCTTAATAGCATTTAAACCAGCGTTGCTGATTATTCTTTCTAAAATATCTATCATGGTTATGGGGACATCCTTACCATCCGCATCTTTAGCAGTCCCCCAATCACAATGATCTTTAATATTGTCAAGAGCCCGTTGTTGCATTGCATTGGGTTTCATTACGATCCCTACTGTGGGTGGCTCATCTAATTGTGCAGGATCTTTATCTCCAAATAGTACTAATCTATCTCCATGCACTCCCACGCGATCTCTAATTGCTTCACAGTTTGCTGCTTCTTTTTCAGGAAAGAGAAATTGAAGCAACCGTGTTTCCGATCTAGCCACCTCATCTCTTAGTCCTTTAGGTACTTCACAATTGTCACCTATCTTTTTTTGGGTAACAGGATCAAGGCATTCTACCTTTCCATTAGCCAGTTGCCATTCCAAACTTGTATTGGCTCCCCCTGCCACATAAGTAAAATTTTTGTTACAAGGATGGTGAGCGGGGAAATCTTCTCCATCTTTTTCAGCAGTACGACACCAAGTATCAACTAATGCTAACTGTTTTCTATATTCTCTTTTTTCACCCTCCCCAATACGTTTTTGTACTTCTTCCTTTACTTTTTGTTCGTCTTCTTCTGGATCTCCTGAACTGACCCAATCTCCAATTGCCCCTGTTTCTTCGAACTCTTTCCTAACCCGTGCTTCCGTAGCTCCCCCTACTCTCCCTTCCAATTCCGCTTTGCGTTGGGCTTCTGCTGCCCCTCTTTCAGCGGCAACTAGAGTTTTTTCATCTCCCCCTTCCTTAAAATAATTAACTAATTTTTTCCATCCTTCGGAGCCTACATCAGGAGTTCCATTAGAATCTGCAACGGGCATCGGCCACCCTGCGCCTACAGGACCACCAACTAAATTAATCTTACCAGTCTTAGCCCCTAAATAAGTATAAGGTTCTCCACCTTGTACTTGTTTACTTGGATCATGCTGCTGAGTGAGACCAGCCTTAACAACCTCTAATGCTTTTTCTTCTGCATCTTTAGTAGTTTGAGCATCCATATCCTCTTGAGTAGATTCTCCATTATCTTCCTGTTCACTAATATATCTAAGCTTAAAAGATCTCTTTTTAAGCTGGTTATAACTATTTAATAACTCATGAAAATAATCCATATAATATTATAGGGGAAATGTAGAGAAGGCTCAGTCTAATATTAGACTGAGCCTATTGTAAATACTACCTCAATTTCAACTTAGTAGTTGTATTGTGACATAAAATCGTACTTGAATGTTACATCTATCGAATGGAAATCATTAGTAGAATAATTAAATTCAGCCGCTGTCCACTTTGTAGGCCACACTCCATAGAGTTCTATAGTAGAATGAGGAGTCATTGTATTATCTAATTGAATAACTTCTACTTTATCTACTTTAAAAGTTCGGCCTGCGCCCCCTCCTGGTTGAGCAGTTGGAGTCATTTCTCCTGTTATTGGGTTATAGATGTTAGTAAAATATCTCCACAGATCACTAGCAGTTTGCCTTAGATATAGGTTATCAAAAGTTACTGTAAGATCACCAGGGGTTGGTCTACCTGGGTAGAAAACTCTATCATTTACTCGATCCACAGCAAGAGGTTCTACTGTAAATTCGGCTCCATTAACCTTCTTTGCTGCTAAAGTTAAATCAACCTGATTTGTAACAGTATCAGGAAGTCCAATAAAATGAATCTCAAATTGATATGCTCGTACTGAATCAAGTTCAGTAGAGATAATAGGTAAACCCTCGCCCGGTACAAATTCTCTATCATATTTTTTCTTGTAATATGAGGTTGTCATAAGTTAAACTCCTATAAGTTACCTAACTGTGCGGACTGATTAGTTAGGTTAATTTCAAAGATAAGGATTTCCGCAGTTTTGGTAGGCTTAATAAGTACCTTAGTCCAAAGCTCATTTCTGTCCACTCGTACTGGTGTATTTACTGTCTCATCACAAACAACACGGAATTCTGTTATCCCACGCCTTCTACGGATATCGTCTAAGAAGGGATTAAGAACACCTTCAATTTGTGACCAAGTAAATTCATCATTAGGTTCGAACACAAATCGTTGAGTTGCAATAAGAATGATCTTCCTTATATAGATCATTAGTCTCCGAACATTAATTCTATCCAACGCAGTGGGAGACCGTTGAGTAGTTCTTTGACCCCAAATTGTAATTCCCTGTTGTGGGAAACCTACAATAGGATTGAGGACGTTTCCTCCACTATACATGCTGTCCCTATCACCTTGATTTAGTTTCACTTCAACCTCGGTAGGCTTGGTTAATCTTCCTCGCCTATACCCAGCAGGAGCAAACCAACTATCAGCTACAGTATCTGTGTAAGCCATTTGTCGCGCAGCATAAATAGTTGGATCCAACCACCTGTCCTTCGCGTCAAACACACTAAAGACTTTAAGCCAAGGCCAGTAAATAGCTGCATAAGAACTATTAATAGCTGCGGTTCGCACGCCTGCCGTACTACCCGACTTTCCATTACTCCAATCAATAGCATCTTGAACGCCCCCGATAGCATAGGGAGGGGAAACGAGTGCTAAGAAATTTTCAGTACCCTCAGCCAGAGTAATTAATGCATTTTGTACATTCTGATTAGCGAAGCCTGGGACTAAAGCGATTCCAATATTCAGTTCATCTTCATCTAATGCCTGCATCCCCGTCTTGGGATTAGCTGTAGAATCTCCAATTAACGCTGTATTATTAACCGCATCAGAACCTGTTCCATTATCTCCCCCCGCCATATCCTGGGCAGCAGCATCAATTAATTTATTCCATCTACTACCTCCTACAACATTAATAGTGGTGTTTGTAGGAGTGTCAGTACCGGCTCCATCAACCAGACCTGTCATATTTGTAGGATCTAACCACTGAGTTGTCATAGCAAAGGTATTATTTGTAGAATCAGTAACAGTAGCATTAACTAGACTAGACGTTAAAAGACCAAACGCTGAGAGAGAGTTGGCAGCAACATCAGCATTCTCATAGATAATATTTCCTTTAATAATTTCAGAGGTAGTATTGGTTTCTCCAGTATTAATAGCAGTCTCAATAAAGTTACCCGATGTTGTGAAGCCCACTTTAAATTGCTCATCAACCACCCCATCTTGATTAATATTTACATTAAAATTTGGACCCCCTAAATTTGCTACGGTTATAGAGTTTCCACTAGCATTTCCATCTGTTTTGGTGCCTCCGTTGTACCCATCTCCTTCATATAAGGAGACTATTCCATACCCAACAGAATTACCTCCTGTTTTCACAATAGACGCTCCATAAGCAACCACAGAAGATGCATATCCTTGAGCGTGAGAGAGAGGCATACCACTTCCCATATAATTCGCAGATAAACCTAACGCCGAAGCAGGTTGAAGTGCTGACATTCCCGCTGTAGCGTCATAGGTTGCAGCACTAAATGCAGATACTGCTATGGAGGCTCCCGAACCCGCGTACCTACCAACAAGGGATCCTGAAACCTGTAAAACTGTATCACCCGCATCAAAACAACCTACTTCATCACTATCTAAAGCACCCCCAACAATTGATGCAATAGCATTAGCCTGACCTGAGGTGGCAGTGTCTGCGGGAATAGCAAAATTCTTGGGAGTAGCAAACTTAGCTGTTCCAGCGTTATCATATACCTGAATTGTTAAATATAAATTATCAGTAACTCCAAACCCTACATCCGTAGTTCCAGCAACATTTCCTGAAACAAGTACACTAGGACATGTTCCAAATTGCATGATAGCCGAAGAATCCGTAGCGGTAGAGGTGCCTGCACGAATGAAGTAGAGTTGGCTGGTTTGTTCTAATATTTCTACAGATCCCTCTAAGCCCTGCCCAGGAATTCCTTCGCTAGGTGGGCCAAATTTTCTAATTAAATTATTTTGATTAGTGATAAGAGTAGCTTCATTGAGAGGCCCCTTGCCTGCAAACCCTACCACCCCTACTACGGATGTATTAATAGAGGGAGCATAATCAGAGATATCTTTCTCAATTACATAAACACCTGGACTTACAAAATTTACCATTTTTTATTCTCCTAACCGTTTGATATTTTAAATATTCTTCTCTTGTGTAGAGTTTTAATTTGTTCTGTAATATAGGTAGAGGGGACTACTAAAGTTTCTCCTGGCCTCATCCATACTTCCTTACACCCTTTTTCTGTTTGAAAATAAACTGTAAAGGATTGTAAACTATCATTTTTTACTGTTTTCATATCTATTGTCTCCTTATTATGTACCTATGCATGATCACTTTTTTGATAACTTTTTTTATAAGAATTAAGGAGGAGGAGGAGCACAGGTAGCTGGAATAGTAAGCACCGTTATGTTAGCAGGAGAGTTATCCTCATTAGGCTCAGTTGTATTCATGTAAATATCAGGGTACACTTGAAAAATATAAGAACCTGCGGGAGGCTCAAGAAGTGGATTGTTGGGATTAAAGAGTCCTCCCTCTGCTTCTAAAGTTGGCAGTGTAAATGATCCATTATAAGTCTGACCTACAGCTAAAGGATCCACATGCTGCTCCTGCCTCAGCACTACTTCGGGGGGACCAAAAGAGTTTTGCGGATTCTCAGGATCTTGAACAATGACATGGGGAGTATTAGCGGAAAGTTCGTAGAGTCCTACGACAAAATCTTGTGAAGTATGGTTTCCTTCATTTGTTACTGTATACCCGATTACAATAGGAGGAGGAACTTCTAAATCAAGGGGCATATTCAGACATGTTGGATCCTCTACGGGGGGATTTGCCATACAACAATTCTCCCAAGCATCCTCTAACTCAGCCTCAGTAGGGGGATAATGCCCAATACCCGAAGCAATAAATTCCATTGACCAAAATTGAGAAGGTACATCAGCAGTAAGGTTAGGTTCAATCTCTGGACCTCCCCCACTCATAAAACCAGTTCCGGCTATTACATTCGTACTAGGGCTAGTAGTAGTGGCATGACAATGAGGTGAACACCCAGGAGATCCACAACAAGAATGAGCTACAATCGAATCTCCAGGTAGGGAAACTCTAGTCCCATTTACAAACACCGTTTGGGCACCAGGACCTATAATCATTCCACCCCCTGTATCAGCAGCTACCCTAGACACTCCCTTTCCATTAGCTGTCACATTGGGGGATCCTGTATTAGAATGCCCACAACTGGTTGGGTCTGCTGCTCTTTCAACTCCAGGCATTAGATTTCCGTCATAAATCTCTCTATCTTACCCGTGGAGGTAACTAAGAACTTAGGATTAGGCACGTAAGTACGTACTGTAATATTTAAATTTCTTTGGAGAACTCTATCTTCTTTATCCCCAGCGGTAAGAGTCCCCGTATCATCTTCACTCTCTACAAATGCTTTAGTGAGGGTAGAAAATTTGGTAGGAACCTCCATCTCAGGATTAAATTTAATTCTAACCTGCTCTAAAATCTGATCCATATCAGCCATATACTTTGTCCATATATTTAATTGATACTTAATATTAATTGCCCTTGGAGCCAAGCTAAGTACTCTAAATGCTCTATTCTTTTCGTAATTCCATGTTTTTTCATGTACCAAAACACTTTCATATCTCCTTCTATTATCGTCATTATCCGAAGTAGTTTGCGAAATAGATAGTATGGGAAGGATAATATTATTTTCTTGATTCAACTTAGCCACTGCTCGTTCTGCGTTAGCATGGATACACTTCATAGTAACAAACTTATCCTCGGAGTTAATGTATCCCACATCTGTAAAAGCAACAATCATAGCTCGTAATAGCTCTTTGTAAACATATGAAATACTATTCTGAGCCTGCGTCATTTTAAATATTTTTTTACGGATACGTCCTTCCCGCGTGTCCCACCTTTTGCTGCGGCTAATAGGGTAGTCTTTGATGGCTGAAGAGGAGAGGAAAGTACCTGTCTCTACTACTGTTGCGCTATAAGACATTCTGGCCTCCTGCGTAGCCTCCTAGCTCGTCGCTGACCTCCGTTAGAGGTGTTTGTTGGATATCGGGAGCGTCCCGTAGGAGGCGTGCAGAGCACGCTAGATGGTACACCCCGTAAGCCTCAAAACTATCCTCTACAACCTCAAATATTTCATAACGTTGGTCTTGAAAAAAGGGCTTAACTATATCTCCAGGTATTAGGGTACGCCCCAGCTTCCGTTCTATATAACTCTTATTGAATGTAAACATTTGATCATTAGTTAGTTGAATACCAAACTGAGTTAATTCTTCGCTCATGGCTATGGGCTCGTAATGTCCATGCACTACCATAGGGCTGCGCGAAACAGGCTTATTCCTAGACTCCATATAAACAGGATCAAAATCCGTAGTTTGAAAATACTTATATAGATGGAACTTGGATCCAGAAAGCCTGATAATTTCATCGTCTACTAAATTGAAAAGATTTATATCAGCGTTATTCTGATCAAATAAATTAAGAATACTATCCTCATCAAGATCAGGAAGTTGTGGTAATTTAGTTGTTACTTTCCAATTTTTTTTAGACATTTAAAGTTTTGGCTATTTCTTTTTTTCTGGCTTTTTTTCTGGCTTTTTTTCTGGCTTTACGACCGCCTGCGCGGGATTCCGAGATTCTGGCCCAGTCTGCTGAACCTCATGCGGCGATCTCGTCGCTGGAGCCCTACGCCTTCCCCCCGTGGTTGTAACCCTCCCACCAACACGCCCATGGCCGCCAGGGTCTGTAGTGAGCCCAGGTTTCTGTCCATGCCTCCCTGTGGGCCTGTCTCTTCTTGATGTCTTCTGCCTCCCACTATATTCCATCAAAGCTTTAACAAAGTTACTCTTGACTGGTAGCTCCGTACCTGCATTCAGGGTATTTTGTTTTTCAATATTTATCCCAGCTTGAGGTCTCTGAAATCTAGAAGCTCTCTTCTCTCTGCTCATAGCCTTTACTGTTTGAAACAGTGCAGATTTTGGAGTAGTTTGTTTGGGGGGTTTGGGGGTAGGTACTTGTTCGGCTAAGTACTTTTTGACTTTTTCATACATATCATTTTTCCTTTAAAACATTGTGAACACAGGTGGTTCTTCTATCTCGAAAAGAAGTTCTTCTTTTAACTTCTCTTTCTCTTGCATACTTTGTTGGGTTAGGTCTTTACCATTCAGTTGGGCTCCTCCCCCTGGAGAAGGAAGGGTAGTATACTTACCCCTGATCTCTCCTAGTATTCCTTTCGCAGCAGCTAATGCATATCTTTGAATCCAGTTGCGGTAATAGGGATGCAGTGTGGCGGCATCCAATGCACGGAAAACTAAAATACAAGTTTGAGAATTAAGAACAGGAGTGGGATATAAGTACAACACATTTCCATTTACCAAATCCCACGTTCCCTCTTGACCCAAAACTTTCCTAATCATCTCAAGATGTGATTGAAGGAGATAGAAATCTGATACACTAAAATTGCTGAATAAGAAATTATCTTGGAAATACTTGATAAAGAAATCAAATTCTAAGGAACCAGCCATGTTTTGTATGGACAGAAGAGATTTTTTATATACAACATAGGTTAAATTATAAGCTATATGCATGGGAAGCATATATGCATTTATTCCTGCCGAGGTTTGAAAGGATGCGAACTGAGTAGTCCACATAGGAGCATGATAATCTAAGTCTGTAATTGCTTCATCAATAGCAGTTTTTATTTGGTAATCGGTAAGCTCAACCCTTACTACAGGGTGCCCTAACCTAGCGAGAACAAAATCTCTAATAGTTTCCTCAAAAGTGGTTAGTTCAATCGGATCAGCCAGCGTAGTTATATTTAATTTACTAGCGTCTATGGCTGTAGAATATATATCGGTATCCCCTAGACGATTACCACCATAGGTTCCAAAGGTGTCCCCAGTTCCAAGTAATATGGGATCAACTCTCGGTGCTGCTGCTGGCATTTATATCCTCGGTAGATAACTGTGTCTTGAAAGACTTTTTTGTTATGCGTCCTTTTTTCTTTATCTTAATAGAATTATTTTCTATAAGATCCAAATATCTAGACTTTATTTCTTTTTTTGATTTAAATAATTCTCCAGGTCTGATCTCTACTACCTCTTCATCTACATGAAGAAGCATATTCCATCTACACTTGCTCTTATATTTATACATATAACCCTCTGTTATATATAGGAAGTGAAAGAGGGCCAGAGGATTTATTTTCCTCTGACCCTCTTATATTTTTGCCTTACTTCAGATTAGATTGGTACTGAAGTTGCGTTAACTGCCGTATTCCTAGCGAAAGGCTGGAATAGGTAGTTAGACGTAGGACCAATGATTCGGATAATCCGATAGTACCTGTTGTATGGCTCAAGAGTTACCTTACCGTAACGAGTCAGAATACCTTTCCTTGGCTGGAAGGTCTCTGGATCAACGATAGTTGGTAGCTGCTGGAGAGGGATGTATGGGCAGTACACGAAGCCTGCATCCATAGCATTTGCACCCTTATAGCCAACCATAATCTCATCCTGTGGGTACATAGGATCAACATAGAGATCGTAACGACCCATAAATTTACCTTTGTACTCAATGTTGTTCTTACCAATATTGGAAGGACCATCATTAGGCATAATACCTCCCTCAAGCTTGGCTGCACTCTCAAGAAGTGAACAAACCAGAGGAGAGGTAAGTAACCAGCTACCAGGACCACGCCATGTCGTGCGATAAATATCTTGCGAAGCAAGGTTGATTACCGCAAGCAGGTTGGAATATAGTTCCCCAACGTGACGAGGATACATTTGAAGATTCTCCTGGCTGAAATCGCAAACAAAGATATTCGACTCAGGAATATGATTACCTAATTGAGTACTATTTGCAGTTCCCTGCTGTCCACTAAAATCGTAAGTAAACTGTGCGGGAACGAAATAACCATCAGAAGTACTATCAATAATACCAGGGAAGGTAGATCCTTGACTACCCATACTGATATAATCATTATCCATCATGTTAAGGTTAACTCCACCTTGACCACCAGCACCGGCTCCATGAAGACCATAAGCAATCATTCGAAGGTCTTCAATAAGTTCGCGGTCGATCTCAAGTTGAAGCTCCTTCGAAAGAAGATCCGTAAGCTCGCGCTCTAGATCAAGATTGTGATAGGCTTTAAGATCTTGAGTAGCCTCAAGAGTCCAGAGAGCACGCATCTTACGGGTGTTGGCAACAACTGCTTCCTGCTCAATGTGGAAGGTCATTTCTGGAATACCAGTTCCAGTCAGACGCTCACCAGCAGAGAGTTGGAATCCCATAACAGCATTAGCGTTAGGGAATGCAGCAATTCTACCACCAACAGTACCCGAACCAGCACCAGCACCATAGATCTCAAGACCAGAACCAGCTAAGACGTTTGAAACATCAAAGCCGCTGGCAGCGACATCTCCATCAAGACCAGGGCCAGTACCAAGACCAGCATCAGTGTTGAAAGTACCCTGATCAGCAAGGTCCCCAATACCCCCAGCAGGGGCATTCGCTGTCACTCCTGGAAGAGGGCCACTAACAGAACCAATACTAGAAGTTGTTAGACCTTTGTAAGTTAGGTTAAACTTGCTGTAGACAGTCTGGATAGTACTTCCAGATGCCCGATCATTACCAATATAAAATACTTGGCTAACTGGGCCTTGCATAGGCTGAACTCCAACAATGCTGTTGGCAATAAGCTCAGGATATACGCGGCGAACAAGAGGGAAAGCAAATTTTTGGAACGTACCTAGCTGACCAGTTGTGGTAGCAGCAGCCGTAACTTCATTTAATCTATCCTCTACAATAGACTTAGCTTGGTTTTCAAGAAGTTGAGCAACTACTCTACGGGTATATTCGTTATCAACGCCCTCAAGTACTGGCTCCCACTTCTGGACAAGCTTTTCATTGTGTAAATACATTACATCCATTTTATCCATAATAAAATAATCCTTTT
>Ga0080013_1004753_pt1 | contig 13140 bp, 11 predicted proteins | sample ETNvirenome_6_85_FD_69236 | JGI IMG/M metagenome (GOLD analysis project Ga0080013, IMG submission 69236) | Marine viral communities from the Pacific Ocean - ETNP_6_85 (SPADES assembly) (version 2) | ecosystem: Environmental > Aquatic > Marine > Oceanic | place: Pacific Ocean | collected 2013-06-19 | reverse complement strand
TTGCAATCAGTCCGGCCTCTCTCAAACGGGCGAGAGCAGCTTCCAGTTTTGCTTCAAGCTCCACGCAGAACTCAAGCAACTCAGCGTTAGTTGGCGAAGCAGCATTTGAGACAGTAATACTTCCATTTGCAGTAGGAAGCGAACCACTAGAAGCCGTGACCGTTAAATCAGCAACAGCTGCGGGTTGATCTACTGGAGTTGTATTCCAGAAGCCAAGTTTCTGACCTGTAGCAGTTCCAATCTTTGTTCCAGTTGAAGTATTTGCTGCGATATTGACAGCATCCCCAATCGTCAAAAGATTGGCATCAACCGAAAGCTGAGTTGTTAAGGCTCCACCATCTTGAACTTTAAAATTGATCTGCCCATCCTCTGTCCCGTCTGAACTGTCTATGATCTTTGACTCGATTGAACAGTATGTGATTTCTTCAGGTGTGCCCGCGTCGTTTTTACCTTTGAAATTTAGGGTTGAAAGAACATCATTGTCTTGACCTGCTGCGGCTAATCGACGTCGAAGGAAAGAAAGATCAGCGCCTGAACTCGCATCATTAGTCGTACATTCAAGTTGGAATAATGTTCCACTTGTTGTAGATGTTCCATGTATTGGGTAAAGAGGTGTTGCTTCGTGAAATCCAACCTTGTCGCCATAAAGACGAACTCTCGAAGCAAGTGTCCCAGATGCCGAGGACATTAGATCTAATGTTCCATCCTCTGATGTATTTGTAGTTGTCTTAATTTGGGCCGCAAGACTTGCATAATCATGAGCATTGCCAGCCGAATCCTCACCACGAAAAACTAAATTGCCGAGGTTGTCTGAAGCGGCAGGACTAGCACTGTTTCTATAAAGCACCACGTCGGGTGCAGTATCAGCTCCTGTATCACTATTTTCAATAATGACCTGATTTTCAGTTGCTGTACTAAATAAATGCAGTTGCGCCGCAGATGTTCCGCTACCAAGTTGCAGTCCGTTGGACTGAAAGGAACCTACGTAGGACTGATTAATAGATACTGAAAGAGTATTTGCTGCAGAACGATAAAACCCCGTGGTGCCACTATCGCTTAACCAACCACAAGATGGCGTCGTAGCGCTCCCGTCAGGTAAAGCCCTTAAAAGGGTTGTGTATGTGATGCGTTTATTCTTATCAGCATTAGCCGCCTCACTAATGTCAACAATAGGGACATAGTCTCCAGTAGCCGGAGAGGTCAGTGCTGTTAATGCCGATATTTTCCTGTCTGCCATCAGCTCTCAGTAGGTGTTTCTAGTGTATCTCCAACAAGTTCTTGTAGTGCTTTCAGAGCACCTTGATCCTCAAGGATAGGTTGCGTAAAAGCTGCAGCCTCTTCTTGTTTAGCTTTTATTTCAGCCTGAAATTGTTGAACTTTTTGGATATTGGAATCCAAACGCTGCTTAATCTCAGCAATCTTTTCTTGTGGGGTTGGCATAAGAATAAATTTGGTTAATGCTTGTTTAAGCAGGAGACTTAGTTGCTACTAAATGAGCAGTGAAGGCTGTCTTTACTTGTGAAGTCCAAGCTGCTGTGCAGATACTTTTTACTTCGTCTGCAATAGCAGTCACCCCATCTGGCTCTTTATCTAAAGGGTTATTAACAAGATTATCAGATACATCAAGAGTACCTGGATTAAGTACAAATCTTTCAAATGAACGAGTTAGTTCAACACCATCTTTTTTGATGACCACGGCTTTTCTGACCTGTACATTTTTGTATTGACCTACGACTTCAATTTTGTCGTATTCAATTGATTCAGTTAATGCCATTTAGGATTAATCTCCGATTAAAACAGGTTTATGGCTTAGTTTAAAGACGTGCTAGCGGTCTATCAAACTCTGTATATCACAGTTCCATATATGTTAGTAGTATCAGTAATATAAGAAACTGGAATATAAGATGTGCCGGTAGCTGAAGTACCTGCTACACCTGTAAGCCATAAAACAGTAGGTGAAGCGCCACCAGCTTCATAAGATAAACTAGATACAGCAGTGTTTAAATTTTGAAAATAGTGTACAATAGCCGAACCTGCTCTGCTTCCAGCATGATTAACTGGAAGACCCGTTAAATAATTATAACTACCGCTAATATCTCCTTTGTCAGATAGTTTTATATCAAAAGTAGCAATTACTATCCTACCTATTTTTGTATAAAAACCATATTGATGAGTGTAGCCATCAACAGATCCGTACTGAGCAGCCCAAGTTGGAGTAAACGTGCCTTCTTCATAATCATCTAACGCATTAGCCTGTGCTGTATCACCGTTAAATGTTATACCTCCTCCAGATAGAATGCGAAGTTCTTCTGCATCATTCGTATTGAAAGCTAAGTCATTGTTTTGTGACCAAATTTGTGTGCTGTCATCAGATCCGCTACCTGTATTTTCAAGAATAATTTTACAGGCTGTTGAGCCTGCATTTTTTACATGTAACGGAGTACTAGGACTATCTGTACCGATACCTACGTTTCCATCATGAGTTATACGCAGTCTTTCTGCAAGTGCTCCTCCACCAGACACTCCATTCGTACTAAAAATAAGATGTGATGGTGATCCCTGACCACTGAATGCTGCTTGTGATATTGATTTAATAGATCCAGTGACTTGAGAACCATCACCACTACCATCATTAGCCTTAAATTCAAGTGAGCCAATTACCTGATCAGCAGATATAGAACCATCACTATTGTTAATTCTGATAGTTGGTGAAGAATCACTACTTACTTCAAGTAATTCACCAGGACTAGCTGTACCTATACCAATTCGATCGTTACCAGCATCGACATAGAATAAATTTGCGTCTGAATCACCTTCAATCCTAAAATCAACATTGGCACCGCTCTCATTAAAAACAGTCGCAGCACCTAATTCAAGCCGTTCCGTTCCAGCTGTTGAAATATTGAAAGTATCAGCTGCACTTGACCAAATTCCTGTATTTAAATCATCTCTAAACGCTAGACCAGGGGTTGCTTCTGCCCCATCTTCCATTGTTAAAGTGCCGTCTAATTGAAATAACTCAACCCACGCATTGTTCGCACTATTTCTAATTTTTAGAACAGCATTCGAAGTGTCGGCCCATAACATATAGGCAACAGTTGTTGAAGGAGCCGAGCTATTACTATTATTAGAAAGGATTGCAGATAAACAGTTATTTAAATCGGACCTAAAACTGGCGCCTGATTGGTTGGCTAGAGAATAGTCGTGAGTTGCCATAAGTCAGCAAAAGCAATGAGTCGAGAAAGCAGAAACGATCAAAGTCCTCATGACTGCATAGATACAGCAATAATAGCTGACCTATGTAGCCTCCGCACCGTAACCATTAGCTTGATAGGCAAACGTGCGATCAACAGCAGAACCTGAACTATTTTTAAAAGTGATAGTAAAACCTGAGCGCGTTTCACTGGCAATCTCATAAAAATCTCCTGTGACCATATTTGAAGCTGTAATACCTAGCTTCGGTGTTTGGATAAATCCATTTGTATAAGTCACCGCTTTTGCTCCGGCACCTGATGCAAACGAATTACTTTCAACACGAGCATCAAATTCAATATTGCAACCCAACTCGTCAACCAGTGGCGTCTGATCATCACTATCAGATTCAAGGACTATTTTAAATTGAAATAATCGCCCGGTATATCGTCCGTTTTCCATCGGGATCCAGTCGCCGAAGGTAACGTCTAATTCTTGCTCTGAATTGTCATTATCCTCCATGAGGATTGTGTCACCATCTTCCGTATCAACAAGTGATGTTGTTATTGATCCATTTGACCTGCGGAAATACATAGAGGCGGACGTTTTATCAGGTGCATCACCATCAAAATCTGACCATGTATCTATTTTTGAAGTTCTATCGTCGAGCGTATTGTTTGGGAATAAGCCTCTTGTCGTTAGCTTTCTCTTGATAATAATGCTCTCCATGACAGCACCCAAGTCGACAATATTAGCGAAGAAATAAGTTCCAGACTTTTCATTGTTACCCAAGAAATCGACTGAGCCCCAAGTATCTATATTTCCACTTTTTTCATTCCAATGATCCTTACCATCTAAAACCAAGGCATCATATTCCTCCGAATAAAAAACATCATTTTTCTCGCCTTGGAATGGCGGGCTATCTGTATCTTCCCTTCTTACTAAATGACCTAATCTTGGAATTGTATCTGGCAAGGTAATAATTCCACTGCCAGCCGAAGAACTATAATTGGAATTTGAATCTCTAAATTTAACAAGATATTCACCTTCAATTAAAGGTAAAACAATTGAGCTGGTACTTGCTGTGACTTCTCGCAGTTTTGTACTGTCTTGCCACGTACCTGTACCATCTGTTTTTGAAGAATGTCTAATAACTGCTGTTAATTCAAATGGAACACCGCCCCAAGAAGAAGGAATACCCCATTGAAAGATAACCTCATCTTTACTAGTAGCCGCTAAATATATACGTTCAGGATCAGGAGGGTAGATTTGCGGCGTAGTTGTCCCGCTGTCTTCCCCAGGACTTGCATCTGTTGTACCCGGAGAGGGAACGGTTATGGTCCTGTATGTCCAATTGGAACTCTTATTGTTTGGTGCTAAGCCCAGAGCTGACACCCAAATAGTTAATTTTTTTCCACTTGGGACTCCATCTATATCTGCAACAGTATTTTCAGTCGTAATAATATTCCAGGGGCTAAATTCCCCCCCTATTTGATAGGCATATCTAAATTTAACCGATGGTCCATTAACGCTTCTGCTCCAATTAAAAGTAATTCTATTGACGGTATTATTACCTTGTCTTATTTCAGCATGGGTCCAAGTAAGGTTCCTAGGAGGTACTGGAGCTTTGTCAAATTGAGTAACGTCTTGTTCTTCTAATACATTTAATCCAGAATCCGCGTGGAAATATACTGAATCATTGAATTTTGTGGCTGTAATTGAATATGTCCCGTCATCATTCTCATCAATAGATAAGCACCTGAATTTCTGATTTGTTAAGGATGTTGAAACAATTGACCAAACAGAATTAACTTGCGGTGCAGCAGAGAAAGCCACAGCCATCGTATAAACATTATCAGCCACACGTAATAGCCACTTTGTCTCTACAGCTCCACTTGGTAACTTACATTTTAAATAAAGACTCCCATCCGTATCTCCTGGCCAGTAAGCACTATCAACAGTGATTGCAGTTGTTGTTGCAGAGACAACACGACCCGAGGCTCTAACTTGGCTGCGCATTTGATCGCTTATTTCAAACACTTGACCAGGAAAGACTGCAATTCCTTCCATTCCTACAGAAAAAGAGACAACTTCTGAATTAACCTCTTCCGCTGCCATCATCCAGCGCCCCATGCGCTGCGCTTGATATTTTGATGTACAACCAAAAGCTATTACATCCTTTTGCTGGTAGCCATATTTAGTGATTAAATCATAATCCTCTACTGTAATAAAATTTGGTTTATAGAAATTTGTTGGATCGTTATAACGTATTTTCAAAGATGTTGATCTCGTTTTTAATGATGTTCCTGAATAGGTAAAGCTCCCATCAACTACATTTGAATTTGTATATAAATGAACGGGAGTTGTATCACTTCCATCTAGTTGGCCATGATCAGCAGTTGGGTTTATTGTATTAGACGCCCAATATGTCATTCCACGAAAAACACTAGCTAGATCTTGGATTACGTTATATGCATCTTCTTGGTCTCCAATAACTGTATTAATAGCAAACCTTGGCTCTTTTGTACCATCTCTATTTGTTATTAACCAGTTGGCGTATTGTGCTAAAGGATATAAATCAATCCAATTGATATTAGTTGCATCAATAAATTCACCCGCCCCGTATCTTTTATTAACCAACAAATCATAAAATGCACAAACTGGGCATGTATTCCACACTGGTCCTTTTAAAGTTCCAGTAAACTCCATTCCTTCAATAAATTCTAAACTGCCGTCATCTCGGACCATTGCATTATCAGGTACAAGTGTCTTTATACCTTTTATTAAATATGATCTAGTCGGTAATTGGCTAAATTGTTTTGTTGATAACGCTAAACCTACAACAGCAGAATAATTATATATATTATAAAGTGGCTCAATTTCAATTAAGCTACTCCAAAAGACTCTGTTACCCCGATGATCAGCTAATGGTGTTTGTTGTGAGACCTCTTCAAAACTTTCCCAACCAATTTCAAAATCTTCTTCTCCTTTTGCAACTTTGACTAGTTTTATATTCCAAGGGCCTTTACCTGCGTTTAAGCTACGAAATGCGGTCTTAATTTGATAATCAGTAGTCGAAATACCTTTGATGCCATAGGGGCCGCTGTCCCATACCTTTTCATAACTTCCTCCTTGCTCTTGTACATAAACTTCAAGATTTACAGTGGCACTGAATAACTGTCCTTTTGCTAAACCTTCTTCTGCCGTACTAAATAAAGCCGGAATCGATATGAGGAGTTGAAACCCTCGGACTGCGGTATCTGTAATCTGCCTGACGACATATCCACCCCCATAATTACGGCCAACTTCTTTTGTATCTGAAGCAATAAGTGAAATATCATCGGTAACTTCTCCCTCCTCATTTGTCTTTTCCTTATAGTTAGCACCAACTTCTACATTAACAGTCGTTATATTTGCATTTTGTGTCTGTGAGCCCTCTCTTGGGTTGAATCCTGTCAGCCTGCCATGACTAGAAGTCCCTAGGCGGAAATCCCATTCAATATGTCCTTCTTCAAAGTTAGAATCTCCATTGCTGTCAAGAATAGGGGTCTCGTCTAGGTATACATTTTTACCGCCATCGATAATGCCTTCTATTGTTCCCTCACAAAGAAGATCTACGATCTTAATGACAGAAGTAGAATTAAGAGCCATTTAATTAGGTATCTGGTAAATAATCATATCCAAGCTGTACTACTTCTAAAGTATCTAATGGTGAATCAAGCTTATAATCAGTAACTTCTATATAAGCTATATAATTGTCACGTTTTGCGATTTTTCCATAAGCAAATTGACTAGCCCATTGATATGTTTGTGTTTCGCTTAACAAGCCTTGCACAGTAAATTGCACAGCCCCGACTCTGCCATAGCCATCATTATTATCAACTGTCACTTTAAAAGTAATATAACCATCAATTTTTGTTGAGTCTTCTGACCCTCCTACATATTTATAGAGGCCGTTCTTTAACCGAATACAAATAAGAGTTCTATGTGCTGGAAATTGCTCATCAAATTCACCTTTGATATGAGAAATTTCTTTTTTTGTGCCATCTAAAGGGACCTCTAATGGAGAGTCTTTATTACGACAGGGACCGCCCCAATAACTACCTTGGCAACTGCCGTTACGTTTTCCAAACTCATCATCGTTATATTGTCGAGACTTCAAACCGCCTGCCTCTTTGTAACTAAAAGTTAATAACTCTCCATTCACTCGAATCGTCGATGGCCCTGGTGTTCTAAACCATGTATTGACAGGATCACTTTCATCTGTTACATCTATATCAGCCGAGACAAGATGACTTCCAATCAATGTCTTGCCATAAGCAACCGGAATTGTGGCACCAACGCCAACTGAATTAACAGCGCCAGTCATTGCATAACTCTGCCTTCCATCTGATCCGCGAGTAATAGATCCAGGTCCATTATCAATACTATGCGACCCCATGCTGAACCTTGGAGCTTGGCCAGGTTGAGGCGAGAGCATTTGTGAAATACCGCCCAAGGTAAGAGCTATACCTACGTTTCCACCGATTGCGATGGCAGCAGCTGTAAGACCCTTGCCCGCACCTGCAACAAAGCCCATTCCTTTAAAAGCAACAACTGAACTCGGCATTAAAACTGCCAGACCGATCAGTGCTACACCGGCAAGGATCATTCCAACCCCTTTTCCTGAACCCGTAATTACAGGAGTGATGATCAAATCATTACTACCAAAAGGAAGAATCATATCTTCCAGATTCAAGTCCGTTTCAGCTTGAACGACTCGGTAGCCAATCCCATTCTCTTCTGACTCAATTAGATGCTTGGCAAATTCTGGGTAGTTAATGCAGAGCAGTCTTATCGCATCAACAGGCGTACGGAGATTATGGTACTCATGTACAGCGCCGAATTTTTCCCCTAACTCATCTAGGAGTAAGACGCGCTGCATATCTAAAGACTGCCTCTGTTCTCCTTACATAGTAGGAGCTTAATGCTTCTACGCAGGATAGGGAGTCTTGTTTTTGATGCAAAATTCGTTGATCAGGAAGCAATATTGCAGCGTGCATAGGAGTCCGAGTCCCTAGCCTCATAATTAAAACATCATTTGGCAAACGCTTATTTAAAGCTACCTGCCCAAAACCTTTCCTAGGTAACTGATCTAAAAAGATACTTTCACAGGTCTCTAAATCTGCAGGCCTGACATATTGAGGGAGGCTTACGTTTAATAATCCAAAATAATCACGTATTAACGAGAAACAGTCATTCACTCCATACTCCCAATGTCTACCGATTAAGGATTGATAGTTGACCATTGATTTTCAGGAATGGAGAAGATATGCCAAGTTGTCTTTGATTGACGTTGAGATTTTAGGTCGCCTTCACTAGCTGAACCACCTTGCGGGTGAGAATGGACGATTGCTTCAATAGGACCGAAGGTTCGAGCTGTTGCATAATCGCGTGGATCTAAAACAAAATCATCTTCTGGATTATCAGCGATATTTCGACACCGCCAGTATTGACCATCAACAACGACCCCACAAGACTCCTTAGGTGTCATTTCTAGAGCGTGTTGCTCTGCCTTACATTTGAAGTCTTGCACTAGGGAATCCACCGAAAGGAAGGACGTCATCGTTCCCTGAATACGCAATGAGGAAACATTCCTCAGTACCGTCACGAGTCTCGCAAATCCTATGCCTTACCTTGCAGGCGTTTAGCGTATGGGCACAGACATCATCACTCTCATTATCAACCTCTACATTGTTAATATTAAAATAATTTTTGCCTGCATATCCACACTCTTCCCCGCGATACTTCCAAGGACAATGTTCAAGAACTTGACGCCTTGGCAAGCGTAGATTCGTCAGATCCAATTTGCTTGTTAATTCAAAAGAAACAGAAGTTAGATTCTCAGTTGCAACTCGATCTATATACCAATTATCATCCCGTTCAAAAATAGCTGTAGGGTCAGCCGTTGCATTACTACCACTGGTAAAGTTCGCTGCATCTAAAAACTTTTTACAAGTTCTAATTCTTACAATTTTGGCTTGGACGGGGTTACATGTTGTTAGCAATGCAGAAATAGCATTATTACTATTGGCAACCGTGAAAGTCGGTCTTGGCAGTGTTCCTTTTGCTGACCTCTTAAACCCTGAAAATTCACAAGGGACAGCAGCATAAGTAATTGAATTGAAAACTATATCGCCGTGGATTTCATTTGTTCCATCGTGGTAATAGTAAATAGCAGCAACGCCATTAACAGCAGCGGTTAAGTGCAGTTGATATAACTCAATGATTGCAGAAGGTGCAAGAAGTTGAATCTGTTCTTGTATCGACTGCGGAACGGTTTCTGTCCTAAAACTAAATTCTGTTTTACTTTCAATCCCTTCATAAGATTCACCACCAGAATTATCAAAAGCAGTTGCATCAATTAATAAATAATATTGTGTATTTCCTTCTAAAACAACACTAGGATTAATTGTAATTGTTGTCGATCCTGTTCCTGTAACCTGCCCACTTGTAACCGCAATTGTTTCAACAACAGAATCATCCGAATCTTTATAAAGAACAACATTCCCACTTTCTACGTCAACGTTCTGATCAAAAACTAAAACAATATCTGTTTCAGTTGAAACATTAATATCGGTACTTAAAGGGGTTGAAGATGATCTTGTTAAGGTCGGAGCTGTCATGCTTCTGCTACCTGTATAAAGGTTGCGGTAATTGTTGCTCGACCTGTATATGGAATTGTCTTATCCCATGAAACACAAATATATTTTTTAGAAGCACTTTCTCCGTGTGGCTGATAATCGAAATTCTCTGCACCTCCACGAGCATCAAGAAAATCTTCGATTTCATCTGATTGCGTTTCTGTGATGTTATTCCAGACAAAATCCCATATTTTTAGGTTTTGATTAATACCAAAGGTTGCACGCTGAGAGTAACCCGACCCGAATTGCGCAACTCGGATATCGGGCTGACTCTTTTTGCTAACCCCGTAGGCAGGGGCGACAGTTGTAGGGAAAGCGGCCATGATTTATGCGTATAGAAGACCACCAGGACGGCGTTCTTTCACAAGTTGTTGTTGGACTGCAACAGCTATTGCTGAGCCTAATTGTTTTGCTTCACCACCTTGAGCACTGACATTAGTCTCATTTGCGTCAACACTGACATTTATAACAGTTCCACCGCCTCCGATTGCATGATTCGGTGTAATGTTACCGCTCGAATGAGGTGTGAAGATTTCAGGGCCGCGCTCACCGACAAGGTAACTAGTTCCACCAGAAACAGGGCCTCCACCGGCAAGTCCTCTACCCCCCTCTGTATATATTTTTGAATCATCTAAAAACGGTTTAACGTAAGTGCTGCCGCTGGTGTTGCCGGTGTTGCCGCCGCTAAACAAACTACTAAAGAAACCACCGACTCCACCAGCAAGTGGTGCAATAACTGCCTGCCTAACAGCAATACGGATTAGATCGTTAATAATACTATTAGCGAAATCCTTGAAAGAAAGTTTCCCATTCTGCACAAATTGAACCAATGAATCCTCCATCCCTTGGAAAGATTTAGTGATAATGCTGCCCATCTGTCCGCCGAAATCTTTCACGTTGTCTAAATAACCTTGCAATTTGCCTGCAAACGCAGTCTTGAACTCTTCGCTTGTTTGACGTGTTGACTTACCTAATGCTGCCATGGCGGCATTAGCCTTCTGGAGCTTCTCCGCAGCCGCTTCGTCTGGAATTGAGCTAAGTTGCTCATTTAAATGTCGGACTTCCTCTTTTAGTTTTATAACCTTAAGTTCTAAGGGTTCGAGATTATGTGGAGAAGCAAGAGCGTTCCCGCTTAGTCCCATACCTCTGTCTGGATTGATTCCGCCGCCTCTCATGTTCTCAGCCCTTAAGCGACTAATAGCATCTTCTTCTCTTGCTATCGTCAATTTTCTTAGAGAGATAGCCGCGTTCAGAGCTTTCTCGTCCGTACTTCCTAACAGCTCATTAAATTCTTTTTGCTTCCTGTTTGCTTTTACATTTTGATCGACTAAGGCAAGCACACCTGCCGTAACCAAAGCAATCGCGGCGTAAACCGGACCAGCGGCAAGCTGAGTCTTGATTAATGCCGGGACAAGCTTTGTCATCAAAGCAACGTGAATAGCCTTGATTAAAGGTGCAAGAGTATAGAAAGCTGCAGCTAGGGCCAAGACTCCGACAACTGTTTTTCTCAGCGGATCAGGGACATCACCAATCCATTTAACAGCCTCTGTTAAAACTTTTACTGCAGCAACCGCTGCCGGCAAAAGATCATTACCAACTGCAATAGATAAAGATTCAACAGCATTGCTTAAATTCTTGAATTGCTGTGTCGGATCTTTCTCCATTAATGCTTTTATAGAGCCGCCACCTTCTTTCTCAATCCTTTTCAGTGCATTGATGACAACTTCTGCGGTGACTTTTCCTTCTGACGCTAATTTTTTGAGTTGCCCAATAGGGACGCCCATTTCTTTCGCAATAATCTGATTTAATTTCGGTAATTGCTCAGCAATACTTCTAAATTCATCACCTTGCAAACGGCCAGAACCTAATGCTTGTGCTAACTGCAAGAATGCGCCTGATGCAGCCGCAGCACTAACACCCGATAATTTGGCGGCAGTATTAAAGCCAACGAATGTCGACTCAATATCTTCTAGCTCTACGCCGATCGGCCTTAATCGTGCATAAATATCGGCGATGCCAGAGGCTGCTTCTGTTTGACTTAACCCAAAAGTTTTTGATGCTTTTGTTGCTAGCTTTTGAGTTTTTTCATATTCCCCAAATTCTTCGCTTAATAATTTAAGCCTTAATTGTGTCTGTTTAAAACCTGCCGCCATCATGGTGACCCGACGACCTGTTTCGACAAGTGCCAATCGACCGATAACCCCTTGAAGGCCACCAAGCTGAGACGCCGTATTAGCGGCTTGTCCAGCTAAATTTTTCGTTGCATTCCCAAAGTCCTTGATCTTGCGAATAGCATCGCCAGTATCAACTACATATTGAATGCCAACTCTTGCCATGAGATTCGCTCACATAAATAGATTCTATCGATAACGATTCGATTTCTCTGATTCCTGTCTTTCTTTCTCAGCTTTTAAGTCGAAATATGCAGCAAAATACATAAATTCTGCATCAGTCAATTCCGTCCGAAGGCGTGAAACTGTCATCCCCAACTCGCAGGCCAAAAAGAACTCAAAATTAAGCCAATTGGACTGCCTTAGTCGTTTTTTGCGTCATCAATGGTTCCGTCTGCTGCTAAACCATGAAGAAACAGCTCGATTTCATTTAGTACGCTCTCAGGCAATTCTCTTTGTAATTTCGCGGCATCGGCTAAAGCAAAAGCTTTTGTCCCATCCTCGAGCTCAGCCATCTGACACAACATCTGCGTACTGATTTTCAAGGCATCATCTGTACCTGCTGCAGCCATTGCTCTGATCCGGTCAGAGCGTGTAATGGGTTTGAAATACAATTCAATCAGTAGATCACCACTCCCATTCTTTAATTCGAACTTGCGACGATCATTAAGATCAAACGCACCGCAGATCAGATCAACAGTGCGTTCTTTTGGGGTTGTTGGGGTTGACATTAAACAGAGAGAGTAGGAGCACCGTTAAACGTAAAGCTAACGCTTACGGCTTCTAGCTCGCCGATACTAGCTCCATAGTCTGTTCCAGTCACCAAGATGCTGCCTTCTATCTTTTTTCCACCTGATTCATCAAGATAAAGTTCAACAAAAGCATTGGCAGGATCTTCTGTTGTGACAATCTCCTTAATTAAATCAAGTTTGTCGCCAGAACCAGGGGCGTCATAAAAGACTTCAACTGATCCTGATCCACCAAGCATTCCACCCACATATTTATGGGCAGTATCTCCGTGAGCATCGCAAGAGAGCGAATCTTTTGAAAGTGATGCACTCCAAGACCGCACGGCAGCGATTTCTGAAACACCG
>Ga0080013_1004752_pt1 | contig 13140 bp, 19 predicted proteins | sample ETNvirenome_6_85_FD_69236 | JGI IMG/M metagenome (GOLD analysis project Ga0080013, IMG submission 69236) | Marine viral communities from the Pacific Ocean - ETNP_6_85 (SPADES assembly) (version 2) | ecosystem: Environmental > Aquatic > Marine > Oceanic | place: Pacific Ocean | collected 2013-06-19 | reverse complement strand
AGACATTAGTAAGGAAAGGGTTATACTCTCTCTTATGCTCAACCTCTTTCTTGTTGTTAATCGCTTTAACATAATCAAATGGATTCATGCTGGGATTGCTGTTGTAATAATAAAGCGTGGGTATTCAGTTGGTAGTATGCAGTTCAGTGGGACGTCACAGTCACTGATGATGACCTCTTCAGTCACACCAGAAGCCATAGACGCTGCCATAACAGAGTCGTATGCCCACCCTTTGCTACAGTCTAGCACATAAACTACTCTACCTGTATCGGGGTCAATCACTTAGTCCAATCTCATCCATGTCAGGGATATCTCCACCACCCATCAGTTTCCAGTCCCAGTTCTTATCAATCTTGAGTTGGAAATCCTTATAGAACGCCTTGAACTCTTTCTGGTCCTCAATAGATACTGTCCTGAGTGGTGTCTTCTCAGCTTCGTCTGTGAGTATCATAATACCCACGTTTTCTACTTGGATGTAGAAGATGCGTGGGGCGATTCTAACTTTCCGCATTGTACTGCTTCTCATAGTATTCGATCAGTCCATCGGTGCTCTTCTTACCAGCAGACACCCAGTCGTGGGCACACTCGTAAATTGGTCCGTTTAGTCTGTCGTTGGTGCCATATTTAGCCATTAGAACCATAAGAGCGTCACCTCTTAGTTCCATTCTCTCTGGTGAGTAGCGCCAGTCTTCCATTACTTGAACTCCATTTGCATCATTAGTTCGACCGCCATGGCGACCGTGTTAATCTCTTGGTTGGCAACGACTGCTGCCTTCTGTTGGTAGTCTGCCAGGACAAGGACTGCCTGGGGTATTGATTGGGGAACCACATAATCCTTGAGTGAAGTGTAGATACTCTTCACGATGTCAGCGTCACTCACACCAGCTGCCATGTTCTCAGCAATCCAGTTGCGGACAACTGTGAAGTTCTTTGCTTTCATTACGGAAAACAGGGTGCTTATGTGCTCTTCTTGCACCTTGCTCAGCACTGAGGAGTCCAGAGAACCAGAGGCACAGCAGCGCTGGAGTTGGTGGATAACTTTTCTCCAGTTGGGATAGTACATATTCACCAGTGACTGGAGGTGTGGCACGTCAGTCTTCTCTAGTGCCACCTTCTCAGCAACCATAATATCCAGCATACGCTTGACGAACTCAGTCTTCAGCGTCTTGTTGTCTGGGTAGGTGAAGTAATACTCCTGCAGCCGTGACTTCAGTGGGTCAATAAGCTTGTAGGGGTAGTTACAGGTGAGGATGAAGCGGCAGTTGTTCTGGTGGTGCTCTACGAGGGCTCTCAGTGCCTTCTGTGCGTCTGGAGTTAGGTTGTCTGCCTCGTCCAGCAGGATGACTTTATATGAGCCGAACAGCGCCACCGTGGACGCGAACGTTTGGATCTTGGTCCTTACCTCGTCGATGCCACGCTCCATCGAAGCGTTCATAAACATCAAATCCACCCCCTTGGTGGCACACAAGATGTTGGCTACCGTTGTCTTACCAACACCAGCGTCCCCAATGAATAACATATTAGGGATCTCGTCAATACTATTGAACTCGTCTTTCAACCCCTGTGGGAGGATACACTCATCAATAGTTTGTGGAGAATACTTCTCCACCCATAAGAACTTGTCACTCATAATAATTTTGATAGGGATATCATTAGAAGGAATGCTAGCATAACAACTACATCCCAACTCTTTGTCCTTATGAAGTAAGGAACTGAAATAAGGTCAGCAGTGAAATGTATCACTGCACCTATTGTAACACTGACATGGAGAACAATAAAGTAAGCAACAATAACAAGACCACTGCCTACTATTCTCATAGGTATGTCAGGGTTCTTTGTCACAGGGCAGCCACCTTCTTCCTTGCGATCTCTCGTGCTGCTTCTCTTGCCAGCTTCTCTTCTTCTGTCATAATATATGTTCCTTTCTCTTCCACCAGTCTGGTGAGTCTGCAGTTGGTTGCGTTGATACAACCTTCTCTTGTCTCTGCTGTGATATGTGTTTCACCATCAGCTAGAGTGATTGAGTGCCAGAGCCCAAAGCGGTTCTTGTGAATACTATAAACTCCCTCAATCTCTTCGTACTCTGTAATCTTGTGGCCAGTGTAGTCAGTTCTGTCAGTCATTGTAGTTTGAGTTTGTCGTGTTGCCAGTCTCTACGTCTGCTTTTCTTACAGAAGTCACAGAGACACGGTGGCACATCAGATCCTAGCATATAATATGCTCGTTCTCTAGTGCGCCACCGTGTGTGGATTGTCCATTTGTACAAGATGGCGAGGTCGCCATCAGTCACTTTCTCTTTCTCTTAAGAATTGGGTTCCCTTTGACTTCAGCTGTTGGCATAAGTGCTTGGAACACTTTCTTTGCCTCAGGCTGACTATCAGCTTCCACCTCAAACTTGAGGTACTTCTTGTAGTCAGGAAGTTGATAGGTGACTTCGTAGTTTGCCATTAGATGGTGAATTCGTAAGTTGAATCTGGCTCCAGTGCGATGAAGTATTCAACTGGTCTTGAGTGGTTAGTGAATTTAGCGAGGTTCTCCCTGCTAATCACTACATCATAGTCACCAGCAATAAGCTTGAGGTTCTCTACCTTCAGGTTAAACTGAAAGATTGCGTCTGTTGTTCCTACTTCAATGCGATAAGAGTTAGAACCAGAGTTCTTCTTATCTCTTACCGTCAGGTAGATATGTCCGTCTTCTCCACCAACCAGTGAGACGTCAGGGATCTGCAACACAGCCGCTGCTTTCTTAACCTTCTCAAGGTTGTCTTCGGTAAGTGTCACGCACACGTCCTCGGAAGGAAGGACGAGTTCTTTGTCTGGTGGTGCAGCAATAACAGAAGGGTCGCTGTATCGGTAGTCGATAGAGTTCTTGCCGTCTGTGATAGTAATAGAAGACTCGTCGAGCATAATCTCACCACCTGGAATAAGTGAGAGGCAGTTCAGGAACTGGTTCAGGTCATATACTGCAACATCCTTTTCAAATTCTTCAGTTGAAAATAAATAACTTTCACTTTGGACATATTATGTCCGCTTCTCATTTGACAACACCCCGTATCCGTGATACATTATATATACAAGGAAAGAAAATCTCTTCTTCCTTATCTGCCTCGGAGGCAATTTATGACTACTACTCTTGAAACTTCAACTCTCATCCCTGTTCTCACCGCTGCTGGCACTCGCATCCCTGCGCGTGGCACTATCGCCTGTCACCCGCTGCTTGGCTTTGGTGAGGTCGTGACGCGCTCTGGCTCTCGCCTCCGCATTGCAATCACTGACCCTGTTGATGGTGCTGCTGAACGGCTTGCTGCTGTGTCTGCTGCTCGCACTGCTTCAGCCGAGATTGAAATCTCTGGGTTGGAGGCTCGCCGTGATGGTCTGTGTCCTGAAACTGGTTTGGGTGCTCACCCCGATGCACAAGATGCTTTCATCGGTGCAACCGCGCTGGTCAATGGAATGATCGAAGGCTTAATCGCCCGCTGCACCGAGGACAACGAGTGCATCGTTAACATCGATGATGCCGAGGCTTTCGGCTGGGAGTTCGACGAGTTCGCTATGGAACTTCCTAAGTCCGAGCGCAAGCGTGGGAAAGCCCCGAAGCCTGTGGCTCCTAAGCCTGTCTCTAACGTCGGAACTGTCGAGGATCCAGAGATGGCTGACTGGATGGTTGCCGAAATGAATGAATGTTTCGGTGAGTACTGGACACCAACTGCTGAACGTGCGGCTGCTCTCACTGGTGACGCGCCTGACGCGTAACTGTTACGAGTTATTCACAGGTTATTCACAGGCTGTCAATAACTTTTGCAGCGTGAAGCGAAACAAAAAACTGTTTCGGTTTGGGGGGGAACCCCCTGCTCCCCCCGTGGGTGGTGAGATGTGCGTCGGTGCGAAATAAGTTCTACATGTGACGGTTTCGGCGGCGAGCGAAGCGAGATACGTCAGTACGTTCTACCAAAATTTCCCAGAATTGAAAATTTGCCCCAATTAGATCGCCAGAGGACTATTTACATTGACGAAAATATTCTCAAAAAAATTTGGAGATACTGAATAATGAAATTAACGAAACAATTGTTACACGAAATGATAGAGGAAGCGATGGGACAAGGTCGCGAAGCCGAACAAATCGCAAAACAACTTAAAGGCTGGATGAGCGCAGCGGAAGTCAATGAACGCATAAGAGAAAGTTACACGAAAAATTCCGATTATAGAAAAGGCGGGTTTAATGGATCCCCAATGGGAACAGATCAATTTTTCGATACCTACTACGTCGGAAAGAATTTTAAAATAGAATTTTTATCCAGATTTTATTTTGACAAAGCAAATCGCTTTCAACGCAAATATGCAATCGTTGCAGATGCCGTTGCTTTAGCCGTTAGTGATATTTTAATGGAACGTATGCCAGAGATTAAAGAACTTTCTGACTGGGCGTTATCAGCCGGCACAAAAGAAACCCAACGAGTTTATCCAAATACACAAAAGATTCCGCCCTATAGAGTGCGTCCGGACATAATCTATCTTGCCAAAGCAATCATGTCTGGCGATGCCGCCAAAGAAGCAGAATTTAAAGAGATTTTGCAGGCAAGCATCGATAAAGCGAGAGAGTTACAAGCTAGCGACTTTGATTATGAAGGAAAAGCTCCAGAAGATTGGAGGGGTTGGACGCCCAAATGAAACTAACGAAACAAATAATTGTTACGCTTATTGAAGAAGTGATGAGAGAATCCGATGATGATGCTTTTAGCATCGGAAAACTTGAGAACCCGATGCCTCCTATTGTGGATGAAGAACCAATCGACATTGGCAGCCCGGAATGGAACAAGGGACTTAGCGATGGGGGGAGAACTACTGCTCGACTGCTTAAAAAGCGCGAGAAGCAGACCGCCAAAGGTCTGCTCGCGTACATTGATGTAGCAACAGAGCATAGAAGCCCTGACTACAAGGCTGGTTACAAATTAGCCTTTGAGTTGCATTTCTCTGCTGTGCTTGGGGAGCCAATACCCGACGGACAGTTGCATTATGCTAACGCGCCTAGGGCCCCTCGTCCGGGTTTCTTTGGCTTTAGATATGAAGGCAAAAAGAAATGAAACTAACGAAACAAATGTTACGCTCCCTCATAACCGAAGTATTGGAAGAAGGAATACGAGGGTATAGTCTGCAAAAATTGTTGACATTCCCAGAATTTGAGGGAAGGAACATCGAGGATTTGTTCCGTAATGAAAAGTTATTTCAACAGATTGTGTCGGCCGCACAGACATCCGGTGAACTCTCTCAACCTATTGATGATTTATTTAGTAATGATCCGCATTACCAAGAAGAAATGGATCAAATCATGAGCGCCTATCAACGGGGTTCTGCTGCAGATGAAAAACGCAAAAAGAGCTACAGAGGGTTTGGAATTGAAAGTTAACAGAAATCTTCTATACAAAATGATATCTGAAGCAATGTCCGAAGAGACAATGTTCCAAAAACTGATGAGATTGGTCACCACCGACTATGAACATGCAAAACAAGCCATGGATTTGGTGGATTTTGTGGATCTATCCCCAGAAGAAGACGAACAAATCCGTCAAGCATATATAAGTGCCATTGTCAAGGGATCCGACACCGTCGGAAGAGATCTCAAGGAAATCGATTTTGACTTTCATCAAGCGTTTGTCGACATTTATGGTTTTCCACCTCCAATGTTCAAAGAATTTAGGCAGTGGGATTCTTTGAATATCCCAAGAAGGAGCGAAGATAAACCCGTTACTTTACGTACCGATGTTAGCGGAAAAGACGTCGAATTTGAAATTTTCTTTGATTATGATTTAAAAAAGGATAAGGCCCTAATAGAACCTTGGATTCGATTTGAAACAATGCATGGAAAAGATGGCTGGGTTTCATGGGATGGCTGGGACATCGGCGTTGACGAAGATGAAAACTATTCTGAGAAAGTAGACAAAGAAAAGCTTCCCGGAGTCATTCGACAGGCGATGGGGATACCTTGGGATGCCGACCTGCCGGAATGGCCCGAATTACCGAAGGGACAGCCACCTGCCAAGCAGACTTACGAAGATCCCGTCGACCCGCCGTATGAAGGCAAGCGAAAGCTAAACAAGAACTACCTATTCGAAGTGATCAACGAAGTCCTTCGCGAAAACGAAGATGATAGCGCTAAAGAAACATTTGATGCGATCATATCGCTACTTGACAATGAAGATTTTAGTTTTGCCGAGCAAGGGATGGAACTTTACCACACTCTTGCTGACGGATGGTGCTCCGACGACCAGTCCACGGATCAGGCGACCTGTGAGGAGACCGGGGGAAGTTGGGAAGTTTTTTCTCCTGAGCAAAGAAGTACAATTAAAGAAAAATGGGAAAATTGGGCGCTACGAAGGGTTCAATCTAATGATCCGGAGGCTGTTCTTCAAGGACTCGAGATTTATAGAGAAGAAAAAAAGGGCTATCCGCCTGTACCCGAGATCATTGATAGTTATACCAAGGCCGGAGGGCATTTCGATTATCTCTTCATGGCCGTGAAAAATCAAGATGATGCGGAAGACCTTAAAAAATTCCTTTGGGGATATCGAACAAAAGCCCTGTCAAGACCCAAACAAGATAAGCGAGGATCCAAAGTCTATTGGTTCGCTGCTAGCGTACGGAACCAAACCGGGAATTGGATGATGAAAGAAAAAGGGTATGCGGATTGGATTGCTAGTTTTAGCCAAGATTATGATGGCCGTGGAATATGGAAGGGCGCCTATATTGTGGAGATCTTGCTGGACATGCCCGAGAAACCACTTCAAGAAAACCTCATCTATGAAGATGAGGAAGAAGACGACAATTACGCGATGATTACCGCAAAAGTTAAAAAATTCATCGATGCGGAGGATTTTGAATTTTATAAGCAAGGATTTGATCTTGTTGATGTGTATGATATGTCCGATTTGATTACTCAAGAAGAAGCCAATGGATTAAAAGAGAAAATCCTTGATGCTGCTTTAAATCTGCCTTCTCCTCGTGAGATTATAGACGAAATCAAGGAAATGCTCGACGAAATTAAAGGATTATCGGAAGAAAAAAGACTAGATCTTGAGTGGGAGATTTACCACTATCTTTCTATGGGTAGTCTCGAAGAAGCGGTGGAATATGCCTTGAGAAAGCTCGATGTTAAAGTTATAGCGATTGATCCTGTGACTTTGTTGGCGCTCGAAGGAGAACCAAAAGAATTGGAAAAAGCGAAGGCGCGTTTAAGACGATTTGGACAAGAAGAAGAACTATTTGCGCCTGCACCTAAGCCTGGATTGCTATTATTTGGTAGTTTGGCTGAAAGATATGTGACTTTTCATAAGGAAATAGAGGAAATTTTTGGCGCAACGCCGGGTGGCGCTATTCAAGTTGGAGGAGGTGATTTGGCCTTGTATTTGAGAGTGGATTATCCGGGAACTGTTAAGGCTCCGATAGCAAATAATCACGATGTGACCGTCTCAATTACTTTTGAATGGTCGGTGGAACTAGGATTTGGAATGGAATTCACCCTTGTTCCTGCTAAATTAGCCACCCAGCCTTCTCAATTGCTTAATGACTATTATGGAATCTGGGTTGATCAATGGAAGGAAGGCCCGAACATTGGAAAATTAGAAATTGGAATTCAAAGCGAGGAAGACGACTTTGAAGATAATAAATCTGTTCAAAATGATAATGGCACCTATGGATTTACCAAAGAAGAAATGAAAAAGAAAATTTTAGAATTGACGGGAATAGATCTAGATGAGATTAACTAAAGAAACATTAAAAAAACTTATCCTCGAAGTTCTCTCGCAAGACGAATTCGAAACAGCGAAGGAACTTCTTAGTCATGAAGGGATGCTTTTATATGCTCTCGAAGGTCTATTTGGGGACTTAATGTATCCCGAAGAATTACCACCTGCCGGAGAGCCCGATGAACACGGGTTTATAGAGGACCCTGCTGCTTTTCATGTTGATGAAACATTTGAGATTGAAGATTACGATTTTGGCGATTTTAAACTTTCCGCAGAGGTTGGAGAGATCGGGGAGTTAGCTATTCTTGTTCCTAACGGTCCTCGGCTACCAGAAATGGAAATATCGGAAAGACTTCAAAAAGTTGGGTTAGGTTTCCATACAAAAGATAAGTCCATGATTGTTGGAAATGAGAAAGCCATGAGAATCCTTAAATCAATGGACTTGATGGTCAAGCAAGTTGGGATAGAAATCCCTCCGGGCGCTGAGATAAGTCAAACAAAGTATAGATTCATGGCTAGTTGGCAGAAAGAGGTGCCCATCAAAAATTGGATGCCGGTGAGAAGAAAAGTATCAGTCCGGATATTGGGGGCTCACTATGTCCTTTGGCATGACGAGTTCTCTGTGGAACAGGGCTGGGATGATGTTAGTTTTCGGTTAACTGATCATACAACTCATAGGGGATACACTCCGCGGGCTCTGCAGAAAGGCCTACCGGCCAAGCCGCCCAATGAAATGAAAGGTGTGGCGATAGACGTATATGCTGATGGTGATCCAATTAAGTGGGAATACAGATTTTATAATAAAGTTGGAGGCATTCCTACTAATGCAACAAAAGAGGAAAAACAATTCTCTACCGTGGCGGAAGCAATTGAAGAAGCCAAGAACTATTTACCCGGAATTGAGGTGGTGCTATGAAATTAACTAAAAAAATTCTAAATAATCTTATTCTCGAGATGATGGAGCCTCTGGATCCGAAGATGAAAGCAAATCTTCTTCAACTGCTTAATGGTGAGGTTGAGGAGCAGAGACAAGGGCTTGAACTGGCTGATATGTTGGTTCCGGAATTAATAGATCAAGTCGATGAGATGCCTCAAGTACTAAAACTTATGGAACCTCCTAGTGCCGAAAGTTTTCTCGATATAATCAGAACACGAATTCAAGAAAAGGTTGATGGGGAAGATGAGCATGGTTCTTGGCGGCAACATGGTAGCGAACCGGTGCATATGCCCGAAGAATTAGTTGCCGATGATAGTCCTGTTTGGAAAGATGTCAAGTTGGATAGTTGGAGTTCCGATTATCATAAAAGGACATTTCCGCAAATACTTAATGATATCGATTATGAAGGAGATGGACATGATTTGTGGTTGTCATCAGTAGCAATAGATCTGGTTGTTAAAGAATTTGACTTTTATGGATTTGATGATATCGCGTTTAACCTTGAAATGAAGTGGGCCTTTGAAATTCATGATGAATTGTATAGATACTTTAAAAACCATGAAGATGCCGTAGTTTTTCAAAAAGCAAAAGAATTATCAAAACTAATTAGGAAAACACACAATGAAACTTAATAGAAAAAACTTAAAATCTTTAATCCTCGAGGTTCTCGAAGAATCCGAATATTATGATAAACACAAAGATTCTGATCTTGAATACACAAAACAAGCCATGGAGCTTGGCCAAAGCATGGGCGATGAGGGGTCCAGAGATCGAGAAGAGCAAGTTGAAAAATATGTTCGATTGAAAGTAGATAAAGAAATTGGAAAAGAACTCATTAGACAAACAGAGTGGGCTATAAGAGAATTAACGGACGAAGCCAGGGGTGTAATGGGCTTCGCCAAGGGAGATGACGCCGACGAGTGGGATAAAAAAGAAACCGAGAATCTTCGAAAAATGTATACTAGGCGCTTGAAAGAGGGGATGGATGCTGCTTTGGCTTTCGATGGAACACAAGAAAGCGTAGATGCATGGGTCAACACTATGATAAAAATAGAAAAAAAACTCTATGATAACAATGATCCTGCGATGTATTATTTAGGAAGTATTATTCCCTATGTTTTGCACATTGGAAAACCCTTCTTTCAAAGTTATGACGACGAAGATGACCCAGATTTTGGTGGTCATTACAGAAAATCTGTTGAAATTCAAAGCGCCGTCAAAGACGCCGGAGATTTTTATCGACCAGGAATAACCAAAATGGTTCTCAAGGCTCAGAGCGCAGAGACAGGAATGGATCTTGGCGGTATGTTTGGGTTGAATGAAGATAAAGGAAAAAAACAATGAATATAACAAAAACGAAATTAAAGAAAATTATTAACGAAGTTTTGAACGAATCCATGAGGGATATGTTTGAAAGTGATGTTTCCGATGCCAACCAAGCGCTAGAATTATTGATAAGTTCAGGAATGATGCCGGAACCTAAAGAAATACACATTGATGAACGTTTTCAGTCAATTGACATAACGTTCGATTCCAGCGAAGATGTACAAGAACTAGCAAACCTATTAAGAGATATGGATATTCCAGAACAAAAAGGTGGAGGCTGGACAGTCAGACCGAGATTTGTGACGTTCGAGACAACATTAAACCTTTCAGTTGCGCCACGACAGAAAGGATCGGGTGAATCATTCAGTCTTAAAATTTAACAAAATATACTAAAACGCTCTACAGCCCCCTAGTTACTTATAGAGGGGGGACTTATGAATGTTTTTATTGGGAGTATTATTAGGTTGTAATGACATAACCTTGACAAAAATGCAGGATCCGCAGCCTGAAATCGTGGTTATGCCAATGCTTATTGACTTTGGCAACATAGAGTCGGGACAAGAGACGGGAGTTGAACAACTTACCATAGTAAATGCGGGGGATGAAGTTTTATTGCTTGATCCCCTTTCACTTATTGCAGGTAATGATAGATTTTCTATCGACCATGTTGCAACAGAGGATTGGGAATTACAACCCGGAGAAGGTGTCCAAGTCGATGTCATTTATGAACCTGAAACATATGAGGGGAACGGTGGCCTAATAAGTGTCGTTTCTAACGACGATGAGACCCCCGAGATTGAAATCTTAATCCTCGGCAGGGGTGATGCCCCTGTGATGACTGTAAGTCCCTCAGAATTCGATTATGGGACTATTTCAATGGGCTGTGATAATGAGGAGCGAATCACAATCAGAAATGATGGGAATTTGCCTCTTGCGATTGACAGTGTAACACAGATGGTTACGCAGCCGGTTGATATTCTTATGGAGTTTGGTTCTCTTGCACCTCCGCCATGGGTATTAGAGCCCAGTCAAGAGGTGGATTTCCTTGTCTCCTACATCCCCGATGACATCGGCATTGACGACAGTGCCATTACCGTAAGAGGGTCTGACCCTTTAACTCCGGAAGTTGAAGTTATTCAGTTTGGAGAAGGAGTATTCGAACAGTTTGTTATACAAACCCATGTGCAAGAAGAAATTCCCATATTAGATATTATTTTCGTTATTGATAATTCTGGGTCTATGTCTATCTTTCAACAAGAACTGTCAAATCAAATGACAGCATTTATGAATGTGTTTTTGACCACTGGTGCTGATTTTCACATGAGCTTTATCACTACTGATCGGACTTATCTGCAATGCAGTGGTGTGGTTTGCTGGATAGATGCTGCTTTTGCTACTCCAGTTGATTGGGCTCAAGGAATTATTTCCCAAATTAGCGTTGGGGGGTCTGCTTTTGAGAGAGGAATTCAAATGGCACACGGCGCGTTGCTTAATACTGATTATGATACTGGTGCAGGACCCGGGACTTCTTTCTGGAGGGATGACGCCACATTGGTTGTTATCTATGTCTCCGATGAGCCCGATTTCAGTGCTGGTACTTGGACCAATTACACCGGATTTTTTGATACACTTAAGCCCAGTGTAGATATGACGAGACATTTTGCAGTTATTGGCGACCACCCGGCTGGCTGTTCGTGGAGCAATGGGATTTATCAAAGGAACGTGGGTTTTGGATCTGGGTATTATAATATGACTCAACGGTATAATGGCGAATGGTATTCTATCTGTGCAAGCGATTGGGGGAATCAAATGCAGGACTTAGCTAGCACAGTTACGATCCGCACTACATTTGCTTTAGATGAGCCGGATCCTATCGAAGCCTCGATTATCGTAAGTGTTAATGGGCAGGCCGCTGCAGGGTGGACTTACGACCCAGTTACGAACGCAATTGTGTTTGATGAAAACTCTATCCCAGAGCCCAGTCAAACAATCACTATTGAATACGGTATTTGGGGATGTTAAGAAAAAATCTTTTTGTTATTTTATTAGCTGGGCTTGTGGGATTTGGTTTAGGGTTCTTTATAAGAATGAACATTGAATCCAACAAATTTGTTCTTGCTACTTGGGATAGTGATCCTGTTGTGATAATTTGTCCCGATAGCCACGTTACATCTTACCGTGTTGCTTTAGCGATGGAATGGTGGGGAATTCGAGGACATGATTTTGCTTATTATCATTTTGATAAAGATAACTCAATTTGTAGCAAAGGCTTCTTTACCACAGGAGTTATTTTTATAAGAGGTGAAGGGGAATTGCTGCCTGATACCTATGCTGTTACAACCAGACTCGCTATTGCGGGAAAAATGAAGGCTGCTTCCATTACTCTTCCTAATGAAAATAAATTTATGCCTCGACTACTTGAACATGAATTGGGACATGCTCTTGGTTTTACACACATTGAAAAGCCGGGTCACATGATGCATCCGATTCATGAATTTGGAGGAGAAAAATTCTACATCCCCGATTAACATTTCCCTCCAACTATTTAAAGAGAGGTGTATCATAATGACGATTCGAGTGATAATAGAAAGAAAAAACAAAAAACTCTCCGATAAGGTTTTTACCAAAGCAGCTAAGATTGAAAAAGAAGGAAAGCCTAAAGATCAAGCAATTGCAATTGCTGCTAGTATGGATGAAAGAGGGGAACTTGAAGAAACAGGCCGCTTGGATAGCCCAGGTAGTATTCATACTGCTCCAGGTGTTGGAAAAAGAGATGATGACGAAGAACCTTTGGATGAAATGAACGCAATGGGCGGAGGGGGCATCCAAGGAGGAGGTTCTCCTTTTGGAAAAAAAGATGACATCAAAAAATTTAACGAAGATGAAGAAGAAAGGTCCCACCTGGATGGAAATAGTCCTCTTGAAGAGATGTATTCAACCGGAGGTCACTTTTCTCGTGGCATGAGACCCTTTCCTGTTGATGAATTTGCTGGTTTTGCAGAACGTTCTGCAATGCAAGGTCTAAAAAATGTTCCAAGGCCCAGAAAACGGATCAAAATCCGATTTAAACGTTGACAAGTAGATAAAAATGTGTTATATTATAATAAGGAATAAATTATGAAAGATTGGATAAACATCA
>Ga0080013_1004750_pt1 | contig 13141 bp, 24 predicted proteins | sample ETNvirenome_6_85_FD_69236 | JGI IMG/M metagenome (GOLD analysis project Ga0080013, IMG submission 69236) | Marine viral communities from the Pacific Ocean - ETNP_6_85 (SPADES assembly) (version 2) | ecosystem: Environmental > Aquatic > Marine > Oceanic | place: Pacific Ocean | collected 2013-06-19 | reverse complement strand
TTATGTGGAATAAAGAAAAACCCATCGTAAAGAGGGAATCAAAACGATAGGTTATTGTGGTGAGAAGATCTTAGCCTTTAACACAATTTGGACACATTGTCAAATAGTGTTCTCTGGGATACACATAAACTTAATAATTGTTTTATACTTATTAACTTCAACTGGACCAATTTCTTTAGCTTTTTTAATAGACTCCTCATAGCCCGCTATCATACACTCATAGTGACTCTTATATTTTGTGGGTAATGGTATTGGATCTATGCACATATTATAGACACTTGTACACATAATCATACTTAATATAAATTTCATACTTGACAAATCTCCCTTTGATCCTATATATTGCTCAGAAATATATGAAAGGACACAATGACTGATATAACTAAATATAGAAATGTTTCATTAACAAAAGAAACATACAACACATTAATATCATTGTCTAAAGTTTTATTGCCCGATGCAAAACTTTCTATCAGCAAGACTGTAGAATGTTTAGCAAATGAAAAAGCAAAAAAACTTAACGGCAAGATAAAGGATAAAAAATGATAGCCATCTGCCATAATTGTAAAGGCAATGGCTTCATTAAAACAAAAGATAAAGAAGATGGAGAAATTAATGTCCATCAATGTTGGGAATGTAAATCTACAGGAGAAATTAAGCATGAAGATGGTGATGATTATTGGAATTATTATCCTGCTAAGTAGTTGCAGCAAAATAGACATGGATGGTTTTGATCCAGCCACATCAACATTTAAGTGGATAATTGAGAGAGGAAATAAGTGAGAGAAAGTGATATAGCATATCTAGCTGGTTTATTTGATGGTGAAGGTAGCCTTCAATGTAAAAAAGGTTGGGAGAAGAAAAAGAAACATAAAGGAGAAGGATATAGAATGTCTAACTCTATGCGTATTAGCATGGAGATAGCTATGACGGACGAATCAGTGATTCGTTGGGTGCATGAAACTTTAAATGTAGGTAGTGTAATTAAAAGAAATGTAAAAGGTTTAAACAAAGCTGGAAAAAAATATAAAACCCAGTGGCGTTGGAGATGTACTTTTAGAGAAGCGTATTATGTATGTCGTTTAATATGGCCATACGTACAAGTAAAATTACATAAAGTAGAACAAGTTATAGACCACTACACACCCGATCATGTATTTGATGAAAATGTAGTAAGTCTACAACAATATAGAGAGGCAATGAGTTTAGAATGACAGATAAAAAACAAGAAGTATCATATGGTATATTTACATGGGGACCCTGTATAGTTCACTTAAAAATATCAGAAGATTTTCATAAACTATTACTAGAAGAAGCTAAAGCTAGTAGAGTTAAAGAATTAGATTATAGCAATAAATTAGCTGGAGTTATTAAAGAAGAATATATGTTTCGTAAGAAAGAAATGTTTCTTCCATGGGTGGCTCAATGCTTAGGTGTTTATGATGAAGCATTTCAAAAGCATAAGAATGTTCGTTATAAACCTGAAGATAAACCTAACTATTTACTATCATCTTTATGGGTTAACTTTATGAAGAAGAATGAATTCAATCCACCACACGATCATTCAGATGAATTGTCATTTGTTATATTCTTAGATGTACCTCCTGAAATTACTAAAGAACAAGAAGCATATGATGGTAGGTCAGGTGGACCTGGATCATTAGGATTTATTTATGGTGAAGGCAACAGACAAGCTATCACTTATCAATCAGTTAAACCTACCAATAGAGATATGTTTATCTTTCCTGCGTGGGTAAAACATTATGTTGCACCATTCTATTCTGATGTGACTAGAATATCTGTGGCTGGTAATGTAGCTAACTCAGTTCAGTTAAAAGATATGAAAAAATATAACGAAGCTAAAAAAATACATACGGAGAAAAATAAAAATGAGTAAGAAACCTAAAGGTAAAAAATGGGATGGAAAATCAAGGATCTCCACTGATTTGTATAGAAAAAGATGGGAAGAAATTTTTAAAAAAAAGACTAAGAAAGAAAAGCTAGATGAGACTAAAAAATTTTTAGAAGAAGTAGCAGATAGGAATGGTTTTTAATAACAAACAACAACTAATAAAGGAGAAAATATGACAAATAAAATATCAAGTGATCCGGAAGGAATCTCGTACATTATAGATGCGGGATTTAAAAATTCAATCCCCGCCGATCAATATTTACGAGAGGTAAATAAAAATGCAGAGGAGGCTATTCAAAGAATTCAAAAAATAGATCCTTCTTACAAAGGTACAATAGTTATTAAGACAGATGAAAACTATTACCAAAAGAATGGAGTACCTAAAATGTGTATTATAGATAATGGTGATGGAATGGACTATGACTTTTTATCTAACTACATGATGAAGTTAGGTGCTAGTCTTAGAAATAATAAACATAAAAACTGGGGCGCAGGTTTTAAAATAACTGCTTTACCATTTAATCAATATGGAATTATTGTGTGTAGTTGGACTAAAGAAAGTCCTCACGGTTTTGGAATATGGCTACACTTTAATAAAACTACTTCTTGTTATGAATATAAATTAACGGAAGGTAATAGAGTATTTAAATTAGCTGATTCGGCGAAACCTAAAGAAATAGGTACACATGGTACTAGAATTACTTTTCTAGGAGATTCTAAAAATCATAACACTATGGAAATTAATCCTTTACTACAAAAGGGTGGATTGTTTAAAGGTGGTAGGACTGGTAAAGCTAATTGGATACCGTCTTATTTAAATACTAAAAAATATAAAATAGAGCCTAACATACTAACTAAATGTTATGATGAAGAGGGCAACACAAGTAATACTAGACACATTAAAGGTCATTACGAAAATTTAAAAATGAGCTCTAAACAATGTGGCTCAGTTAGACTATCTAAAGCGACAGTCGATTGGTTTATATTACCTAGTGGAGGCAGAAGCCGACACACTAAAAACTCTATGAATACTTATGCACTAACAGTAGGTCAATTTGCTTTAGTACATGAAGATGAAGTATTGAAAGTTGATTACGCTGGTAAATCTGATCGTAATCCATTAGCTGCGTGGGGACATCAGTATTCTAAATATAGGGTCGCTTTAGTTTTAAAACCTAATGAAGATGAATTTAGACCTAATCTTGAAAGAACTGCAATTCTTAAAGAGGGGGTTAGTGTTGATGAATATTTTGATAACTGGAAAATAGAGTGGCAAGGAAAAACTCCAGCAGCTCTAGTTGAATTAGAAAAAGAAATGGCTGAGCAAGCTATTCAAAAAGCTTCTAACTTTGACAATGAGTTAAAGAAATTAGCTAATCTTTTTAGAAATGATCAGTACATGTTAACTAAAAAAGGTGAATTTGACATTGAAAAAGCTAAGTCATTTAAAACTGGAGGCAATAAAAACATTCAAGGAAAAGAAAATCCTGAGTCCGATGGTGATTCGGGTCCTAATCCGGATAAAGAATACGGAGAGATTGAACAGGAACTAGGAATTAAAATCGAAAAGAGCGATAACAAAGGTGTTCTTACTCGTAATAATCCTTATCCTACTGTGGGCTTTGATAAAGAAGGCACAGATGCATGTATTGCTACCTATGAACACTCTAACTATTCAGTGGTTATCAATGAAGATTCTTTACAGATTCATCAGTTGATTGAACACAGAGTTAAGAAGGATAAAATAAATAACTATGAAACTGTTAAAAAAGTAGTTCTAGATATTATTTCTTTTCAAATCAGACAACAAGTGGCCCATGTAGTTAATATTACTGGTTGGGATGAAGAACGAATCATTCGAGCTTTGTCTCCCGAATCATTGAGTGCGTGTCTTGCTAATAAGAGTATGCTCTTAGAAAAACTAGACGAACAGTTAAAGATTACTAAGAACGTAGTAGCTAAGAATCTATGGCAACCAACCGAAGATGGTTTTCATGTAAAAATGAATCCTAACAAGTTTCCAATTCATGCAAAAAAATAATGAAGACAATTAGAAAAAGAAAAAGTTGGAAAATTAATCCTCAAGCTGTGACTGTTTGGGATAATTTTTTTACTGATGAATATCTTGACATCTTAAGAAATAGAGTTCTTTATGCAAAACATTTCGATGAAGAATATCGTGATTATTATGCTATTGATTACTTTAAAAATCAAGATTATCTCAGTGAGATTATAGCCAAGGAGTTATCTTCTAAAATAGATCTTCCTCCATTTCAAAGAGCGTGGAGTTTTCTTTATCATAGTCATGAAAGAGAAGGTGTACGTCTTCATTCTGACCCATCTATAGTTAATTTAAATATATGGGTATCAACAGACAAAGCGATAAAAGATAAATCTAAAAATGGATTAACTATTTACAAAGTTAGACCACCTAAAACTTGGACAAGCGATGACTGGAATGGTAATTCTGCTAAATCATTACGTTATGTTAAATCTAAGAAGATTAAACCTACCATTGTTCCTTATAAAAGTAATAGGGCTATCTTTTTTGATGGAGCGTATTTTCATGCCTCTAATGGCATTTCAACTAATGAAGGTTTTGAAAATAAAAGAGTAAGTTATACTATGTTGTTTGGAGAGCCGAACTGGATTTGGGCTGGGCGTAAGAAATGAAACTAAATAATAAATACAACTACATCAGTGGTACAGCGCACACGGATCAAGGATCACGGACCTATGAGGTCGCAGGGTATAGACTTCCTAGTGTAACTACGATATTAGGCCGTACAAAAAATCAACAATTTTTAAAAGATTGGAAGGCCAAAGTTGGAGAACAAGAAGCGGAAAGAATCAAAAATCTATCTAGTAAGCGGGGAACTGCCATGCACAAATTCTTGGAGAATCATATCACAGGAGTTGGCTACGATGATCTTACGTGGGTCGGACAAGAGGCGAAGCCCATGGCCAAAAAGATTATTGAAATCGGTCTTACGCCTGTTGAAGAGTATTACGGGTCGGAAGTCACGCTCTATTATCCGGGTCTATACGCTGGTAGTACTGACTTGGTTTGTAAGCACAATGGTTTAGATACCATTGTTGACTTTAAGCAAGCGAATCGTCCGAAGAAGCTAGAGTGGATTGAGGATTATTTTTTACAAATCGCCGCATATTGTATGGCACATGACGCAGTATATCAATCAGAAATTAGACAAGGTATTATTATGGTATGTACACCTGATCTATATTATCAAGAATTTAAATTTCAAGACGCTGACTTAAGATCTTGGAAACATAAGTGGTTGAAGAGATTAAATATGTATAATGAATTAAAGTTTGATGAGAAAGAACAAGCTAATGTAAAAATAAAACCTAAAGATTTCTTAGAACAAGCTGAAAAGGAAAAGAAAGAATTAAATGAATCATATAAAGAATCAGTAAGACAAACAAAGGAGAGAACATGAGTGTAATTACAAGTGAAACAATAGAAGAAGAAAAATTAAATTATACAATTTTTCATTGGGGACCATTACTATTTAGGACTACGATTAAACCTAATGATATCAAGGCTTTACGTAAGCTTTGTGATGAAAGTAATGAAGACTGGACTGATAACTTAGCTGGTATCATTAAGGGTGAATATAAAATTAAATCAGAAGATTATACTAAAATTATAACGCCTTATTTAAGAGCGTATGCTGTTGCCTATAAAAAATGGTACGGTATTAAATTAAAAGCTGTTGAAACTACAGCTGCGTGGGTTAACTTTATGAAGAATGGAGAATCTAACCCACCACACATACATCATAACTGTCATTTATCTAGTGTATTAGTATTAGATGTACCTGAAAAGATAAAGGAAGAACAAAAGGAATGGAAGGGTACCGGAGATGGCCCCGCCGCGTTAAACTTTTTTGTTGGTAATCCACAAAATTTTCACGTGAATACATTTGGGTTTAAACCTAAGGTTGGAGATTTTTTTATTTTTCCATGGAACTTAACTCATTCGGTATCATCATTTAAATCTAAAGCGACACGAATCACAGTAGCCGCTAACTTTAAAGTAGCTGATGAAAATATGTTTGAAACTAAGGAGGTACCTGATGGAAAAAAAGAAGCCTAAAGTTTTTATTGCGATGCCCTGTTATGACACGATGAAGGTTGAGACATGTGTAAGTATATTAAATACTTATGCTGTGCTAGCGAAATCTGGCGTTGAGTGTATCTTTAAGTCTGTTAAATCTTCTTTAGTGACTCATGCGAGGAATTTATTAACTGCTGGATTCATGGCATCTGAATATGATTATATGTTATTCATTGATGCGGATGTAGAGTTTGAGCCGACAGCTGTTCTTAGAATGTTAGTACCTGAAAAGGATATTGTTGTTACTCCTTATAGGTTAAAGGAGAATCCGAATCAGGTTAGATATCCGGTTGAACATTTAGATCCTGAGAATATAAAAATTTTACCATTTGATTTAGTTGAATTGAAGTCTGCTCCTGCGGGTTTAATGTTAATTAATAGATCTGTGTTTAAAGTGTTGATGGCTAAATACGCGAATAAAAAAATTAAGTTTGATAAAGAACACCAAGCTAAGATGGACGCTGAGGTTGGTTATAGAGGAGCGATTGAAAAGTATATGTATAATTTTTGGGATACAAGTTTTAATGACCATGAGTGGAAGGGTGAAGATTTAGCCTTCTGTGAGCTTGCTAGACGTTGTAGTATTAATATATACGCGAATCTGGACTCATGGACCACGCACCACGGATCATGGGGCTTTAGAGGCAAGTTTGGTGATTCGTTGATTAAGAAGGAGGATAAATGAGAGAACAAATCTATAAGGCATTAATGGTACGCTACCAGTCCCAGATGGAGGACGCACTGCTTAAAATAGACATGTTAATGGCATCCCCACAATCTGTAATTGTAGAACATACAGATATTACGGGTGAAATTGACAAATTGTTACACAATGTTGCGGATGCTAAGGAGAATATGGCAACATTGAGGCAGTATTATGGCACAAATTAGATTTTGTGGTACCATATAGGGATCTAAAAAGTTTTAAAAGTTTTTATAAATTTTTTTTGGAGCAAAATAATTGGTACTTTGGTACTTTGAGCAATTTAACCGCATAAGTACTGGCTTAAAGTGGGACCAATTATGGACCAAATGTGGTTTTTGGTACCAATTATTTGGTACCATGTCAAATTAACCGCATAAACACTCACTTCACAAAAAGGCCTATCGGGCGCGCGAGGAAACTTTTTGAAACTTTTTAAACTTTTCAGATCTCTATATAGATGCTAGAAGATATCATGCCCAAGAAAAGAAGAAAAAGCGTTGCCTCATTTGGAACTCCCGACATACCTTTTCCTAAAGTCCGTGTGGAGTGGATCGATTGTGTGAGTGATTCGGGCTGGGCGAATGACAAGGAGTTTGATAAGATGTCTTTAGCAAGACCTATTAATGAGGGATGGTTATACTCTAAGGACAAAAAGTCAGTTAAGTTATTTGCATCTTATGATAAGGAAGATGACGGTAGTTATAGCTTTGGTGATAGAACTATGATACCAAGACAGTGGATAAGAAGGATACAAAAGATATAAAATATAAAATTTATGGAATTATTTCCAACGCCGATCCTTTCAGAGAAATTAAATCTGAATGTGAAAGAAATGATTAAGTATTGTTTGGCTTTAAAAAAGAAATTAAAAAGCCATAATGTAAGTAATAAAGGTGGCTGGCAATCACCACGTCTTAATGGTGAGCACCCGATTTTAAATGAGTTGTTTATAGCCATTCTAATGTTTGGAGAAAAATACAAAAAAATAATTGCTTATAAAAATTCTTTAAAAATAGATACTGTGTGGATAAATATAAATGGTTATAAGGATTATAATATTGAGCACTCACATAACTATAGTGTTGTTTCAGGGTCGTTTTATTTAACACCAAACAATAGTGAAATAGCTTTTTTACATCCTGCTTCATCTTTTTTAGCATATGATTGGCCCCCTAATAGTTTATCAGAATATAATAAATACAATAGTGCAGTTTGGAAAATGAAACCTGTTGAAAATCAAATAATAATGTTTCCGGGATGGTTGAGACATCGGGTAGAGCCAAATTTAAATAAAAAAGGAAAAAGAATATCTATTTCTTTTAATTTAGTTTAATGAAAAATAACGATTATTTTAGATACGATTATTATTATTGGAAAAAATTTTTTACACGAAAGGATATACAAAAATTATACAAAGTTTTAAAAAAACATGAAAACAAAGAATTTAAAGATAGTCCTGCTTATACTGCTACCAATAAAGATTTAAAAAACTTAAAAAATGTAACTGCTGTGCAGTGGGTATATCTTAAAGAACTTCTTGGAAAACTTAATGACACAATTGCTCTTACAAATAGACAAGAGTATGGGTTTAATATTGATTATCCTCTTCTTGATTTTGAAAACGTTTTATTTAACACTTATTTAAAAGATAATTTTTATGACTGGCATAAAGATGGATCTAATCATGCCCTTCATGACATTAAGTTTACAGTTTTAATTAACTCATCCTTAAAAAAATATTCAGGTGGAGACTTTCAAATTTTCACAACAGGTGGTGCACATACAGTACCAACTTTTAATGATACAGGGGATGTTATAATGTTTAAAAGTGATACACCACATAGAGTTTTACCTGTCCAACAAGGAGAGAGAAATAGTATTACTTTATTTATTAAAGGTAGTAAGTTTGTATAAATTAATTCGATGAAATTTCTTTCTTATCTTCTTCGACAGCCTCACCCTCAACAGTCTTCGCATTCAATAGAGGTGCGTAATCGTCTAAAATTTGTCTCATCTTTGCTTCTAGTTGTTCTTCTGACATATCTTCTAATTTCCCAGTTTTTATTATTTTTCTGTCTATGTATAATCCTGCTGCTTTTCCTCTATTTGTTTCAGCATTTACGGCAGAAGAGAAAGAGCCCTTCTTCAAAGCTAACTCTTTGATTCGCGCAAGCTCAGCAACATGTCCTTCATAACTTACTTCAAACTTTTTAAGTCTTTCTTCTTTAAGCTTACCTATGTAAGCTGCCACAAGTGGTGACAGTCTAGGATTCATCAGTTCTGATCCTTCTTGTCTTGCTCTCTTTTCAGAATATCCAGCAAGCTTAGCTGCTTCACCTTGTGAGACTGGTCCATCAGGTCCACCAAATACTATAAACTCAGCGAATCGCTTTTGCATTTCTGTTAATCTTTTTGGAACTCCCATATTGACAATTTAGGGTAACTATCCTATATTGTCAAGGTATGAAAGATAAAGAAAATAAAGAAGACCGAGGGTCTTTAGATTTAAGCTTACTTATTGATCAGTATAAGAGAGAAATCTGGGCGTATAAAATGAGAGAGTCTGAATGGGTTAGAACTAAGAATCAATTGGATGGCAATAAAAAAATTATAGAAGAATTGTCTGCACAAATAATAGGTTTAAAAAAAGAGATTGACAGATTATCAGAAGAGAATAATAACATCCTTACGATAGATAGTTCACATAAGAATCTGAATGGAGAACTACAATCTGAAAATAAACATTTAAAGGAAAAGATTGCAGCATATCAAGAGCAATTAAGAAAATTAGGATTATGAGAGTACAAGACCTTCAACAATTTCTTTCTTCTTTTACAGAAGGATCAGACGCAGTAAAGAATGCTGTAATACTTTGTGAAGTTAACGGAAAATTATATGATGTAAGAAGAATGGAAGTGCATGAAAATCAAGCTCCCATTGTTGGCTTTACAGGTCATTCAGCTCATAGATTAGTTTTAAAAACTACTAAACCATCAAGTATAATCTTACCTGATAAACTCAAGAAAGATTATTAAATGGATGACGATGTCACCCCAAAATCCGCATGGGCCCGGAAGCTAAATTATATAAAAAATTACGTAAATCTTGCAAAGATATTTCGTGGATTAGGATTGAAAACATTAGCTCTCTTGGTACTCCCGATCTATTGGGCTATAATACTTTGGGCCACTTTTTTACAGTAGAGTTAAAAGTTACAAAAGGAAATAAAGTCAGGCTTTCACCCCATCAAATTGCGTTCCATAAGACACATCCGAATCATACTTTCATCTTAGTCGAGGCCCTTGGTCAAAGGTCCTCGAAACTTTTTTACTTGATCCCTGGATCAAGGATCGATGAGCTTGTCGCTTGTGGCTTGAGCCCTAAGCTTGACGCTTGTTGCTTGTCGCTTGATGCTTGTTGCTTGAGTCTTCAGAACCTGAACTAGGTTCTGGTTTGCTTGGTGCTTGCTGCTTGGAGCTTGAAGCTTGTTGCTTCCTTCTCTCTGCCCTGAGGGCTTCGTAATACTTCGGGGATCTAAACATTTTAGTGTTGGCCGTATGATATATTTTTTATTTCAGGATTCCAGCAATTTCTGCAATCTTTACATTGGTTGTCTTGCTGCGCGCTGGGGCACGTGGCGCCAGATGTAACAACGGTCGAAGTTGTTGGCCAGCCTCCAGCTGCGGCCTGGTCCACCATTGGCATGGAGAACCGAATCACCAGATTAGACGGCTTGCGGTTCAGGTGGTTCTTGACCCATGCTTCACGGGTCGGCATCCAGTGCTGCCTCGTGGGCGTTAACCTACAGACTTCATAAATTTTATTTAAATGATCTAAATCCTGTACATCTCCTGAATCGTGCCAGCGGAAGACGTTTGACTTCTTGCTGTTGATCAGGTGAGCCAGTGCCTGGACCCACTTCGTGGATCGTATTGCTGCCAGTCTTTTGTACTGTGCATCCTGGACCACCTTAAACACGTAGCAGCCCTTCAGGGCGTAACAGTCATAACATACTGAGTCTTTAACCTGGCGCAGCTTGCTGCCAGTCTTGCATTCTTTCGCCGGCAGGCCTATTGACCAGCCCGGCATCTTACTTGGTTTACTTAGACCACCAACAATGGTCCATGCTTCATCTGTTTTCATTTTTTATTCTCCTTTATAATCCTATTGTAGCTTGAGGCTTGTAGCTTGTCAAGCTTGGCGCTTGTTGCTTGGTGCTTGAAGCTTTCTTTTTCTTTTTTTTTTATTTTGCCAGGCGCTTGCGCGCCTGGGTCTTGAAGATTAGGATTTTTTCTTATCCAAAATCGTGTTGATTTTGTGGACCGCATGATTGCAGCCAAACGCAAAACCAAGCCAAAGGAGCCTTCGCTCATCTGGTAAACTGTGGCCCTGTACGAACTCATGAAATTCCTTCTCTGTCTTGAAGGTCCTGAAGAGTCCATTGGGCGTAAAACGAGGTGTAGACATAATTATCTTTTATCATAGGATTTTCTGGGAGTCAAGTACTTTCTTTGCTTGCTGCTTGTAGCTTGTTGCTTGATACTTCTAAAAAACTTTTCACAGCTGGCCAGGTAAGCTCGCGGGAGCGTTGAATGCTCCCGCAAGAAATAATGTGTTAAGTCGTTGTGTTTAATTCTTTTAACCATAAAACGTTTGTTGTTTTTTATATCTTGTATCGTCCATCTCCATCAACTGCTGCCAGTTCTCTAGGATCTCCTTAGCCCTAAAGCCTCCATCTCCGATGGCAATCTCTACAGCCGTCAGTATACGTGCCTCAATATTAGCCGGCGTCATATTACCTACTCTGTAACCTGCCTTATTAAACAGCGCGTCTAATGTTGTTTGGTATTGTTTTTCTTTATTGTTCATAATTATTCCTTTCTAAATTCATCCTATTATATCCTTCAGTTACTGTCAAGCTTGGCGCTTGCGGCTTGAAGCTTTGACCAGCCCACGCCAGAGTCTCTGTGTACAGCGGCGGCGGCGCGTTGACTGATCCCAGATCCAAGGGCAGAGGCTAGAACATTTTGTTCGGTGCACTCACTAGCGAACATCCTTGGATCAGGGATCAGTGTTTATTTAAACTGAAACATACCTTTGGCTCTTTCAAATTTTATTGAGCCATCCGGCATTTCAGTAATAAAACCAAAACCTATCCATTTAGACTTTATTTTTTTGCCTAGTTTTTCTTTTTCAAACCTAGCTAGTTCTACAGCATGATTTATAGCTGTTACTTCACCCGGTCCTAGTTTTGCTCCATTTATTACATTAATCATAATATCACCTTGTACCATATCCTTTATTATCCTACAATAGACATAGTGCTCAAAATGGGCGACCCAAAATGGGTCATTTTTTACCCAAAATGGGCCCGGCCTATTTCAACCTGATCCCAGATCCATCACCGTTGGACTACTCGCATGCTAGAACGCCCGTCGAGGATGGATCAGGGATCAGTACAGATTGCGTTGGTTAGGTCAATCCCCGCTACTAACAACCTGTAGTTGTCCCATTATTTAATACTCATAAATGGTTTAAATAATTAAATCAAATATAATGCTTGACTATCCTATTGTCAAGTGATATTTATTCTTTATGAAAGATAAAAATAAAAACCTGACTTATTGGTGGAACTTACCAATTGATGAGTTAGAAGAAATGGCAGACGAGAATGGTAAGATAAAACTAGAAAGAACGAATATGAGCAGAGAAGAAATGAAAGCTAATATTCTAAAAAACATAAAGGAAGATAATGACTACTTTAACAAATAAATCAATAGCAGATGAAATGTTTGAACACGCAAATATAATTAATAATGCGTCACGAACAGCGAACTTGTATGGCAAATTATTTGCTTTACAAGAAATGCAAATATATGTACTTTCAGAAATTAAGAAAGTAAGAGAACAATTAGAAAGAGAGGACAAATGAGTAGAATAAGACTAAATCAAGAGTATCGAAATAAGATTGCTAACAGAATGAGAGTTCATTTAGAGCAAGAGAATACTGTTGAAAAACAAGAGTATGACAATTTGAAAGCAGATCAAATTGACATAAACGATAATGCGTGGGCGTTAGCTGAGAAAATAGTTAGACGAGCTTATCCAACGGAAGATGTTAAACTTGCACATTATCTTCAAGACAAATATCAAAATGTAAATACTGTTGCAAAGGACAGTTGTTTCCATTTTCATTATATGGGAATGGTTGAAGATAGAGACTATGACAACAATCCTATAATGAAAGAAAAGGCAATCGAAAAACATTTTGATTTTAGATTAAATGGTAGTATCGAGGGCGATAGCAATAGTTATTCAAGTGATAAAAACTATGGCTATGCATTATATCGAGACGAGATAAATGCTCAAGAGGGTTGCAACG
>Ga0080013_1004749_pt1 | contig 13143 bp, 11 predicted proteins | sample ETNvirenome_6_85_FD_69236 | JGI IMG/M metagenome (GOLD analysis project Ga0080013, IMG submission 69236) | Marine viral communities from the Pacific Ocean - ETNP_6_85 (SPADES assembly) (version 2) | ecosystem: Environmental > Aquatic > Marine > Oceanic | place: Pacific Ocean | collected 2013-06-19 | reverse complement strand
GTTGGTGTTCAAGGATCGCGAAGACGTCATAAGAGTGGCAGAGACGTTTGGGGATGCCGTGAAGGGAGGAATTATCCCGGATGACATCACGCCCTCCCAGCAAGGCGCGGCTCTTAACTGGATCAAGGGTCTAATGTCGAAAAGCCCATCAAGCCTGTTCGGTGTCTGGGACGCTGTGCTGGCTGACATTGGAGGCAGGGGGCGACTTCCTATTAGTACTTATCTTGAAAACTTCTTCCAATGGGGAGATAATCCCGCAACCAAAAAATTCTTGACACTACCAAAGAAAATGCCTGCTTTCGATCCCGCTACTGGTGCTCGGCAACCTCGCGAATATGTACCAATGGCCGACATTAATAAAATTGAGAGCGTTCGCCAGTTGGAAAGAGTTGTTGTGGGTGCTGTCGGAGAGGTTAGAAAATACCAAGAAAAGCAACAATACAAAGATGCCGAGCTTGGGATGAATAAAATATACGAAAACAGCGAGTGGAAAGTGTTCATCCCAGAAAATCGCGGCGCGGCCTGTGAGCTTGGAAAGGGCACCGATTGGTGTACAGCGGCGAAAGGCACCACAACAGATTATTATGCAGAATATCATAAGCCTGATGATCCGCTATTCGTGTTCATTAATAAAGAAAACCCAACAAAGAAATATCAGTTTCATTATGGGACCTCTCAGTTTATGGATAAACATGATAACCATATAATTCAGCCCGCTTATCAAAGTCCAATGACAGGTGATTGGGCACTTCATCAAGAGCTGCATGGTTTACTTGTAAAAGCGGGAATGGATAAAAAATATCCTAATATATTTGAAAAGCAATATTGGAAAGATGGTGATTGGTATGAGATTGATGAGATCTATATAGACAATCCTCGTTCGGAAAGAGACGGCGCGCTTGGTTCAACCACAACTCGAATGAATGGCCTTTTGCACAGCCTTGACGATAAGCCTGCCATTATAAGGCATCTTGAGGATCAAAAGATTTGGTATTCTGTTGGGGAAATAGACAGAATAGGCAAGCCAGCTCTTATTAGTCCTTATGGGAGGGAGTGGCGTCGTAAGGGCAAACTTCATAACATGAACGGTCCTGCTATTGTAAGAGCTAATGGTAATAAGGAGTGGTGGCTAAATGGGTATCGTCAACCACTGGCGACCCCTAATGTCATAAAAGGTAATGGCACTAAAGAGTGGCATAAGGGGGGTGGTACTGAGCATGGTGACCATGTTCTTCATCGAACTGACGGCCCTGCTATTATTAGGCCGAAAGATGTGGCCTTTGAGGGAGGCCTCCCAGAGTGGACGTGGCACTTTCATGATATGAAACATCGACTTGATGGTCCTGCTGAACAATGGCCTAGTGGAGCAAAAAGTTGGTATGTTGGGAATCTACTTATTGCCAACGAGGGTGGGGTGCCCTACATGGAAGATATAGGGTTTGATCCGGTTAGATATCGCGCTGCCGTTGATATTTGGAACGACTTGGCGGGCACGATGCACAGTCAGTACGCTGGTCGGTTTAAAGGTGTGCAGAATAAATTTTTTGTTGCGTGGGACAAATGGCTAAAAGAAAATCGAGGAGTCGAAGACATAATGGGTGGGAGTGGAAAGTATATTGAGCCTCCTGACGTGTCTACACTGGAGCCCGAGCCCGAGCCGTCGTCAGAGATAAATGAAATTTTTAAAGGGTGGAGGACTTTTTTGAAATGAGAAAACTAATCCTAGCAACGCTAATCGTGATGTTCTCGTCATCAGCAGTAGCAGGACCCCCAAAAAGGTCCAAATTTTATGATTTTAGCGATCAACTTATTGATGGTGAGCGTAAGAAGCCGACCGCCCTTTATACTGACGCTAGGGAACAAGTCAAATTCGACCGATTGCTTACAATCAAGAAAAGCTTTATAAAAAAACTACTTAATACGTCAAAGGAGCGCGTATTTAAGTGATTTCTACAGTAGCTTGGCTAACAATGTTAATTTGTACTAGCACCGTATGTTATATTTTTTATAAAGCACACAAGGATGGACTATGAGAATTAAAATAAGGAAGAAAGCAGCTTCTATGCTTTCTGCTTTAACGAGGGGGGCTTGTGGACCACAAGAAAGCTATACCATCCACACCAAAGAAAAATTATTCAAATTTCTTAAAAAGCACCCCAAACAGACAATCAACGTTGATTATCCCAAAGGAAGTATAAAGGGCTTTAGTGGCGTGGATGCTCCCATTCCATTTGATTATGGCGAATGGCCCGAATTAATCAATCCTGCCGATGATATGGGATGGGACCTCATCGTGGTCCCGACTGCCGCTGGGCACACTAAAAATATGAAGCCGGTGGGCTATATCAATTATGACGCTGGCATAAAGCCGCATAAGAAAGGGAACGACAAGATTATAGTTGCCCCTAGTGCTATTTATTCTAAGGAAGATAAAGACACAATAGATAATTTCTTTAATCCTATAAAGCACTTTAAAGAGGTAGTTTGGTTAAAATGAAAAGGATGACTCGCTGGCTTCTCGTATTTGCACTTATTTTGAATGGTTGTACGGACGGACAAGTCGTAACAAGTGCTCCTTTACCGTATTCGCCCGATACCAGCGCGCCGCTACCTCCCCCACCAGATGAAAAAGATGTGCAGGGGCCTATTGTGGGGCCGGAAGAGGATGAACTAGCCCTTTTTAACGTGCAACCTTCTTTTGGACCCACCACCGGGCTGACTCAAGTAGAAATTATTGGCTCTGGGTTTAGGGGTGGTTTATTAGTTTCTTTTAACGATAGCCTCGCTATTGATACTTTTGTCTTGGATGAAACACGCATCATTGTGTTAACACCACCACACCCAGCAGGACTTACGACTGTTAAGGTTTTTGATGCTGACGGTGGCGAAATGGTCCAGCTTGAAGCAGCCTATCTCTATCAGAGTCCTATAGAGGCATACGAGGTTGACCCTTACGAGGGTTCTGTTTTTGGTGGGACCGCTGCTATGATTACTGGTCGCGGTTTTACAGAGAATACCAGTGTAATATTTGGCAGCAGACCTGTCGTTCAAAGTATTTTGGTGGATGAAAACACGCTCTCTGTTATTACGCCCAGCGCCCCTACAGAAGGGCCTGTGGACGTTTATATTACGAATGAGTCCGGAAATGCCGTAATTGAAGACGGATTTAATTATCTTCCCGTTGAAGGATTGTCTCAAACAGAAGAATTTAAAATATATGAGATACAGCCAGCGTTTGGGCCGCTTGAAGGCGGCCAACAAGCCGAAATAACAGGAATTGGCTTTAAAGAGGGCATGGGAGTTTATATAGGTTCGCTTCCAGCGTCAGGCATTTCGATAGTAGATGAGAATACAATCACAGTAACTGTTCCACCGGGCTCTCCGGGCTTTTCTGATGTCCGTGTTCTTAATCAAAGTGATTATAGTGTTCTTCCAAATGGGTTTTTATACCAGTCGGATATGCAGTTGTGGGTTGTTACCCCTTCGGATGGCAGTTTTGCAGGCGGTACTTCTGTTTCTTTGATCGGCAGTGGTTTCCCTCCGCAAGTATCAGTTTTATTCGATAATGTTCCTGCCACTCATGTAGAGGTTATTTCTCCGACTGAGATTCACTGCAAGACCCCTCCGGGCAGTGTGGGATCTGTGGATGTCGCTCTTATTTCGCCCTCCTTGGGCACTCTGGTGCTCTCTGAGGGGTATACTTATTATAACCCGGCCTCGTCCTTTGGTGGCACATGGGGAGAGCCTGTAGAGGGTGCTGTGAACGTCAGCGTGATTGACGCATCCAATGGCGTAGGCATGTCAGATGTGTTCGTTATGCTATGGACAAACCCAGACACGCCGTATCAAGGGTATACAAACTTAAATGGGCAGATAACCTTTAGTGGAGACGAACTAGACGGCGAACAGATGGTGTCCGCTTCAAAAGAAGGTTATGCGTCCGCTTCTGTTATTGAGTACGACGCGGAGAACATTACTCTGTTTATGTATCCTACCGCTCCCCCCTCACCGGGAAGTCCAAGCGGTATAGAACCGGGCGTATATCATGGTAATGTTATAAACACTGCTAAATATGTGCCAGTCCAAATAGGAAGTTGCGATACCAAAAAAGATGCGCCTGGTACTTTATGTGACCCGTGCACGATAAACGATGACTGCGCTGGGCTGAATTGTACGGAAATTCCATCACAGGGCAATTACTGTACCTCCCATTGCGTAAACAATAACGACTGCCCCGACACTTTTATGTGTATTCCAATGAATGGCGTCCCTGAGCAACAATGCGTGCCATCTGTCGGGAGGGTTACTGCGTTCTGTGATTTTAGTCGTAGTGGCGTGTTCGGCTATGATCACTTACCGGACCCCGGCATTGAGGTGAATGAAGACTACAGCTTTAGCATCACCATGTTGCGTCTTGATGGTGTGCCCTTGTTTGGAGAGTTTGCCATTTATTGTTATGGAGGCATTGTTAGTCATGATACAAATAAGTTTACTCCTTATGTTTTAGGAGTAGACCGTCATGTCTTCTTTGAGCCCGGTAGTCAGATATACGGCGACATCTATCTCAATACGGTGTTAAAGGGTGAATTTTCAATAACATTTGAGGACGCGGTGATCAACTCAACCGGGCCTCATTTTCACTACGTATGGGCTTATTTGGATTTAGGAAGTGATGGCGTCATACGGTTTATGAACTTCTTAAGCTCCAACGGAAGCGGCGGCTTATTAATGGATCAAGTGCCCCAAGTTCTTACTGGAGCGTTGTATGATGCGGACTATACAATCTTTGGCGGCACTTTTTCGGCGACTCCTAACAACATGCCCTATTCCGTCACTTTACATCAAAAAATAAAAGATCCCAGCGAGCTTCTGCTGGGTCCGATGTTGCAAGTCCCCCAGAATATAGTTCCAGAAGATAACGGCGTCATGGGGGAGGACTATGTCGTATCATGGACTACCTTACCAGGCCCTACCCCTCATTTTAGTATGGCAGAGATATCAATTCCCACAATGATGCCGTGGGGCTTAGAGTATGTTCCCGAGTGGACAATGATTAACGATCACTACGTACAAGACATTCTTTTGCCGGATTTCCCAGACATAGACGGCTCACCGGGCATTACTAAGGGTGAAAAGTCATTATTATTGATGAGAGTGTACAAAGAGGGCTTCGATATTAATAATTACTCTGGGTTAGACATGAATACTATTACGTGGCAATCGTGGGCAGTTGATAGAATAAGTTTTACAAAAGAGTAGGTTTTAATTGTTAAGCGGAGACATAGCGAGTGGAAGTAGAGTTTCTAAAATTATTGGGGCAGTACGGCGTTTTGGGGCTTTGGACCGCTTGGCTTCTGTGGGCAAACCATCAGCAGCGCAAAGAGCGCAAAGAAGAGAAGAAACAGAGTGCGGAAACATTGGCCTATCATCAAGAAAAGATCGTTTCGCGATTAGCCGAACAGGAAAAGATGCTACAAATCGCAATAGAAAAAATAGATACCGGGTTGGGCGAAATGAGGAATAAGTACCAAGAAGAAAGAATGTCCCGCCTACAGGCGGCTCGTGCTGACGATCTAGAGGGTGTCCTTAAGCGCACAATCGCGGAGATGCAAAAATGAAACTCCTGTTTGGTGCTGAGGGATATAAATGTTAGAATTTATCAAACATCGGCAAAAACTGCTGGAAAAAGAAAGACAGCGCATTGCTGAGTTGGAGGCTAAAAAAGAAGCGGAACGGGCTAAAAAATTGCGCGCCGAAGTTCGCAGACAAAAAGAGGTTGCCGCGCATAAAAAATTTCTTCTGGAGCAACGGGAAGGTAAACGTCTTCGTCAGATGCACGCTCAAAAAGAAAAACAATTAACAGAACAAAAATTGATTGAACAGGTTAATACGTTGCTCGCCGACGTGGAGAACCTCCGGCGAGAGGACGATAAACTTGAAGAAATAAGGGTTATAATCCACAATCGCGATCCTTCTCTCCAAGAGCTTGATTGGGCCAGTTGGTTATTGTCCGACCCCCTTAATCAAAGACTGGCTGATTTGGACTTTGAGCGTGCGATGGAGATGTTTAAGCGCGATAATCTGTTGGCAAAACGGCGCCGGGGAAGAGGCGGCAAGCAGAAAGCAGCAGCAGTTAATTATGCCTTAGCGTTCAGTGGTGATAGATCCGGTGCCACAGATTCATATGCAACAACTACCTTTAATCCTGATGATTATTCACTTTGGAATGGATTTACTATTTCTTTTTGGGTTAGACCAGATGAGAGAATGAATCAAACTTCAGTTATATTAGGCTCTAAGTCCAATAATCCGTCGGAGGCACGATTTAAATTTGGTGTTCACTCAAATGGAAATATAAATGTGGGTATTGGAAACAATAATGTTACTGGAATAAACAATCCAATGGAAGTAGGCGAATGGTACAATTGGGTGCTCACGTATACTGGCGAAGATAAAGGAACAGGTGAAAGAAAAGTTCGAATGTGGATAAATAATGACCCAAGAATGACTGTCAATAACAATACTCGTTGGACAAACCAAGATGAAGGTCTGACAATATATTTTGGAGGTCGTAATACCGAAGGTTCGTATACTCAAGGCTTTGCTTGTGCTCTTACAAATGTAGCTATTTATAATGTCTGCAAGGATTCTGATGGAACTTTTGCTAATGAAGTATACAACAACGGAATTAGTCACGATTATACAGGTGGTGATGGTCTTGTGGGATATTGGAGATTTAATGAAGGAAGCGGAATTACAATTGCAGACACTTCCGGCAACGGTAATAACGGAACCTTCGGCGCTATTTCTGGACAGACGACAGCCTATCCAATTTGGGAGAAAATTTAAATGAAATTACTACTTGAAAATTGGCGGAAGTATTTAAATGAGCAAGAAGAACCTTGCGCGGAAGCAACTGAGTTTGTTTGGCATGGTTCCAAAACTGGTGGTATTAAAATGTTTGAACCTCGTCAAGCCCACGATGTGGGTGGTGGTGAAGGCCAGAGCGAAAAAGCTGTTTATGCTGCTTACGATCCTAATTTTGCAATTGCAATGGGTTTAACAGAGCCAGATGAAAATGGCGATGAAGATAAATTTATTGATCATGAGAAAAAGCCTCTTCAAATTGTTTTACTAAAAGGCAGAATTAGAGAAGGTCAAAAAATATATCTTTATAAACTTCCAAAACAATTATTTGAACAAGTGCCGGGTAACGAAAATGAAGCTTTATCTAAAGTTGCCATGCGCCCTTGCGAAGTTAAAGAATTAAATGTTGATGATTATTTAAATTTAGTTAGAGTTGCAACAGACGAAGACCGAGCGTACTGGAACAAACATTCTGGAGGTTCACAATGAAACTCCTATTTGAAAATTGGCGTGGTTTTTTAAATGAAGTCACTGCTGTGCCTAATGAAATAAAAGCCATAATATGGCAGGCCATTGAGGATTCTAGGTTTTGGGAGCACCCGAATACAGCAGATGTTAGAGATGTCGCAGGGGAAAGCAACAAACTAATAACACCTGCGGCGCAATTACTCCAAGATACTTTAAACCAGAGAATGGAAGAATATGGCCTTGGGTTATATTTTGATGTGTCCAGCGGAGACGATCAATACACTTTGGGCCCTGATGATCCTTATGGCAAGCCTTTGAGTAATTGGATGATGGGCGCGCAATATCGAGGCCCTTATGAGGAGCGGGGTGGAAGGCACGGCCTCTGGATGGAAATAAGGCCAGTTGTAGATGATCTTGATTTAGCGGCGGTAGACGTTAATGCCTTGGTGAAAACCATCTCTTCTACTATTAATCACGAGTTGGTTCATTATGTTCAACTTAAGAAGCAAGCAGAAAGCAAGGGTCTTTCCGATAGTGAAGCATATAAAGAGATGGTATGTGATACAAAACAAGTTCCTGTTGGAGATCCCGACGAATATAGAGAGCTATGCGGTCAAGAGCCTCCCGAGGAAGAATACACTGGCCGTGAGCAATACATAACCCGTCACGGCGAGATTGATGCTTTTGCTAGTGAAGCCGCCGAACAGTTAATTGATAGTTATGGAGCCGAAGAGGCCCTTAACGCTATAAGGAAATTAACACCTCTTGATTTGGACAACTACCCCGAGATATCGGATGTTGTTAGTGATTACGCGGATGTTCTAAAAGACAACCCAGAAGAGTTGAATAAGTTTAGAAAAAAACTTTATTTACAAATTCAACAACAAGGCAGGATGAATGAAGTAATTAATAAATGGAGAGCATGTATTAATGAAAAACGTATTTGAAGGATGGCGAGGATTCGTCTCAGAAGAACAAGAAACAACCAGCGCCAATCTTGGTCATAACCTGTCAATGTTGGCGGACAGTATGGTTGGAGGCAAAATATTAAGAACTTGGCCTTTAAAGTATGTAAAAGATATGAAAAGTTATTTTGGCCCCTTGCGTCCTGAGTGGCTGTCTAAAGACAAAATGACTCCTGAGGCTGAAAAGGTCGTTGACAAAATCAAGGCATATGTTACGTCAGACGCGCTTTCAGTCTATGAAGATGAGAATGTTCTTGCGGGCGTTGCGAGCCAAATACCGTCATTTGCTGATACACAGTTCGCAAAGAGGGCCGGTCAAGGTGCCTTTGGTTCTGTCTGGGTGCTAGGTTATCCTCGTCAAGGCCAATTACTTAAGATTGGCGTTGTAAGGCCCGATTCGGCAAGTAGGGCCAGAGTTGACAGAACTGATCATGAGAAGGACTTTTATAAAGAATTATACTTGAAACAGCAAACCGGAAAGGCGTCCCAACAGGACCTGCCAGTTTATGAATATGTGGATATTGTTCCTCCATACTTTAAAGCTCTGCGACAAACAGGTAAGGAGATTAAAGCTCTCGCTGACGAACTACTCAGTGCTCTTGGAAGACCAGAGGCTCCGGAAGACAGCATGGAATTGCCTCCTCTTCCTAAAGCCTATGTTATTATTAACGAGATAGCAAGGCAGTTTCTTTATAACCCACACCCCCCTGTGCTTTACGCCGTGGAGATTGGTGAAGTGGTTATGATGAAGGATAAGATGAACACGCTTGTCACTGACATGATCCCCCCCAAAGCGGGCGAGCCGGGTCGTGGCTTTAGAGAGTGGAGTGACAAGGAGCAGGGCGATCTTAAAAATATTGCAAAGTTTTTTGGTGAGGAGATAGCAGAGGCTTACGGCAACCTCAGGCTTTATTTTGAGAAAGAATTAAACAAGATATGGGAGCGAGGAGAGTTGCGCAGCCTCAAAGCCTTCAAGACTTATGAAGATTATAATCAATATCTAGAGAACAGTGGCTTTGAAGACAAGGACGGGGTTAAGATATCCCTTGATGGCGCTATTGAGGACTTTGTGAATAAAGCAGTAGGCGCAACCCTTCAAATGATTAAATTTAATTATTCGCCCAAGTTTTCCGGGAAACCCAGAGGAGATGGGCTTTGGGAGATTGATGGAATGAACCCGCGTCAATATTTCGCCAAGAACTTGGCAAACAAGTATACTAAAATATACCAAAAAGTATACAAAAATATTATGAAAGAGATCTTCCGATTGGCTAAAAATCTCGGGGACGACTTCTTTTACCAGAACAGAACACAAGACATTCACCAAGGAAATTTTGGATATTCCCCACAAACTGGGAAGGTCGTCGTTTTTGATCCTTGATCCTTTACTAGTTATTAGTAAGGATGAAATATATAAACCTGCTTGTATTTTTGTTTTTTGTGGCGTTAAGCGCGTGCCATAGTTGCGTTGATGATGGGCTCGGTGGCGAACCACATCAGCAGGATATGGTTGAGGATACGCAATGGTGGCAAGACACCACGGAAGATGTGGAAGAAGAAATAACCCAAGAATACAAGGACCAATGTTATCAGTCCCAATTTTTCTATTGTCCACCATTTGATGCTATATGGCAGCAAGAAATTGTTATGGATATTTGCGAAGATCCCCCTCTTGTTATTTCAATTGGAGAGTGCGCGGAGTTGTTTGAGTGTGATCCGAGCACAACAGTGGTCGACGAGATACCCTGTGTAACGCCAGAAGGCTACCCTGGGTTTGCTTTAGTACTCTGCGACAAAGGGGTGCTCGCCCAATCTGACTGCGAAAGTGATTGTTTTGAGGAGATATGCGATTACCAAGACAATGATTGTGATGGCGAGGTAGACGAAGGCCAGATAAATGCCTGCGGAGAATGTGGCCTTGTTGGGCAAGAGGTTTGTGACGGTATTGATAATGACTGTGATGGCGCGACGGACGAGGACTTATTTCAATTCTGCGCAACAATATGTGACACTGGGTTGCAGTTTTGTGTTGATGGGGACTGGATATCTTGTACTGCCGACAAACCTTTGGAAGAAGTATGTAATGGCTTTGATGATGATTGTGACGGGGAAACAGATGAAGAGTTAAACTGTAAATGTCCTCCCGAGTTTATTGGTGTTTTAATAGAGTGCGCGTCACCGCCTCTTACTTGCGGTATGGGGTATAAAACTTGTGAATGCGCGAACGAAGATTGCACAGAGACCTATATGACAGACTGCGCCGCCTTGTGTACATTTGTTCCAATAAGTGATGAAACATGCGAACCAACCCTTGGAATACCTATTGATGAAATGTGCAACAATTATGATGATGATTGTGATGTTGAAGTGGACGAAGACCTTTACGCATCCTGTTACACAGGGCCAGAAGGCACCGAGGGGGTTGGCATATGTAAGGCTGGGTCACAAGTTTGTACGAGCGGGGTCTGGGGGGCTATAGATCCGGGAGGCGACTTCCAGATTGGCCTTTGCGATGGAGAGGTTACACCCCAAAAAGAAGATATTTGTAATGGGTCCGACGATGATTGCGACGGTATTGTTGATAAAGGACAGCCTATGGACCCAGTTGATATATTATTTATCATTGACTGGTCGGGCAGTATGGAAGAAGAAATCGATGCCGTAATTGAAGCACTTTTTATGTTCTCTTCATATTATGCCGCTGAAGACAGTCTGAAGTGGGGCCTTGTTATTGGGCCAACCCAGCTCGGTGGCGGGTGCTCCAATGTGATGTGCCCGCTAGGGGAGGCGTGCTACGAAGGCGTGTGTCATTATTGTGGCACCCTGACCGACATGCTTAGTGCTTGCACGATATATTTGCCAGGGGAGCCTTGCTATGAACTCTTTTGTAAACTAGCCGTTAACAACTCAAACACCGAATGGCTTAATTTAGAGGTAGATTTTTCACCCTTTGCGACCTTCATTGAAAAACTTGCGCTGGCTAAATCGTCGCTAAGTATGAACACTAGCCACGAGATGCTCTTGGACGCCCTATGGCTGTCGCTATACAATTCGTTGATCCTAAACTCGGATACGTCCGGTTATTCTTGGGTTCCCGGCGTCGGTTCTATCCCCGAGCTACAGAACTTCAAACTCTCTTGGAGGGAGGATGAGGAAGTTGAGAGGGTTGTGATAGTTTTTAGTGATGAACAACCACAATCCTTTCTTAACCCGCCATTTACTGTTGGCGAAGTGGGTGCGATGCTCAATTCTTTCCCGGAATTGAAAACCTACGTCTTCAGTACGAACTCCACCGCACAGCCTGCGTCTAATTGGTACCCCTTGGCCTCTTCAAATGGAGGTGGTTGGTACTTGCTTACTCCAAATTCTATGTCAATGTTCGCTAACTTGATGGAAATCATTGACGAGAACGCGTGTCAGTAGGTCTTAGCCTCTTGTCAGGATGATAAAGTGTTTGGGTGATCTTGCGTAGATGCCTTTGCCAAAGATCCAAATCTTCACTTTTTTCCCAAACTCAGTCTTAAAATATGGAGTTAAGATGACTCCATACTCAGAAAGTTTCTTATGTCTTACAAGATCACCCGGCTTCATAAGACCATCATAGCCTCATAAGGCTCGTTGTTAACTATTTACTAAAGAGGTGACCAATGAAGACGAAGCGTTGTAAAGTGTTTTTGTTAATTTCTATTATTTTTATGTTACTTACGATGATATTCGGGCCTCGGATTGTCTCAGCGTCGTATGTACACGCCCCACCAGACAAAAAGGCCCCGCTCACCAAACAACACCCTGAAAAGCCGTGCCTAAAAATGCAACAGCGGGCAATTCTAGACAAATTAGAGAAAATAGAGGAGGTTGTTGCAGTTGAGTACTGAAAATAGTTCTTTTGAAAAGATAAAAGACGCCGTAACCTTCACAATTGCAATAATTACTTGTATTGCGGGTGTGATCTTTTGGGTTCAAAGCGCAAATGACGATAAAATTAGCCGATTAGAGAGTGAGATCTCGCAAATTCGCGTTGACGTGAAGGATTTGGAAAAAAATACAAGTGAAATTTTGCGAGTGGTGGGCCGCTTAGAGGGTAGGATGAGCCGAACAAGAAACAGGGAATAAAAAAATGCGAAAAAAAACAGTTTTAGAACTTTTCAATAAAGAAATTACCAAAAATAACAGAAAATATGACTTCGATCTTGTTAAAAAAGCAATTCGCGAGCATAAAGACATCGCCGAAGGCTTTGGACCTTCCGGTGATCCCGATTATAAGTATTATGCGTTCGATTGGGATGATAACATCGTCAGAATGCCCACCGAAATCCTACTTTTGGATGTAAATGGCGATGAAGTCGGTATGTCAACCGATGATTTTGCCGAATATCGTGAATTAATCGGCAAAGAAGAGTTCGAATACAAGGGTAAGATCGTAAAAGGGTTCTCAGAGGACTCCTTTAAAAACTTCAGGTACCCGACCGGTGATGAAAAGTTCCTTGAAGATGTTTTAAGCGCCCCCGCTGCTCCTTCTTGGGGTGATTTTGTTGAATGTATTAATGGCGGATCCATATTTGCCATCATTACAGCCCGTGGGCACCACCCTGAGACTCTAAAAAAGGCTGTTAAGGTTTATATTAATGCCAATTATATGGGAATTTCGAAGGAATTGCTTGTTCAGAGCCTAGACAAGTACAGAATGCTCGCCTCTACGTCGGAAAATGCCGATGATGACACAAAAATAGACGAATATCTTGATTTATGCAAGTTTTATCCGGTTTCCTTTGGTGCTGGAAGTGCCGCAAACCCCGAAAAGGCCAAAGTTAAGGCTTTAAGGGAGTTTATTGCGTATACAAGG
>Ga0080013_1004748_pt1 | contig 13145 bp, 27 predicted proteins | sample ETNvirenome_6_85_FD_69236 | JGI IMG/M metagenome (GOLD analysis project Ga0080013, IMG submission 69236) | Marine viral communities from the Pacific Ocean - ETNP_6_85 (SPADES assembly) (version 2) | ecosystem: Environmental > Aquatic > Marine > Oceanic | place: Pacific Ocean | collected 2013-06-19 | reverse complement strand
TATTAATAATAAAAGTAGGCATACCAGCAGCTTCTAGCTGGTCTCTCTCATCACTACTTATCTGTTCTCCTAAATAGAAATCATATCCTTGCTGGTTAATAGCTCTCCACTTGGACCTAGAAGCCCCATCAGCCTTCTGCCACAAATCAACAACTATTCCAGCCTTCTTCTTATTGCTTGTTCTTGCCATTAATAATCTCCCAGAGGTTTATCTAACCTAAAAATTTCTCCACCCTTTTTGTATCTTTTTAAATGTTTTTTTCCTTCTGCCTCAGCACTAGGAGCAGAAGCTCTTTCCCATCTTATCCTCCACCATTCTTCTGCTTCTTCAGGAGATTTAAACTCTGTCCTTAAATAATCTCCAGGTCTTATTATCCAACCACTACCATCTGCCTTCTTACTGCTAGTAAACTCAGCAGGCTCAATCAATGCATAATCTATTTGAGCTCTCCAGTTTCCATCTTTTACCATCGTTTCAACATTCTTCTGTCTAGCCCCCTTCCATTGAAAAAGACCACCTGGGCCTCCATCATCTCCGCTAGGTTCTTTAGGATTAAGACTTTGAACTTCTCTCTTAATATTAGCTAACATCCCAAGAGCATGATTAGTAGGCATATTTTTTTGACGCACCATATAATCAAAATACATTCTTTCTTTTGGTTCCATATTGACCATAAGATTACGATATTCTTTTGGTACAGAATCCCAAAAAGTATTTATAGGATCATCAGACTGAAGAACTGCCTTTTCATATGTCTTGGATGATAGAAGTGATGTTCTACTAGGAACAGCCATTAGAACCTCTTCTTAAATTTTATTCCATACATAGGATTGTCTTCATACTTTAACTCACCACCTGGGCTATATTCACTAGGTGATTCAATATCCGTAGGCACTCTCTGATTAAATCTTCCAATAGAAATTTCTGATCCACCACCCATAGGGAAATTCAACTTCTTTCCAAGTAAAGACTGAAGAGTACTTTTTGGTGTATGAGAATAACTCTTAAATCTAGGAGTTTGCATAAACTTAGGTGCCTTCCACTTAGACCTATACTGTAAGTCCCAATAGTCCCTTTTACCACCAGGGCTTGCACTTGATCTAAGAGAATGTGTTAGGGAATCGTACTTCTCACTCATATCTAAATAAATCTAATGCCATATCAAAGTCAGTTTGACCACTTGATTCTGTATCGTGGTATACACCTGCTTCATGAACACCTTCATGAGCCATCGTTTGACGAACATCACCTTCAGACCTTCCTCCTGCTACAAAAATAGTATCTGGATCAGTACTAAATAAGTCAAACATGAAATTTGGTTCTTTTTGCCACCCAGCACGCCTTCTCTCCCCAAGAATAGAGTATTCATCTACATCAGCACCATAACTCTCAGAGAACATAGTCTCAGAAGCTGGAATTGCTTCATCCTCAACACGATAAGCAACAGTTTTACCTGATCTTATACGTTCTATTGCTTTCATAGCGGCTTTTTCTGATTTCTTTCTACCTTTCCCTGACAAATTATAGATAGCATCTGTAAAATCTGCCGCTCTATTCTCAAGCATATCAGCATAATCAGCTCCTGGGATCAAAGAAGCGGGTCTTCCATACCATTTTACTTGGTTGACAGCCTTGTCTACCTTCTTTCCTACGATTTTATTTAAATAGTTACCCATCTATGCTATAATCCAAGACTTTGCCTTACGTTTAGGCTTAAACCAGCCCGTTTTCTCCTTATTTCGCTTCAAAGAAGGCGGAAAAGCATGCACGTTTGCATAATAAAGAGTTTCAATGGTGTCATCGTGAGCCATTCTTGGGCCAAATGTAAGGATTTCGTGCTCTAAATCAAAGTGATTGGACCTAATATGGACAGTTCCCATTGAAAATCTACCTGATAATCCGCTATATATACGATTTCTCTTCTGTGTTCCACCTGGCTTCTCAGGAATTACCGCTATATCAAAGCGATTTAACCTTCTTCTTTCATCATTCATAGCCTGGAAGATTGACCTATTCATCGCAACGTCTTCCACGGTGGCACTAGTACAATGATACTTATCATATAACTCTATAATGAAATCTACAACACCTTTCTTTCCTAAAACCTCTCCATTGAGTGATTTTGAACCCACCGTTGGGATACTTCTGTGTCTTTCGTATTCAAGGACGTGTAAGTTATTATCTGGACAAATACCCACAGCCATAATGACACTAAAATCAGATTCTTTAGTATCAATGTCAGTAGCAGGGTCACACCCGATAAATGTATTGATAGGCACTTCTTCTCCGTTCTGTATAAGATAGTTAAGCCCATCACGGTGTTCGTAATATCCTTCCCACTTTTTGATATGTTCTCTACGCCACATCGCATCTTCTTCACTCATCACCTCCATCATATATTCTTGAAAGAACTTTGACGCCTGTCCAGAATCACGGTAGAACTTCTTTTTCTCCGCCAGCTTCTTCTTTCCAAAGAAACTTGGCCACAGGGGATTCCCGTCTGGGTCTAACGCCTTGTGAGTGATAACGTGCCAACTAAACTTTTTACCTTCTTTTTTAGCAATCGAAAAGTTTCTGAGAAGGTTATTAATGAATGAATCGTGATGTACAGGAGTCCCATTAACACGTAACCTACCAGTATGAGGCTCAAGAGCAGGATAAACAACAGCTGTGACAAGATTGGCGTTTTTAGCACGCGCTTCGGGAGTAATGGTATTTGCTTCATGTTCAAAGTCATCCAATATAATTAAGTCGTATCTCTTGTGAAGTTTCGCTCCACCACGTATTCCAGCAACATTGCTCTTAGAAATTAGCTTACATCCATTTCTTAGTTCAATGTCTTCTTCTGTCCATTTAGGACCTTTTAGATTTCCAAAATAGTATTTTATCTTCTCATTAAATTCAAGATGGTGTTTAATATAATCCATATTACCAACAGCAAGTTTCTGAGTGGCAGAAACCCATCCATAAAAAAGAAGCTCTGGAGCGAAAACGAAATCTTTTATAATACTACATTTAGTGAGGACAGTCTTCCCATGTCCCCTCGGTACAATGATAGCTAACTGCTTAGTTTCTAAATCATCAGTAGAGTCGGCTACCTCATAATGGAAAGCAGGTGTCTCTGACCGCATAAAGTCATTAGGTAAGAAAAGTTTCCCGAACGCAATAAGATCACTTTTTGCGAGTCTTAGAACTTCTTCCGCTTCGCTTATGTTCTCTTTGTTGATGTTCATCAGTTAGTCTCTTTTTTAGCTCTTCAGTCTTATCTTCCATCTCAATATAAGAAGTTAAGACATTTTCTATATTAATAATTCTATTCATCATAACATTCATCCCATCTACAAGGTCTCTCTTGAAAGTCTTTGTTTTACTCACTGCATATCCATCCTCTCTGGTACTTCCATCCCGTCAATTATACAAAATAACTCTCTTAGTATCGACATTTCCTTAGAGGAAGGCTTTAATATTCGGAGCATTGTTAATTGCTTCCTTTTCGTCTTCAATTCTGCAATAGCATCATCAAGAGCCATCTTCTTAGGTGTTACTTTTAGGCTAAATATTTCTGATTCTATGCTACCCAACAGTTAATATCATCCTTCTTAAATTCCATTACTACCCAGCCAGCTCTCGCAACACGCATCAATCTATATCTCACATAATGAGCATACCCAAGAAAACTACCACCCCTTATGTACCAACATCTCTTCAAAGTCTCTCTTCCATCCTCATCTATTCCTAGAGAATCAATAGGCTTTGCATATAACTGATGATTATGACCAAGATAGAAAATATCTCCCATAGAATAGACATCTCTCATCTTATCTAGCTCCAAATCTCCATTCTTAGCTCCAGAAGAACCGTGACCAGATGCCATGTACCACTCTCTACCACTAATATTAACTCTCAAATACCCAGGCAACTCAAAATACGGAACATCCATATCCCTGGCAATCATTCTAGAGACATCATAGTCCAACATGTTAATTGATCGGAGATAATCATGATTTCCACCTCTGATAAAGATGCACTTGTCTTGAATTGGTCTCACTAAATCCATAAATGCCAAATGCTGTTCATCTGGTGAGATGACCTGGCCTCTCTGCACTATCTTGTAATTTGGTGGGATACACTCTAGTATATCTCCATTACCAAACCACCGTGCATGAGGGTCTTCGTATATTTCCTTTACCGCTTCTAGGAACTTGTCCCTTCTGAAGTCTACAGCACCAACATGAATGTCGGTTAGACCATGTATTCTCATTACATAATCTGACTTTACTTCTAAGACTTCTCCTGGTTCTACTTTCTTCTCTACGTAGTCTATCTCAGTATTGATAGGAATAGAGAAATTTGAATTACATGAATGACAATGGAACTGTTGTGCTAATTTCTCCGAACCGTCCGCCGCCGTTGATTTTTTTCGCCCGTTTTTCTTTATCCGCATTGAAGAACATTTGGGACATATCATTTTTTTGTATCCTTATTTTCCGTATCTTGAACATAAAACTCTTTTACTAAGTCTATTGTGTCAACCCCTTTAGTAAATGTCCCAACTACATCTACGCATCCATTGATATATGCATTTGCTTCTATGGTAGTATCAAATGCTCTCATAGGGGCATCTCCCTGTTTATTTTTTAACATATCTGACCAGTATACAAGATACTTCATTATGACTCCTCGCTATCAGAAGTGCTGACCTCCAACTCAGGTCTTTTAACAGCAGCTAATTGCTCAGGGCTAAACTCTTGAAGCATCCCTAATACACCCACTTCCTGTTGTCGTATCGTGGTAGTGCCAAGAGTGCCTATGACCTTACCAAGTTCTTTAGTGCTCTGGAGAATTATATTCTCATCATCGCTATTCTCACAAAGACACTTGAGGTTGTGCAAGATGTACTCATGGTCAATACCCATGCTCTTTGCCACATCCATTACACCTCGTTCAATCTCTTTCATAACTCTCTCCTGTTTGAGTAATACTACTGCTTTCTTCTGGGTATCCTTATCGCTGGCTAATGATGAGAAGGCTTCTTTATAAGCTTTGAGAACACTTCGTCCTGCAACTACTGAAGTAGCAAATATCCTTTCTCTCTTTGTGAGGTTCTTCCTTTCCTTGATCCTTGTTGAAGGACTTTTGATCTTACCACTGAACGTATAACGATTTTTATGCTTCTCAAAATCCGTATCCATAATCGTGTTGGGTCTATTGAGAAACGTACCAACAACTGTCCGCACCCATCCTTTCGCATATTTGTAATTCTTCCTATCTCCTGGGTGGTTTATAACATTTGACACTTTGATAAGCTGTACAATATTATCATCATCACTCCAAACCCAATCGCCCTCTTTCCCCTCTCTCCAGTCTTTTACAGGTGTTTGATCTGGATGATCGTTATAAAAATCTGAGATATGATCGTAAACGTAGTGTCTAGTTCCCTTTATGACCTGGTATTTCATAGAGATTTGATAACTCCTGTATTTGTGCGACAAGACCGTTAATCAAAGCAAAAATAGGTTCTGGGACATCATAAAGAATACCATCTAGCTCTATGGGACATACTCCTGACGAAACTCTTTCTAGGACTTCCTCTTGAAGTTCCCTCGACAATCGTGATATTGATTCTAAAGATTTCGCCATGTCGGAAATTACGCCCAAATCTGCTCGGATGGAAGGACTCGAGCCTTTCACTTTTTTCTTCGTTTTCTCTTATATACTTTTTTCAAAAATGGAACAGGAATGCCACTTGGAAAGAATCCATTGACACCATCATCCGACCAACCCGTTTTTTTAAAATGCTTCTTAAAATAAGATTTGGGAACTTCAAATTCTAAAAGACGACCCGATAAACCGCCTCCTAAATTGTTCCTCCTCATATAGCTTTTTGCTATATCAATATTTGATGATACCCAAAGACTTGACTTACTAGCCGCTTCCACTCCACGACCAAGTCCCCACTCCCACTCAGCTCCGCCACCTACAAATTTACCATCACTCACCATCGATTCGCCTGTTCTAATAATCTTGCCTTTATACTTACCACCTGTTAACATATGTTTAGAAGGATGCCATTCTTGAATTCCCCTATACAAAGTGACCATTTCTTCACCAGATTCTTTTGCAACCTTTAAAGCCCTCTTTCCCGCAACCATCTGTCCTATGATTGGAATAGCAGCCGCAGCAGACCAAGCTGCATCACCAAATTCACCTTCCAACGCATATAAAGTAGCATCTGCTAAATCTGCAATATTTCCATATGCAGGGGTCATACCAGCAGCCATTAATGCATTATGAATTGACTTAGTACTTTTTTCTACTTTAAGCTGAGACATATCGGATATATTTACATAAGACTTATCAGCAACAGCTTCCATCATATTAAATACTTTATCATCAACAGGTAATTTCTTTTTTTGTTTTTTAGCTGGAAATAGGTTTAATCTTTTCCCACCTGTATCTACTTTATTACTCACTAAATCCATCCATTATATTTCTTTGAATACTAAGACCCCCCTATAGTCCCCCCATAACTTAATCATCCTCAACGTCATCTTCCTCATCATTTTTACTCCAATCAGGATACTCTTCCTGAAGTTCTGGCAAATCCTTTATCCCAGTCTTTCCAAATGGAAGATTCGTTAGAGACTCAAGCATAAGAGGAGTATCAGCCACTTACTTTATATCCGCACTATACTTCTTGTTTCTTTTCAGAGCCTTTTTTAATCCACCAGGAGGAGGAAGATACATTTTGGGTTTAGTAACTTTCTCCAGGTCTTTTACATTATGTACTTTCTTTAAGAATCCTTTAGGGATACCCCCATCAAGTCTAAATTCATTAAACTTTTCAAAAGTGCTTGCTTGCCACCCTGGTGTATTCCACCACTGGTTTCCATAACTCCATGAGTTTACTTTATAGATAACATCATCAGATACATGAGTCCTCATCCAACTTATTGGGACTTCAAACTCTAAAAGCACACCTTCATCCGAAATCTCTTGCGACTTGGAACCTCTACTATACCTTCCAGGCTTCCTCACTGTCTTCTTCGTGTATGCCTTCGCATAATTAATATCAGGAGTAACGAATATATGATCTGTTGTTTTCTTCGCTAGATCAACATTAGCATACTCACCCGTTCCTCCATGTTTCTTGTACTTCCTTCCTGTAAACTTACCCTTTTTTACCATCCTACCAGGAAACCACTTATCATATCCACGATAAAGAGTAACCGTCTCCTCACCCATTTGTTTTAGAGTCTTTGTGGCCCTCTTAGCCGCAACAAGCTGACCAGCTACAGGAAGCATAGCCGCAAGTGAAACAACAGCCTTACCATACTCTCCCTCTACTGCATATAATAGAGCATCCGCAGCATCAGCAATATTACCATACGCAGGAGTCATTCCAGTAGCCTGTAAAGCTAGATGAGCATTCTCTCTTCGTGAACCCATACCATAATTTATTCATCATGCCCAAGTTTTTCAAGAAAATAGTGTACCAATGATATATAGCCTTATCTCCTATACGTATCGTTATAAAACGATTAATGATATACTATTTTTACGTTATAATTGATTTAGTTAGTTACCTGTTGATTGAAAGGAGGTGAACATCCAGAAAAACACCAACGTAGAGCCCTCTGACGCTGAACAACTGTTTGATGCTGAGAAAGCCAAGTGGATTAAAGCATTTGGCAACGCTACGACAGCTAATGAAGTCAGAAGGATCAATAAGGCATACCGTGTGAAGCTAGAGAGCATCGTACGGATGTGTCGTTCTGAGAAGGACTACGAGATCATGCAGGAATGTAAAGCATGGTTAATGGGTAGACGGTAGACCCTCTCATTACATGATTCTATGGGAGACACGGGCACATCTCTCTCAATCATAGTGCCCCTTTTACTTGTCCTGGTGGGTTGTGTTATTAAATGACCCATCAGGCGCACCTTTCAGCTCATATTCATAGATATAAGGCCAGTACAGGCCCCTGATATACTGATACTATTTGTGAAACATGGGCATTAAACTTGTTCCAGCACGGGGCTCACAAGAGCATACGCTAATCATAATGCGTCCAGGCTCTTCCATCGACTTACGATAAGGAGGTGAATGATTGGGCCCCGTAGGACAAGATTTGTTTAACCGTCTAACCATGGAGGTCATCATGGAACAGATCATAAGAGAGGCTATTGTCACCGCGTACTTTGTTTCGGTTGGTGCATTGATAGTCATATGGACTGGTACCATTCTTGCTCTCTTCAGGACTAGGACACTTGGTTTTGTTGATAAGAGAGAGCGGCTCAGTAGACATAACAGAGAGAGATATTTACCTACACATGACGCATTGAACTGTGCCTTGTGTATTGAGGAGCATGTTTGTAAGCATGATGTTAATCCTCTTTGTGATTGTTTTCGTGAGCATATGTGTGAAGTTCATGCATAAAGAACATAAAGCTCGAGGGCAGGCGAGGATGTGATCCTGCCCAAAGATTAGCCAATGTGAAGAGTACTCCATTTGTAGTGAAAGCGCGTAAGTAACTATGAATCGCAAGGAACATGATGTTGTTGCTGACTGTTCTGGACGGGGAAACACTACTAACTGCATTGGTTAAAGATATGAGTAACAATAGGTTTCAGGTGCAATTCCTGTCATTGGTGTGGTGTTCTTGTTGCCGCGTGGATAGCGTCCTTTGCGGTTGATGTGATATATCCCTTGAACTTTATCAATGCTATTGTTACTCAAAGAATTGTGGGTCATCCATTAAGCTGATGGAGGCTATTGCTAAAGTCGGTAGGCGTGATTCAAGCATGCACCTACCTGACCCCCATAATTATTGTCTTAGAGCATAACAGCGACGTAGGAATCGCAGTGTCTTGAGACTAATAGACTTGAGTAATACCACCTAGTGGTGCCTATGTTGTTACCGCTGATGAAGTGGGTAATAGCGCTACACGTAATTCTAGACAAGGTAGAGCTGGTAAGTTTGTTGGGTGACCTTCTCAGGACACTTGCTCTAGGCAGATACTATGATGGATGGCCAGTAATGGTTGGTTATGTATTAAATATCCATGCACATGCCAGAGTGTGTAGAACGACATAGAAGTATCTATGTGGAGCAAGACTATGCGACAAGACATAAAAGTAGTCAAATAGCTATGTTGGGCAAGTAGCGAAGTTATCTGGAACTAAGGAGGCCCTGAAATAAGGATGAGTTACAGAACCACGACTGGGTAGGCGTGGGATATTAAATAACCTACCCAAAATTTACCTGATGTATTCCTTGAATCGAACATTACTCCCGCAGCTACGGGTTAGCTAGAGCCTTGTCAAAGCATTGCCAGACAGGTGGATGAAAGACGGGGTGGTTCCCCAATACATTAGGTTAAATAAATGAGTAGAGGCCAAGCCTAATCGGTGATACGGTGAGTTCCATAAGGAGCTATGGCTCAGCGTTGTTTAGGGGCAGTTCCTATTAAAAGACGCACCCAGAGACTCCAACCTACTCATTTAAAATTGTGATAGTAGGTGAGTAAAGGCTGCGGTATGCGCATTCAAGTATATAAGTCGTATGTTGTGTTACCTCGCGACCAAAGTTGGGGCCAGTGTTTAGAAAGCCTACTGTCATAAATTTACTGGAGCAAAAGAGGTGTAGGTACCTTAGATGTCCTTGAGGCTGACAAATGAGGTATCCATTTGTTGGGTGACCTTCTCAGGGCATCTGCTCCGTATATTCGTCTTGCTGGGGCAGGACTCACTCAAGACACGTGACCCAAGAGTGGTTAAAAAGGGTTTCAGCCCCCACTTGCTGACCTGTGTATCCCAAGTACCGCACAGGACAAATGTGGGACATTTAAATATTTTAAGTAAGGAGTATATTATGGCTAAAAGAAGAAAGGATAACCCAGTAGCTATTAAATATTTAAGGAAAAGACAACGAAGGGCTGAAAAAAGTAAAGTTATACCATTTCACATAGCCCATAATTACAAGAGTTATGTATTAACCGATGGTACTGTCTTCTGGGCAAGAGATGATGAAATGGCAGAAGATTACCGTCAATTTGTAGGAGATATAGAACAATGATTTCAGGTGAATATTGGACTGGAGCGGTGCAGAAGCGCCTTGATAGATGGAATGAGAAGACAGAGTTACGTAAGATGTCTAAGATTAATCTTGTGGAAATGTGGAATAACTCAATAGATACATTGATTGAAAAGCATGATAAACATATAAGTCAGCTTGAAGATATTCATCGGGAAGAGGTGGATGGATATTTAGCTCATATAGATGTTCTAAAGACAGAACTTGATAATTTAGGGAAACAGTTAAGACACCCTTGGGCTAATCTTGTTGAATATTACAATACAAAGTTGGCTTGGCGTAAGTATGACAAATTAAAGAAGAAGTCATGAGAAAGATTGCGCCAGGAGAGATAACAGATTATAAGGCTACCAGTCAGAGGAGCGTTGATGCGACTATTAAACTTCAGCGCTCTGAGAAGAGGATGAGATATGGTGTAATTGTTATTTGTATTGTTGGACTAATACTATTAATAAGGATAATGATATAAGGAGTTTAAATGAGGTTAATAAGTAGAAAGAAACATAGAGCACTTCTTAGAAAGTGTGGATTACCTGTATCTCTAGCTGATGTCTATCCTGTCAGCAGCGAGAGACTTGAGGAGTTATACCCTCATTTAAAGATGAGTGAGGACGAGAAGGCAGTGCGTAGGATAGTTAATAATGTGGCTGATGCTGTCATTAATGGAGAAATTAGTGAAGCTGAGAGTTTGATTGCTCTTCAAGATGAGCACTGTCTAATCGAAAGAGAGGATAAATGAAAAAACTGTTGGACTATACAGTACGAAGAAGAACCAAAGATTGTGCAAAAGGAGAGGATTGCTGTAAGGGTGGTACTCATTCTTATTACACAATACAGATGGGAAGGTTCTATGACCATATTTATTCAGAAGATGAGGTTATACTTATGCTAGCACGTATCCGAGACCAGAAGGAACTGGATAGGTCCAAAGCTAGGTATAATAGTTAGGAACTTTTTTATTTAAACCACGTATAATAAGTAGATAAGGAGAATACAATGAACATTAATGCATGGTTAGATTTATATCATTCTATGATTGTGCGACCAATCAATGTAAATAGCAAGATGGGTTTCTTGCTTACTAACAGTATGAGGATACTCTTTGAGGATATATCATTAACTGATAAGTCTGTCCAACTACTTAAACGACACTATGAAAGGATTAAAGTATGAATTACAGAGTAATAGCTATATGGAAGAATAGGAAGGGCGATCAACTTCGTGATGAAGAGGTGGGAGTGTATAGTAGCAAGGAGGCTGCTCAGTTTACAGTTTGGAATGTTATGATAGGCGGAGTGTATGTTAAGGATTTAGATAGAAAGAACTTCGTACATAAGAAACTGTTCCCGAATGAGATGGCTGTTGAACGTACCAAAGATGATATTACTGTTAGTTTTGGTACAGTAGAGAAACACATCGAAAGAAATAACATTCGTGACAGAGTAGAGAGTGATCTCATAGAATATGAGGCTGTTTGTACCTGTGACGACTGTGAGAACTCTAAAGGATATGGGACTGTGTTCTATATAGTGCCTCAGAATTTTATTAAAGGAGAAACTAATGGTAGAAGAACTTATTCTTGAGAATGGCATATTGATTTATCAGACACCCTGGTACCTCAGATATGGATTTATTAATTTGTGGCAGACCACACTTATTGGAGTGGCTATATTGCTTATCCTTGAGTGGGGGTTGCAACAGAATTGGAGGAAAATACTGATGGAAACATGGGTATACGCAAAAACTATTGTTCTATATCTAGAGCATATTGCTATGGTTGTTGCTGGATTTCTAACAGCAATATTATTTAGACAGAAGAAGTATAAGAACCTAAAGCTGGAACATGAGAGACAACAATGGATCATTGATGCTCAAAAAGAGGCTCTTACTGAATATCAAAAGGTTGAAATGAAAGAGGAACAAGCTAGAATGAAGGAGGAGCGATCAGAAGCTGAAAAGGAGCGGATAAAAGCTAATACCCCAGAGTGGGGACTAAAGATTGCCAAACTGTTTGGTGATACATGGAAAAAACAACATTTCCCAAAGGAAGGTATATTATGAGAGATCATGAATTAGAAGATATATATGATAGATTATATAAGTTATCAGTTGCTTTAGCAGAAACTGTTGCAATAGTAAAGGAACTACAGTCTGATGTAAAAAAGAAATATCCTTTACAATATGAATGGGATGTAGATGTTGATGAGGATGGCCCTTTCAAGAGAAAAGTAACAGCAAGTACTGATCGTGCACATCAGGTTATAGGTAAGATTAAGAAACCATCTCCTGTGCCAGGTGGAACGGAGGAAGACTAATGTGGGAATTTTATGTACATATAGCTATAGCTCTTGCTATTCTTGTAACAGATGATATTCATAGTAAGAGAGCTAAAACACAAGAAGATGAGATATTTGCAAGAGAACAATGGTTAGAGGAGCAAAAGGAAAAAGGCATCTTGGTTGATGACCTAATTTATATATTACCTGATACAACTGTGTCAGATACATTGAAGGAGAATAGTAATGATAAACATTGGATGGAATGATGCTAAGTGGGATGAAGAACTAGAGAAGTGGTTCTGTACTTGTTGTAAACAAGAAGTTGATGTCAGTAGTGAGCAACTACAATATGCTATGTATGCTGAGGAAAGTGATAAACAACGGACATATGAGGAAGGTAACTATGAAGAAGCTTAAAGTAAAAGAGTGTGTGATATGTAAGGGTAAGATAAGCATAGAGGACTATGGTAGTGGTAAGATATGGGACGATGGACATAACCCATGGCCCATAAGAGATGATGGTAGATGTTGCACTGATTGCAATCTCTTTGTAGTAGTACCTGCAAGAATGAGACAGCATTATGTAAGGAGACAGAATGATGGCTAAATTTGGTGGTGATACAGGAATAGACGCTGACTATATGTATGAACATGACCAAATAAACGAAGTATGGGGTATAAGATATTGCCCTAAATGTGGTAGTAGACTTATGTCATCTGAATTTGGAGATGCCAGCTCAGATGAGTCAACGCCTGGGTACATGTGT
>Ga0080013_1004747_pt1 | contig 13146 bp, 11 predicted proteins | sample ETNvirenome_6_85_FD_69236 | JGI IMG/M metagenome (GOLD analysis project Ga0080013, IMG submission 69236) | Marine viral communities from the Pacific Ocean - ETNP_6_85 (SPADES assembly) (version 2) | ecosystem: Environmental > Aquatic > Marine > Oceanic | place: Pacific Ocean | collected 2013-06-19 | reverse complement strand
CCAATAGATATGTGGAGTATAGGATGTATTTTAGCCGAATTTTATTCAGGCAAACCTCTTTTTCCTGGACGCAATGAAAAGGAATTATTAGTATATATTATAGAAGTTATTGGGTTACCACCGTATTCTATATTAACTAATTCACATATAAAAACATACTACTATAATAATTATTCAACTAAACATCTACTAGATTCAAAAGAACGTATACATCATCCAAGAACGCGTCCAATATATAAAGTAATAAAATCTGAAAATACGTATTTTATTAATCTAATTACTCAGTGTTTAGAATGGGATCCTACAAAACGCATAACACCAAGTAAGGCACTTAATTCAGAATGGTTAAGTGAAAAATAATTGAAAAATATTTAATTAAAATATAAGTATTATAATTAAATGACTTATTTACCACCAGAAATTATAGAACACACGTTAAAATTTGCTGATACATCAACACTTCAAACGTGTCTTAATATACCATATTTAACAGATATGGTTCAAAAATTATTGGATAAACGTTACAAACAATGTTTAAAATCATTAATAAAATTGGGAATGAAGGAAACAGACGCCATAATATATATAAAAGAAGGAATTTTTTGTATGTATTTTGTACGTAAAAATTTAACAGATTTTAGTGTTATTAATATTGCACAATTCAGCCAAAATTAACAGAAATTTATTTAAGCAGTTGTACTAATATTACTGATAAAAGTATTAAAATACTTGCAAAATATGCTTCAACATTAAATACAATTTCTTTATGGAATTGTTATCAGATTACTGATGTAAGTATTATTGCGATTGCACAATATTGTTCTGAATTAAAACATATTGATTTATTTTCATGTGATAATATAACAGATTGTAGTATAATTATACTTACAAGAAAATGTCCAAAATTAACATACATTGATTTAGGTTATTGTTTTAATATTACTGAACAAACCAAGCAACTATTACGTAACCAAAGCATTGACGTGTATTAAAATTGAAATAAATTATTATAAAAATATATTATTATTATTATTAATATGAGTTATGGATATCATTTTAAAAAACATCAAAAATTTTTTTACAATTCAATAAGGGATGAACGCAATAAACATCCTTTAACATCAGCGTATCAAATATTTTTAAAAACACCACAAAAAAGAGCAATGGCAAATATAACAGCAAAAGATAAAGAATTAACCTACGATTTTATCAATAATCATAATATTAAACTGTTTATTCATACAGGTTACTTATTTAATATTGGTGATGAAATTAGAAATGATTATTGTATTAGAACTGGTGTAGATGATATGATTCAAGGACATGCAATAGGTGCTATTGGTGTTGTTTTTCATGTTGGAAAACATTGTAAAAGATGTACCCCAGAACAAAGTATGAAACATATGATAACATATATAAACACAGTTATTAATATGACAAGTTACATATCTATCAAATTCTTATTAGAAACAGGTGCTGGATGTGGTACCGAAGTATGCCGAAGCATTAATGATTTAAAATACATATATGATCATATTGAAATTCAAGAAAAATTTGGATTTTGTATAGATACATGTCATATTTTTGCTGCTGGGTTTGATATTAGGGATAAACCCAATGATTATATTGAAGAATTTGATGAAAAGATTGGTTTAGATAAAGTTTGTTTAATTCATCTAAACGATAGTAAGGGTGATCTTAAAAGTTGTGTTGATCGACATGATAATTTACTATACGGTAAAATTGGTATTAAAGGATTGTCTACATTTGTTAAAACATTTTATTCACTTGGGGTTCCTATTGTTTTAGAAACACCAAATAATAATAAAAGACAATCTGATATAAAATATATTGAAAAATGGATTAACAATTAACATACCCTTGATCACATACCATATCAATTATTAATTTTAGTTTATGTGCATATGTCATTATTTCAGTATGATTAGCATTTTTTATAAGAGGTGATATATTTTGAATAAAGGCTGAATTAACTAAACGTTTACTTTTGTTTATAATAATACTATTTTCAACAATTAAAACAATAAGTGCTAAAAATATAAATATATGAAGCATCCTAAAAATATTATTAACATTTAAAAATTTTATTCGAGAATGTCGTTGATTACGTCGTTGATTGTGATTTATAATTAAACTATTTTCTTCATCACTATCAGTCATTATATTAAATAATAATTGAAATTTTTTAAGTATTAATGTTCTATAATTTATTAAATGACTGAAATAGCAGGAATATTAAAATTACATTCAAAGTACCAATATGGTACTAACAAAAAAGGGATTGAATATTTTTTATTTACTAGCATTAATCCAGATATTAAAGAACAATTTTTGGTAGCGAGTAGTTTAAAAAAAAAATATTCAGAAAATATTTATGTAACAGTAGCAATATTAAATAAACCGTTAAAAAAATTTGAAAAATATAGGTATGCTATGTTGAAACGAATCATTGGAAATGTATCGGATGTTGATAATAAATATGAGATACTTTTTCATAAATATTGTTTTAATATTAAGAAACAACCTACAAAAAAGATTGAAACAATTTATCAAAGAAAAGATTTAACAATATATCGAACAATATCTATTGATCCTTATGGTTCAAGAGATATTGATGATGCTTTATCCATCATAGATGAAGATACTGTTTTAATTCATATTGCAGATCCAACATCTTTGATAGATATTAAAAATCCATTTAGATATTCAACAATTTACAATCATCGTGTTATTAATATGTATAATGATCAAATTGGATATGATATTGGATCATTAATTAAAGGTGTGTCTAGATACGCGATTACTTTTGAATACAAAATTTCTACAAATAGTATTAATAGTAGTTTTCTATCAGATGTTATAGTTGATGAAAACTATTCATATGAAAATGAATCAGATGATATTGTTCAGTTAAAAAGTTGTTTTTCAATAGATGATACTCATCAGATAATTGAAAAATTAATGGTAGCTGTTAATAATTATACTGGTTCAAAATTAGTTACTTTTGGTGTTGGAATTTTTAGAAATTATCATATCAAAGATATCAATGCATTTATTGATGACGAAGATTTGTTGAAAATTTTAACAATTGTTAAAGGTAATTCAGCTGAATATAGTCTTCAACCACAAAAACATGATTTCTTAAAAATTGAGAATTATTGTCATTTTACATCTCCATTACGAAGATATGTAGACAGTATTAATCATTTATTATGGAAAAAATATGAATATGGAATTGAATCTGTTGTTGAATCTGCTATTGAATCAGTAAATATACCAGTTATCAATAGTGAATTAATTGAAAATATTAATTTATTTGAAAAGAAACATCGTCGATTAACAAGAGACATTAATAGATTAAGAATTCAACAATTAATTGGTGATGAAATTATTAGTACATCAGCAGTTGTTATTGATTTTTATGATAAAGAAAAACATAAGATAACCATTTATATAGAGAAATTTAAAATTTTAGCATCCGCTTATTTAGTTGAAAAAGAATTCTTATCATTATATGATATTATTTATGATGATAGTTATGTAACTCTTTTAAATAAAACGACTAATATGAAACATGGTTTTGTCTTGTATGATTATATATTTGTAAATCTTTACAATAAGTCTAATAAATTGATTATTGAAATCCCCTAATTAATATATCCATATATTATATATTATAAAATATGCCTTTTATAGATAAATTAAAGAAATATTTAAAGAAGATTTGGATACCACCAGTTATATTAGGAATCACTGTTCCAATATACTATTATGAAGAATTACAAAATGTTTACGTTATAACATTATCTAGTTTTATGAGTGGTTCTTTACTTATGTATTTATTTCCAAAATTTGCAACATTTTTATTTGAAAAACCATTGTATTTTGAAGATTTAAAAGATAATTTTAAAATAGATGAATCATCTAAAAAATATCAAAAATATTTTATAATATCGAATGGTTTTTTTTCATCCGTTTTATTCGCATCAATGGCTAACTATTTCTTTTTTAAGTATCAAGAAAGTAAGTTAAATTTTTTAGAATTGATAGGTATTTTAGGTGGATTATTAGAAATCTTTAAACAAGGACAAAATATTTTTGGAGAAAAATTAATACAAATTTTAAATCATTATAAAAATAAAGATCAACAAAAAATTATAACAACATTAAATTTGAAAGATTTAGAATCTGGTATTGTAAATATAATAGAAGTTTAATTTGTCTAAATACAAACAATAATTGATTCTTTCATAGGTATAGAAGCCATTTTAATACCTATATCATACAATGACTTGTGAATATTTATTTTACGTTTATTATAATAAAAATTTTTATTTATTATTTTATCAAAATTATTATATGTCATCTTCAAAATAATATCAAATAATGATACTCTTGAAAAATATTCATATGCGGTTATATTCTTTTGTAGCAAAGAATCATGATCAAAATATATAGGTTTAACACTTCTTTCTAGACTATCTGTTATAAAAAAATATATGTTACCACCTGATGGCATTCTTAACATTGCTTTAATCTCTGTTGATTCCATTATATTCAAATCTTCTACTTTTTTATGATAATTATTTTTGGAAATTATTTTACCAGAAACTAAAAAATATATATTATTAAATAATATTTCATACTGGTCATACACCTTTTTTAAAATATAACAAAATTTAGTATCTCGTTCTACATATAAACTGAATAAACGGCCATCAATATGTCTAAAAAAAATCTGCATTATATAATAATATTAAGATTATTATATAACGATATTTTCTTCATTCAAGTTTATTAAAAATTTTAACTTATAATTCATCAAATGCAAATTTTAAAACAGTACTCTTCCTATCAACTGCTTTAATATAATCATTTTGTTTAAAATCCAAATATTTTAAAGTCATATCATATTTTGATTCATCTATTTTAATAAAATCTTTTTTTATATTTTTATTAGATTTCATTCTTATAAAATAAAAATTTTGATAGGGTAATCCTAGTTTATTATAAACTTTTTCTATAATTGTTAAAAACGTAGTTTCATCTGTTACATTAATATTGTGTAACGTGTTATCTATATGTTTAATTGTAATTTTATTCATTGAATTCATAGTATTCATAGTATTCATAGTATTATAGTATTCATAATATTTCTTTATAATCGTTTAACGTGTTTTGATGAATCAAAATACACGCCTCCTCCCCAGAAGGTTTTGTTGTTGTTACCAAGAGATGATAACATGTCCATAAAATGAGCACAGTAAACCATGCCCAAGTTCAGTCCAGTCCAGTCCAGGATCACAGCCGAAGCTGATCACTTGGTGTCGTTCGCAGCCGCATCCGCTTCCAGCTTGTCCAGTACCAGCTTCATTGCTTCCTCCTCCTCACGAAGTCGTTCGAATTCAGCTGCTTCCTGCTCTGCAGCTTTTAGCTTCCGCTTCAACTCCGCGTTTTTCTCCCTCTTCTTAATAAGACGAGCAGATTCATCGAGCTTGGGCGTGAGATTCTGTTTCTTTCCCCAACAAGGACCAGGTGCTCCGCCGCTTGCTCCGCCGCTTGCTCCGCCGCTTGCTCCGAGGGCTGGAAACGCACTTGCATCATCACCACGAAAGCCTTGAAGGGGGCCAAACGTTCCTGCTTCTTCCACGGGTATCTTCTCCAACTTAGCCCAGACCTTAATTGCGTATGGAAAAATGAGACGCGGATCATGCCCTGACCAGCAAACAGCAAATGTTCGCAGACCAGGTTTCTTCGTGTCCCACGTCGGTTTCTGTTTCATCAGGTGAGCGATCTGTGGAGCCGTCTTCTTCTGCTCCTTCCACGCCTTGAACATCCCTTCTAACATGCCGACAGGAACCGCATCGTTGCCCACGAGGTGCGCACAGTAAGGAAACTCCCCGACACTATACTTTTCTCCGCCGAGTAAGAACGTCTCCCTGCTATGCCTACACATCGGCTGAGGTCCTCTCTTTTTGGTCGTATACAGTTCATAGGCTTTCACCAAGCCGTCAAACGGACCTTCGTAGGACCGTGCCATCGCTCGTATGTCATTAACCATTGCTGGTGTCACCACAGGGACAGAAGGCGTCTTCTTCGCACGCTTCTGCTTCGCAGACGTCGGCTTCGGCTTCGGCTTCTGCTTCTGCTTCTGCTTCTTCTTCACAAACTTCGGCTTCTCAGACTTCTTCTTCGCAGACTTCGGATCCGGCTTCGGCTTAGGCTTCGGAGGCGTCGCAGACGTCGCCGCCACAACAGCAGCATCAGCATCAGCAGCACCATCAACAGCACCATCAACAGCACCACGCGTCGTCGCGCCATCAGCAGCATCAACACCAGCATCACCAGCATCAAACGCTTTTTCGCGGGCGTCAAGTTCTGCCACGCGGGCAGCCATATTCGCATCAAAAGCAGCATGTCGCTCCTCAAATTTGCAACATTCTGCCTCGTGGGCAGCCATATTCGCATCAAAAGCAGCACGTCGCTCCTCAAATTCGCGTATCCGTTCAGTCTCCATAGCAACGGCACGACGCGCAATACGAACATCACCTCCTGCGAGGTTCAATGCTTGTGTTGCGCGTGATACCCATGCATTTGTCGCCGCCGACAGCCGTGCAGTCATAAACAACTCCAAAAGAGGAGCTGCGTTGTCCACTAACAGCTTCAAACAACCTTTGGCACTTGTTGGTTTGTAACCAGTCGCCGCGCTGTGCACCATGCTTACAAACATTGGTGAAACAGAGGTTCCAGTCGACAGAAGAGCAGTAATACACTCATGAATTGAGCGCACACCCACTTTAACGTCCTTTTGGACCCCGTTTCTCCATTGATTCATGTTCTGGTACATGAACTTCTGCGCATTGTCAGCGATGTCCTTTCCAATGTCCTTGACACGTCGTTCACAAGCTCGCTCAAAGTTTACCAACTTCTTCTCCAACTCTGTTTCGCGGGCGACGAGTGCTTTCTCACGGGCGTCAAGTTCTACCGCGTGGGCAGCCATTTTCGCCTCCAAAGCAGCACGTCGCTCCTCGAATACGTCCATCTGTTTCGTAACACGGCTCAACATTTCACCAATCGCACTCAAATCCTTATCATCTACAACAACATCAGGAAAAGCTTGCGCTTTTCCTGATGATTGGGTTCCTGGGGAGGAGGGGGGGGGTGTGCCCGGACTATCGTCCAAAGCACTGCCAGTATCATTATTAAGTCTACCCGACATAATTATATAGATAAATTTTATGAATTTTTGAGTGTCATTTTTTATTTTTCTACGAAAAATAAAAAATAGCTCCGCGTCCGTTTTTTCTTATAATTTTTGTTCTATTTAACGTATAAACTCTCAACACTAACAATATCTCGCATAATCAATTTTTCAATTTCTGATGCTTGTTGAGCTAGTTTCGGTTTTTTCAATAAAACAGCTAATTTTTCAAGATTTCTAGCGATTGTTGTTATTTTAATCATATCTGATATAAAATTTCCCTCAAAATAAGGTAACGTTATGCTATTTATTGATTTTCCTGTTAGCCAATCATAAGCAATATCAAATAATCCATCAGAAACTTCCCAATTATATGGAATGTATATACTTAATTTACCTAATTCACCAGCTGCTTCTATTGAAAATTGATAAATTCCATCAACTAATGCATAGAATTTTGTTGTAAACTTTGTTGTAAACTTTGAACTATTATAGTTATTCTGTTTTTTACTATCTAATATTTTTGTTTCAATAAATATTGTTAATAAAACAGCAATCTCGATAGTAGATAAGTTGTCAAAATCACCATTAAAAAGCATTTCTGTAAAAAGGATTTCATTACATTCGCTTACGTGACTTGCAATTATTCCCTTCATTGTAACAATTTCTGGTGAAATTTCATCCAACGCATCAGTCGTAATATAATCATATTTTTTAAGATATGATAAAACTTTTCGTAATTCAAATGAAATTGAATCATGATAGTAACCTAAATCATCAAGTAATGTAAATTTTTCAATAACTTTATCTTTTTGAGTTAAATAAATATCTTGAACACCCTTTGGTAATTTTTCCATTAATTCTTTCATATTTTCCATCATTGTCTTACGATATTGCTTTGAATATTTAATATTTGTATCATTTAATTGTTCATCAATTTTTAAAATTTCTAAAATTAAATGATCATAATCTGGTGGTAACATTACATATAATTCTTCCAATCGGATCTCTGTTTTTTTAATAGAATCAATAAATTCCTTCTTTAACAAAGATTTTGATAAAATATTAATAATATTTTTATTACCTGATAGAATAATTTTCAAAATTAACTGAAAATTAAGATCAAATTTGGATTTAATTTTTTGAGTACGCCCATTTAACATATTTCGAAAAGTATGATAATCTGGAATATCAAATAAATTAACTAATAAAATTACATTACCAACCGTATCAATTCCACGTCGACCAGCCCGACCACTCATTTGTAAATATTCATGTGTTTTTAAATCTCTAACACCTGAATCATCATGTTTGGTCAAACCAGCAAATAACACAACTTTTGCTGGCATATTAATACCAACTGCAAATGTTTCTGTGGCAAATAAAACTTTAATTAACATTCTTGAAAATAAAAGTTCAATAATCTCTTTTAATACAGGTATTAAACCAGAATGATGAACAGCAATACCACGTACCCACATTGATTTATACATTTGAAATTGAGCTAAATGTTCATAGTTATTTTCAAGTTTACTTAAATAATGATTTACTAATTTTTCAACTTCTACCTGTTCTAATGAACTATTCAATATTTTACCTATGGCACTCGCATATTTATCACATTTTACTCGTGAAAATATAAAATAAATTGCTGGAAACATATCATTCGATTGTAAAAAATTAACTGATTGATTAATAATTCCTTGACGATTAACACGTTTTTTTCCTGTATATTTTAAATAATTTCGTTTAATGTTACGTACGTCTCGGTAAGTTTTGTCACTAAATATTTTATCATCGTCCATTAAAATTGAAAGTTGATTATGATATTTATTAATAATACAACCTTTTTCTCCCTTTTTTTTATTCTGACCGATTAAATAAACGTAATGTTTTAAGGGTACTACACGTTTATTTGTCTGAAACAAATAAGTGGTTTTAGTCTTAATAGAATTAAGCCACTCACAAAAAGATAATGGATTATCAATTGTTGCTGATAACATCACCAATTTTATGTGATTTGGTAACAATATAAAACATTCCTCCCATATCTTACCCCTGTTTTTATCTGAAATATAATGAACTTCATCAAAAATAACAACACTAACATCTTTATGAATATCAATATCATCATGATCAATCTGATAAAGTAAATTTCTTAAAATTTCCGTTGTTAATATAACAATTTGAGAATGAGGATTATATTTAATATCTCCTGTAACAATCCCAACTGTAACATCTGGATACCTTTTTTTAAATTCATTAAATTTTTGATTTGATAATGATTTAATAGGTGAAGTATATAATACTTTCTTACCATTTTGAAGAGCATCATAAATACCAGCTTCAGCAACTACTGTTTTACCAGAACCGGTATGTGCTGTAACCAACACATTCTGCCCCTCTTCTATAATTTTTTGAGCAGCATTTAACTGCCACTCATCTAGTGTAAAATTGTAACTTTCTATATAGTTTTGCATTTTAATTTAGATTACGTTAGTTATTAACAAAATAAAATCAATTTTTTATGTAAATATATTTTATTAAAAACAATTTACTTATGTTATTAAATATTGAATATAACAGATCATCAACAAAATTTAATAATATAGAAATTGGTGATTTAATAGGGGAAGGTTCCACTGGAAAAGTTTATAAAATAAAAAACAAAGATAATGAAAACAAAAATGTAATTAAAATATTCAAAGAAAATAACAGATTTGAATATGATTTTTATAAAAATTTTATAAATGAAATATCTAAATCTTATATGGCTAAATCCATTGGTTATCCTATTGCATATGGTGTATCAAAGAGTAAAAATAAAATATTAATATTTAAATTATATAATAAATTCAATTTAAATTATGTAAAAGGATTTTCAACAGAAAAAAAATTAATAAATTTAATATATGATATTTTAAGAGTTGAAATTTTTTTAGAAGAAAAATTACAGTGTGTCAATTTAGATATAAAATTAAATAATATAATGATGGATGATGAATACAATATTAAAATTATTGATTTAGGATTAATAAAACAATTTATTAAAGGTGATATGTTTTATTCATATAAAAATTATTTTGCGTGGCCAGTATCAAAATGTTTATTAACAACCATCCCTGTTTATAGTATATTTATATTAATATCTCAATTATTTATTGATTTGGAAACTATTAAAAATAAAAATAATCTATTTTTATTAAAAATTTTAAAAAATATAATAAATTATAGTAATAAATTTGAAATAATTTTAACAAATTTATTTTCATTAAAATATAATTCAGAAAAAATGATTAGTTTAATTAATAAATATTACTATTAAAAATATTCTACATTTGTAACAGTTTTTAATTGTTTATATTTATTTACATATCTTAATAATTTTGAAAAACCACTGTCCGTTATTCTTTTACAATTGTTTAAAATATCAACAGACAGTTTTGCTCTTGTTTTAATATCAGATATGTATATTTCAATATTAGTTACAAATTTATTATTACAAAAAGTTATATTTAATTGATTTGAAATATTATTTAATAGTAATGAATAATAATATGACAAATTTGGTATATCAATTAGTAAATCACTATAATTTTTTAATATAATATTTAATGTAGTAATTATTTCTTTTCGAAACATATATCTTTTTTTATAAAGTGTTGTAATAATCATTACATATTTATTTAAATTTTTAAAATCTTCGAATAAACTATCAACTATTATATCACATGTGGATACTTCACCTTTAATTTTTATTTTTTCACATAAATCATCAATTGTTATTTTTCTATTAATATATTTATTAATGTAATATTCATGACTTTTATTTTGTAAAATATCTGGTAAAATATTATTTGAATATGTTTTTTTACCAATTATCTCCTTTATAAAAAAAGTTATTCGATCATCCCAAACAGTATCCTTTATTTTCATTTCAAATTTTTGTATAAAAATTTCTAAATTATTATAATTATTTTTATTTAATAATTTGGAAATATGATAAATACATTCAATATCTTCTTTATATATTTTATTTTCTATTAAATATGTAAATAAATAATCTATTTTTGAAACAGTTGTATATTTTTTAAAATAAAGTTTAACTATAAATTCAAAAATACTTTGAATTTTCTTTTTTCTTTTAAATATTTCCTCATCATCTAATTTATTTTGAATAATTTCGTTAAATAAAATATTCTTAATTGTATATTCTTTACAAAAATAATTTATCAAATTATCTTTAAAATTTAGAGTTTCAATAATATTTTTTTTAACGTCTTCTATTGAATTAAATGCACCGTACAACTTAGTATTTTTAATTTCTACATTTTTATTCCAATAATACTTATCATCTAATTTACTAATAGTTGTTATATTATAATAAATTTCCTTATTATTCCATATCATTTTACATAAATTTATATATATATAATGATACTTATTATCATAAATACATTTTTCTAAAATTTCTTTGATTAATACATCAAACATATCATACATATTAAATTTTAATAAATTTAACAATAATTCATTTGATAATTCTTTGTAATTCTTATCAGTAATCTTATTTAAAATTCCTTTAATTATTTTAACCATATTATTATTATTTGTAGTAGGGCACCACGCATGATCACCCTTTTTTAAAAAATTTTTATCAGGTAGTCTTTCAAATTTATGCTGCTTTGGAAAAGTATTATATCTATCAGTTAAACTAAATAACGGTTTTTTTTTATCTAGTTTAATAATTTCGTCATATTTTCTTAAAAATTTAATCAAATTATTATTTTTATTAATAAATAATGATAAATGATTAAGAATAAAATCTGGTTGATATACCATAGTCATATATTATACTAGATATAATATCTTTAAAATAATTTAATGTTATTTTATTAATAAAAATAATAATTTGATTAAATTTATAAGAAAAAATGATAAAATTATTATTTAAATGTAAAAATATAATATAATATATTATGAAATCAATTAAATTTGCTAATAAACGTGCTCTTTTGATAACATCGAAAGATACTAAAAAAATAGTTAAAATAAAGATCAATAATATAGCAAATATAAATATAGATCACAAGAATTATAAATTACTAAATGATAGTAATTTAATTCATCTAATAACTAATATTAAAAATTATATGTTCTTACCAGTTTCTTTTGGGCAAAAATTTATGTTATATTTAACAACTCTTAATAATAAAAAATATTGTTTTTTTATTAATAAAAAAAAAGATGATATTATTTCTATTAGAATTAGATTTTCAGAAGATTTATACAAAAATACCTTATTAGATGGTGAACTTTTTAGAAATAAATTTAATAACTGGTGTTATCAAATTACAGATCTTTATATATACAAAAATACAAATTATATATATAAAAATATTAAGGAAAGATTTAATAAAATTAATTTTATATTTAAAGAAGAATATACAAGGGATAATAATTTAGATCCATTTATTTTTCATGTAACACCTTTATGTAGTCTTAAATATTTCCAAGATTTTACAAATAATTTAAGAAATAATTTAAATTACAAAACATCAGGAATTTCATTCAAACACTTAACTAGTAATAATAATTTCATATATATATATCCAGAAAACAGAAGATCTAAAAAGAACGATTCTAAAATCAATAAGATAATATTCAAAATTAATGATACCAATCTACCAGATGTTTACGAATTATATTATCAAAATAATAACAAGTTAATAAAATATGGAATAGCATCAATACCAAGTATTGAAATTAGTACCAAATTACGTAATACTTTTAAAAATACAGATAATGATGAAGATATATTATTTATATGCAAATATTCCAAAAATTTTAAAAAATTTATACCAATTGAATGTTCCAACGATAAATATATATCAACACTTAACGATATTAATAGTAATATTAAT
>Ga0080013_1004744_pt1 | contig 13162 bp, 6 predicted proteins | sample ETNvirenome_6_85_FD_69236 | JGI IMG/M metagenome (GOLD analysis project Ga0080013, IMG submission 69236) | Marine viral communities from the Pacific Ocean - ETNP_6_85 (SPADES assembly) (version 2) | ecosystem: Environmental > Aquatic > Marine > Oceanic | place: Pacific Ocean | collected 2013-06-19 | reverse complement strand
CATAAATATTGCGAAGTATACTAATACTGGAAACGCATCAAAAATAATAAAGTAAAATATGGCAGAGTCTGTTATAAATAATTTTCCTAGTCAAGTTGTAAGTGACGCAGAAAAAATAAGTTATGATTATGGTTTAAAGATAGCTAAAGCTATAGGAGAAGAATGGTTTAACAATGATAGAAACTCCAATAGACATAGGGTTAGTAATAATAATTTCCATAACTTAAGATTGTATGCTAGAGGCGAACAATCAATACAAAAATATAAGGATGAGTTATCTATAAACGGTGATTTGTCCTATCTTAATTTAGATTGGAAACCAGTTCCTATAATAGCTAAATTTGTAGATATAGTTGCGAACGGTATAGCTGAAAGAACCTATGATATAAAAGCGTTTTCACAAGACCCCTACGGAGTATCAGCAAGAACAAAATATATGGAAAATATATTAGCTGATATGCGTTCTAGAGAGTTTGATCAAATGGCTATGCAAGATTTTGGAGTTGACACTAGGTACAGCGAAGATACTCTACCTGATTCACAAGAAGAGCTACAATTACACATGCAGATTAATTACAAGCAAGCTGTTGAATTAGCAGAAGAACAAGCTATAAATGTTTTAATGGAAGGTAGTAAATATGAATTAATAAAGAAGCAGTTTTATTATGATTTAACCGTGCTTGGAATAGGTGCTGTTAAAACTTCTTTTAACACTTCAGAAGGAGTGGTTATTGACTATGTTGATCCTGCTAATTTGGTTTATTCTTACACTGATTCTCCTTATTTCGATGACATATACTACGTAGGAGAAGTTAAAACTATTCCAGTGAATGAATTAGCGAAACAATTTCCTCATTTAACGGGATCTGATCTAGAGGACATAATGAAGAATAAATCTACGAGTAGATCAAACTACAATTCAATCCACACCGAGAACAAAGAAGATAGCAACACAATACAAGTTCTGTATTTTAACTACAAGACTTATATGAACGAGGTGTACAAGATGAAGGAAACTGGATCTGGAGCAGATAAGGTTATAGAAAAAGATGACACGTTTAATCCACCTGAAAACAAAGAAGGTGGATACTCTAAATTACATAGATCTATAGAATGTTTATATGACGGGGCTTTTATACTTGGTACTGACAAACTACTTAAATGGGAGATGTCAAAAAATATGATGCGTCCTAAAAGTGATTTTACTAAAGTAAAGATGAATTATTCTATAGTTGCCCCGAGAATGTACAACGGAAAAATAGATTCTTTAGTTAGCAGGATTACCGGGTTTGCTGATATGATCCAACTTACACATTTGAAGTTACAACAAGTTATGTCACGTATGGTACCTGATGGAGTTTATTTAGACGCAGATGGTCTTGCTGAAATAGATTTAGGTAATGGAACAAATTATAATCCACAAGAAGCTTTAAACATGTTCTTCCAGACTGGGTCTGTTATCGGGAGGAGTTTTACTTCAGAGGGTGATATGAATCCTGGTAAAGTACCAATACAAGAAATACAGTCCGGAAACGGCGGAGCTAAACTTCAAAGTTTGATTGCTACGTATAATTATTACTTACAAATGATAAGAGATACTACCGGATTAAACGAAGCGAGAGATGGTAGTATGCCAGATAAAAACGCGTTAGTTGGAGTGCAAAAACTAGCCGCTGCTAATTCTAACACAGCTACTAGACATATACTACAGTCTGGGTTATTTCTAACTGCTGAGGTAGCGGAATGCTTATCTCTTAGAGTATCAGACATTATAGAGTACTCTCCAACTAAAGACGCTTTTATACAAGCTATAGGAGTTCACAACATGGCTACGTTAGAAGAAATGAAAGACCTGCATCTATACGACTTTGGTATATTTATAGACTTATTACCAGATGAAGAAGAAAAAGCTTTATTAGAGAACAATATACAAATGGCGCTACAACAACAAACTATTGATCTAGAAGACGCTATAGATTTAAGAGAGATTAATAGTATTAAACTAGCGAACCAATTATTGAAAATAAGAAGAGTTAAGAAGCAAGAAAGAGATAGACAACTGCAGTTAGAAAACATAAAAGCGCAATCAGAGTCTAACACTCAAGCTGCTCAAAACGCAGCTCAAATAGAAATGCAAAAAGATCAAATGTTAACTAACGGTAAGTTACAATTAGAACAAACAAAATCCCAATTGGATTCTCAAAAAATGCAACAAGAAGTTCAATACAAAAAAGAACTGATGCAGCTAGAATTCGAAATGAACATGCAACTAAAGCAGTTGGAAGTTAGTGGACATAGGGATAGGGAAGCTCAAAAAGAAGATCGTAAAGATCAGAGAACAAAAATACAAGCAACACAGCAATCAGAAATGATTGACCAAAGAAATAATCAAAAACCACCTAAAAACTTTGAATCAGCAGGTAATGATATAGTAGGTGGTGGATTTGATTTAGGGGCATTTGAACCCAATTAAGTAAATTATTAATTATTATTATATTATATTATGGCAAAAAAGAAAAAAGAAACAACTGAAGAAGTTGTAGAAAAAGTAGACAACGTAATTAAAGTCGATCTAAAGAAAACTGAAGACGATAACGTTGTAAAAGTAGATTTAAGTAAACCACCAACACCAAAAGAAAATGAAGAAATTAAAGAAGACGTTACTGACGACGGAGGAGTGGTTGAACTCACTGAAACTACCAACTCCACACAAGAACAAGAAGAAGTACAACCGGAAACTGAAACACAAGAAACTCCAGTCGTAGAAGAAATAACAGAAGAAGTAGAAGAACTTGTGGAACAAGTCGAAGAAGCGGTTGCTGAAGCAGAGGCTACCGGGAAAGAACTTCCTGAGAATATCCAGAAGTTAATGGAGTTTATGGAGGATACTGGAGGTGATTTAGAGGATTATATTAAACTAAATCAAGATTATAGTAAGTTAGATGAGAGTTCTTTATTAAAAGAATATTACAAGCAAACTAAAACTCATTTAGACGATGAAGAAATTAACTTCCTTATGGAAGATCAATTCTCTTACGACGAGGATATAGATGACGAAAGAGATATTAAAAGAAAAAAATTAGCATTAAAAGAGCAAGTTGCCAATGCTAAGACTCAGTTGGAGGAGAATAAATCCAAATATTACGAAGATATCAAGGCTGGTTCGAAACTTACGGGTGAACAACAAAAAGCTGTTGATTTTTTCAATAGATACAACAAGGAATCAGAAGGAGCTAAAAAAGCGGCTAAAAAGAATACTGAAATATTCGAACAAAAGACCAATAATCTTTTTAACGATAAATTCAAAGGTTTTGAATATAACATCGGTGAGAAAAAATTCAGATTCAACGTCAAAGACGTAGGTGGAGTTAAACAATCCCAAAGTGATCTTAATGGCTTTATGTCAAAGTTTGTCAATAAAGACTTATCATTAAACGACGCTAAAGGATACCATAAATCTCTGTTTACAGCAATGAATGCTGATAAGATCGCTAGTCACTTTTACGAACAGGGTAAGGCCGACGCTTTAAAAAATAGCGTAGCTAAATCTAAAAACATTAGTATGGATCCACGACAGCAACATAGTGGTGAGATTAACGCTGGTGGAATAAAAGTAAGGGTGTTAGGTGAGGATTCTAATGATTTCAAATTTAAAATTAAAAACAAAAAGTAAATTAACAATTTAAAATAAATTAAAAATGGCAATAACAAGCAATTATACACCAACGCCAGCGCCAATGAAACAAACGTTAGCTTCGGCTTACCTTGATTTTACTACAGGTTCTGGATTAGATTGGTCACAACAATACGTACCAGATCTTATGGAGAAAGAAGCAGAGGTATTTGGTCCTAGGACTATATCTGGATTTCTTTCACAAGTAGGAGCTGAAGAATCTATGACTGCAGATCAAGTAGTTTGGTCAGAGCAATCAAGATTACACTTATCATATACAGTAACGACTGCCGGTACAGGTACGACTTTTACAGTAACTAACGATGCTGATGGGACAGCGGCTACCACTGGGACTTATTCTACTGGTGACCACGGTATCCGTCCAGGTGATATGGTAATTTTAGCTGATGCTAACGCAACTCTTAAAGTTTTCGTTGTTAGCGTCGCAGCTGATGGAACATGTACATGTACGCCTTATACACAAGCGAACTTTACTTCTGCTGGATCCCCAATCGCTGATGCAGCGGGCGTTAAAGCTATGGTATTTGGTTCTGAGTATGCAAAAGGTGCTGTTGGTAGAAATTCAACTAACAAAGCTAGATTCAAAACTTATGACAACAAACCAATTATTATTAAAGATAAGTATGATATCTCAGGATCTGATGCTTCTCAAATAGGTTGGGTTGAAGTAAGTGGCGAAGAAGGACAGAATGGATACTTATGGTATTTAAAATCTTCAGGTGATACTAGATCACGATTTACTGATTATTTAGAAATGGCAATGATGGAAGGAGAATTAGCTTCAGTAACAATTACAGCTACACAAACTAACGCTACTGGTACAATGACTGGTACACAAGGTTTATTTGCAGCTCTAAACGCTAGAGGTAACGAAAGTACTGGTATTACTGGCGTGAATGCTGCTACTGATTTAGCTGAATTTGACGCTATCTTAGCTGAGTTTGATAAGCAAGGTGCTATTGAAGAGAACATGATGTTTTTAGACAGAAATACGAGCCTAGCGATAGATGACATGTTGGCTTCAATGAATTCTTACGGGGCTGGTGGTACTTCTTATGGGGTATTTAACAACTCTGAGGACATGGCTTTAAACTTAGGTTTTTCTGGTTTCAGACGCGGATCTTACGATTTCTATAAATCTGATTGGAAATATTTAAATGATTTAGCTACTAGGGGCCTTATTAACGCGATGGACACTGTTAACGCTATTAGAGGCGTTGTAGTACCAGCTGGTACGTCTTCGGTATACGATCAACAATTAGGAAAGAACCTCAAACGTCCTTTCTTACATGTTAGATATAGATCTTCACAAACTGATGACAGAAAGTTCAAGTCTTGGGTGACTGGTTCCGTTGGAGCTACTACATCTGATTTAGATGCGATGGAAGTGCATTATTTATCTGAAAGATGTTTAGTTACGCAAGGTGCAAATAACTTTATGTTACTAAACTAAAACAATTTTTAAAAGAGGGTGGAGCTTAGTCTCCACTCCCTTTTATTTTTATTAATTTTATTATATATTATATTATGGCAAAAAAACAAGAAACAAAAAAAGAGGTGGAATCAACTCCACAAGTTGTAAAACAACCAAAAGTTGAAACACTGGTTATAGAAGAACCAAAACCAAAAAAAGAAAAATGGGAAATTAAAGATAGGGTGTATACTTTAGTTGGTGGAAGATCACCTCTAAGTAAATCTATAAGAGCTTCAAATATTTATTATTTTGACGAAGAAAAGGGTTATGAAAGAGAATTGAAGTATTGTTCGAATCAAAAAACTTCTTTCGTAGATGAAATGCATGGAGATCAAAGATTAGAACATATTATTTTTAGAAATGGAGTTTTAGCTGTACCTAGAAATAAAGTAACACTGCAAAAATTATTATCTTTATATCATCCACATAAAAATAAGGTTTACGAGGAAGTTAATACTATTAAAGAAGCTATTAATGAAATTGATATATTAGAGATGGAGATTGCAGCACTGAATGCGGCTCAATCTATAGACGTTGATATGGCCGAAGCTGTTATGCGTGTAGAATTAGGTTCTAAAGTATCAAAGATGAGTTCTAAGGAGCTTAAAAGAGATTTGTTATTATACGCTAAGAAAAACCCAGCGTTATTCTTAGAACTAGTAAATGATGAGAACGTCCAGCTTAGAAACTTTGGTATTAGAGCAACAGAAATGGGGATATTAAAATTATCTTCTGATCAAAGAACTTTTTCATGGGGATCTAACGATAGAAAACTATGTACAGTTCCATTTGATGAACATCCATACTCAGCTTTAGCCGCTTGGTTTAAAACTGACGAAGGAATGGAGATTTACTCCAATATAGAAAAACGATTAAATAATTAATCAAACTGTAGAGCGATCGTCCTACGGGGCGATCGTAAACTACAAACTAAAAAGAAATTATGGTAAAGATAGATACAGTATATCAAAGAGTTTTAGCTCTTGCTAATAAAGAACAAAGAGGATATATAACTCCTCAGGAGTTTAACTTATTTGCCAACCAAGCTCAAATGGATATATTTGAGCAATACTTCTATGACTTAAATCAATTTAAAAGAATACCAGGTAACGACAGCATATACGCTGACATGGTTAATGTCTTAGAAGAAAAAATTAGTATTTTTAAGGAAGGTCCAACGGCGGCTACGTACGAAAGTTACGTGCATAACATTAGTGATCTTTACATAATAACAGACGTTAATTTGTCAGGTAAAGTAGCAGAAGAAATAAGATATGAAGATTGGTATAAAACACAAAGCGCGCCTTTAACAAAGGCCACAAGTAATAGACCTATATGGTATAGAAAAGATGGGAAGATGTATTGGGATCCAGAATCTCTTGGAGACGCGAGCGTAAATTATATAAGAAAGCCAAAGAAAGTAAATTGGACATACGTTGTAGTTGGGGAAAAACCGTTAATCAATGTTAGCGCTGTCGACTATCAGTCTTTTGAACTACACCCTTCAGAAGAAACAAAATTAGTTATAAAAATATTGGGTCTAGCAGGGATAACACTAAAAGATCCCGCTTTATATCAAGCAGCTACAGCGGAAGACAATAAGAATATTCAACAAGAAAAACAATAAATAAATGGGATTAATAAAACAGTCACAAAGATCATATTACGAAGATTCTTTAGTTTTTGGGGGTTATCAATTCACTTCTTTAGAAGACATTATAAATCAGTTTTTAGTTGCTTACGTAGGTGAAGAAAAAATAATTAATAAGGTAAGTAGAACAGATGTAGCTTTTCACGCGCAAAGAGCTATGCAAGAACTTTCTTTTGATACTTTTAAATCTATAAAATCTCAAGAAATAGTTCTCCCTCCCTCTAACACTATGTTGCTTCCTCATGATTACGTGAATTATACTAAGTTATCTTGGGGTGATTCTTCTGGTATTAAACATCCTTTATACCCAACCTCGGAGACATCAAATCCATTTAAAATAAGACAAGATAGCAATAAGGAATATGATTTTTCTACTTTTTCAACAGAATTATTATTAGGAAACAGTGATTTTGCAGATGCTTTAGGGGCTCATAACTTCTCTTTCAGCGCGCCTAAAACAACAAAAGATTCTAATGGAGATGCTATCGGAGATGACTTAGTAGAAACTAGTGGTGGTGAATTAATATTTAAAAATCATTATGACACCAGGACAGTTAATAGCGTATCAACATTTTTTAGCCATCAATATGCTGTGTGGCAATTACTGGAGGTTGACTCCTCGGTAGAAACACTGAGTATTTCGGCTAAGGGATTGTCAACAGCTTCTGCCACTGGTAAATCTATTGGTACAGTAAGAGTTGGAGTAACTACCGTTAAAACAGACATACAATATACGGGGACAGAATATAGTCTCGCTACTGGGTATGATCCCGGTAGAACTCACCCTCTATTACCTTCTAAACCATCTTTTAACATGAAAGAAGACGTGTTTAATTTACCTTCGGATAACGCGAGCGGTAGCTTTGTAGAATTTAGCTCTGGAAACGGTGCGTTAACATTAGGATCAGTAAACAATATAGATGTTATAGATTTACCCTTGAATAGTAACGATAAAAAAGAAGTGTATATTTTAATTGTTAGTGACAACGGTATTAATTCAAGTAGCGTAGGAACTACTAGTTACACACAGAAAGTAGATGACATCTCTATAGTTATAGACGGCGTTGCAAATGATTTAACAAGCGAAGATTCTACAACTTGGACAAACTACAAATCTTCGACACCATCTGAAAACCAAGATGATTACCAAGACGATACTTACTGGCCTAATAACCAAAAAAGATATGGACTAGACCCTCAACATGCTCAAGTTAATGGTTCGTTTTATATAGATAATCTAAAAGGATTAATCAATTTTAGTTCTAATATTTCAGGGAAAACTGTAATCTTAGATTATATAAGCGATAGTCTTGGAACGGACGGTGAAATGCAGGTTCACAAATTCGCAGAGGAAGCTATGTACAGGTGGATACTACACGCTATCGCAGCTGGCCGTATACAAACCCAACAACTAGTACCGAGACTTAAGAAGGAAAAAATAGCAGCTATAAGACAAGCTAAATTAAGGTTGTCAAATATAAAATTAGAAGAATTAACTCAAATATTAAGAGGTAAATCGAAACATATAAAACACTAATATATGCCAGAGATTAAAAATACTTTCACTCAAGGTAAAATGAATAAAGACCTTGACGAAAGAATTATCCCAAATGGACAGTATAGAGACGCAATGAACGTACAGGTTTCAACATCTGATGGATCAGATATTGGAACAGTGCAAAACATATTAGGAAATACTAGTGTTGAAAATATTGTCGGTAGTGGATTTAAGTGCATAGGAAGTGTGTCTGACGAGAAAAAAGATAGATTATATTGGTTTATTAAAGGTAGTTCTATAGATGCGATTTTAGAATATTCCATCAAAAAAGGTACTAACGCAGTACTCATAGACACTAAAGCAAACACATCTGAAGCTGTGTTAAAGTTTCCAGATAACATTATTACTGGTATAAATATAATTGATGACTTACTCCTTTGGACCGACGGGATTAATGAACCAAGGAGAATTAATATTGAAAGATGTAAATTAGGTAATAAAAATCTAACAAACTTAAACACGGCTGACCATACTAAACTGGTGACTGGTAGCGAGGTGACCGGAACAAAAATCACCGTTAAATCAAATTCTACTGAAGTTGGAGTTTCGTTAACTGACATAGATCTTTCAACCACTTATAGATTAAAAATAGGTGATGAATTAATAAAAATAAGAAATTATGATTTCGGAACTCCTTATAGAAAAATCACCGCTATAGCGGGTAACACTATCACGTTAAGTTCCGGTATATTAGGATCTTCATATATAAACCCTGAGGATAAACTAGTTTTCAAAAGGGCTGAAGATATTACAGAAGAACATATAACTTCTATAAAAAAGAACCCTCTAAAATCCTTAAACTTTGTTATAAACGAAGCTGATACTTCGGATAAATCTCCTTTATTTGAAAAAATATTCCCAAGATTTTCATATAGATACAAATACGAAGACGGAGAGTACTCTACTTTTGCGCCTTTTACTAACGTGGTATTTAAATCTTTATATGGTAAAGGCCCTAAAAACATAATTGATTATACTGACGCTACTGCTTACGGAATTCAAGAACCATATAATCTTGGTATGCAAAATATGATTCAATCTATTGAATTGAAAGACTTTATATCTCCAGACATGCCAAAAGATGTTGTTCAAGTAGATTTATTATACAAGCAAGAGAACTCCCCTATCGTATACGTACTAGATATAATAAAAAACAGTGATGTCGCGTGGGATGATAATGGATCAAGTATAGATTCAGAGTACAAAGGTAGTTTTACTGTTAAAAGTGAAAATATATACGCGGCATTACCAGAGAATCAATTACTTAGACCTTGGGATAATATTCCTAAAACCGCGTTGGCTCAAGAGGTCACTGGTAATAGAGTTGTTTATGGTAATTACACTCAAGGATACAACCTTGGAGAAAACGACGCGGGAGATAAGATATCTCCGAGTGTTGTCTCTAGTTATGATTTAAGGAGCGTGCAAGAAGACTTTACAGCTGGAGGATTACCAAGTGTAAAATCACAAAGAAACTACCAGATAGGTGTAGTTTACGGAGATAAATACGGTAGAGAAACACCTGTTTTTACAGGAGAAGACGCTTCTTTAACAATTCCTTGGGAGGATGGTAATTTAAACGCTAGTAGATCGTTACGATTAAAAACCGAAATTAATTCTCAACACCCAGATTGGGCGAGTTACTATAAGTTTTTTATAAAAGAGACATCTGGAGAGTATTATAACTTAATAATGGACGCTATTTACAATCCTACAGTAGAAGATCTTAGCGAAGAAGCGGAAAGTCACGTTTGGCTTTCTTTTGCTTCATCTGACCGAAATAAAGTGTCTGAAGAGGATTATATAATATTTAAAAAGAAGATTGGAGAAAACGCTCAAATACAAACAGAGAATAAATACAAAATACTAGATATTAAAAATGAAGCTCCAGAATCTATTCAATACAAGTATTTAAAACTTGGAGAAGTAGATAACACTGGAGGTAAATTAAACGATACAGTTGCAAATGGAGGTATATTCCATGACTCAACAAAACGTCCAATAGCAACTGGCCCAAAAGGAACTGATTACTTTTATATACATAAAACAAATTGGCAAGCTGATGGTAACAACGGAATGTCTCTTACCGTAAATGACGAAATATCGGATACGCAAGATTTATTTATCTCTTTTGTTAATAACGAAGGTGAGGTAAGTGTAAAAACAGAAAAATATAAAATAGCATCTATTAGGATAAGTAGTAGTAATGTTTACATAATCCAATTAGAAAAACCTATAACAGATGCAGATGCGTCGATAATGGAAAAATCTGGTACCACTAGTCAAGAACTACACGATGATCTAGTTGTTTTAATAGAAAGAAAACTAGAAAAAAGTAAAGAAGCTTTTGCAGGTAGATTTTTTGTAAAAGTAAATAACAAAGGGCCAATTGGAGAGTTACAAGATTCAAGTCAAATTGAAACTTTCATTGTGGCGACTCACGTGGAAAATCTACATTGGCACGCGGATACTAACAACACCGCTAATTACGATCCGGCTAATGGATTAATAAACAACGCCTACAATGGTACAGCGCCAAGTGGTGGTGATATAACTAGCGCCGTGACAAATAGTGGAAATTTAACAGACACAGAAGCTGGTTGGGATAATTTACTAACTCAGATGGGGAGTAATAGATTCTTCATAGACAATATGTATATGGCTGCCTCGCAACCTAACGATATTTTTTACGCTAAGAATTCTGGACAAGGATGGTATGGAGGTAATCCGAGTGTTTCTAAGGAATTATTATATAAAATTGGATCTGGTACTAGTTCAGTTTGGAGAACAGGAGGCTCGGGAATTGAAGAAAGCAGTGGAAGTAATACTGTTCCAACTGGATGGATTATAGGAGGTGGAGGAAAATTCGCATTCCCTACTAACGCAAACAGTAGTATGAGTTTACAAAATCCTGGCACTCCGTATATTGGAGGAAATTTAATAAATGGTATAGATGGAATTGTTCAAACCACTGATGATCATAATTCGTCTACAGGAATAAGAAGATGGAGAAAGAGTATCTACGAAACTGATTTAACTAATTGGGATTATGGAAATGTCGCATCTCACAACGGAAAAAATATTATACATTTATCATTTCTAGCACCAGGAGAAGATTTACATGGTGGCGATAGTACTTGGGCTTACGATGTGGACAAATGGGACTTTAATAGCACTAAAATTCCTAAAAGTTTACAGGGTATACACGGAGGAGGGGTTTTTACTAAACCTGGTGGTGGTAATTTTCAAAATATAGGAGGTAGTAATTCCGTTGGTTATAACATGGGAGTTCATATGGAATTATCACACCCTTCTAGCGCCGCAGGTTCCGTTGGATACGGAGGAACAACGAAGATACGGGACGTTGATATGTGGGGCTATGATCCAATATATAAATCTAAACATGATAACCAATGGAAACCTTGGATTAAAGCAGATGGCACAACCGATGCCGCGATAAAGAGTTTTATAACGGCTTTAACTAGAGGAGGGCAAAAATTCAAATTTGTAGATGATCCAGACGAAAAAATATATACGATTCAAAGAGTTAAAGAAAAAAGAATTTATAACCACACTCCATGGAGGAAAATGTATAAGCACGATGGAAGTGGCGCGATAGTTGGTACTGGAGATAGCGTAGAAGAAGCGGCTGTAGCTTGGCGTGACTCAGCCACTAGTGATGCGACGGGTGATTACACCCATAGCGAAGCTCAGGAATGGATGGATAGAGTGGTTAATTTTGGTAAAGCAAACAACAGAAGAGTTTGTTATATTATACATCTAGAAGACCCCGCTCCTAACCAAGCTTTTCCAACTACTCCTGTGAATTTCAACCCTATTGGTGGTACTTTGTTAAATTCTGTTGACTTCTCTGCCATCGAATTTATATATGAAGATTTTAATTTACTAGATGGTAGCGTGTCAGAAAATCCAGCTATATGGGAAACAGAACCTAAAGAAAATACTGGTTTAGATATATACTATGAAACTAACCAAGCTTATCCGACAACATTAACACTGGAGAACATTGAACTTTTCGCGCAAGTTGGATCTGAAATTAAGTTTGATTTATCAGGGGCCACTACTGGTACTTCTATCGGTGCTATAAACGATCCTATAAAACTAAAGGAATGGATTTCTGCAGATACTTTTACTATAGAAATATCTCCTACGCAGCCTGGAGTTAACACGTATACTGGACCAATGGCAACGCCGACGATGTTAAGTTATATTGGTGCAAAGGTTAAATTTATAAAATCAGACGGCAGTTTTACTGAAGGTGTTATATCTGCGTCGCCAACTAAAACTATAGCGGGGGCTCTTTATTTGGTTTACGACACGTTTACAATAACTCCTACCGCTGAAATAGGATTATCTTGGTACAACTGTCTAACATTTGGAAACGGAATAGAATCTAATAGAATTAGAGACGATTTTAACGCAATGACTTTGTCGAATGGAGTTAGAGCTAACGCTACTTTAGATAAAGCATACAAAGAAGAGCATAGAAAAAGTGGTTTAATTTATTCTGGACTATATAATTCTACAAGTGGAGTAAATAACTTAAATCAATTTATAGCAGCCGAAAAAATTACTAAAGATTTAAATCCCACATATGGTAGTATACAGAAGTTATTTTCTAGAAGAATAAGTCTAATTGCATTTTGCGAAGATAGAGTAATTGGAATCATAGCAAATAAAAACGCTTTATACAACGCGGATGGAAATCCTCAAGTAGTAGCTACTAACGCTGTGCTAGGAGACGCTAATCCATTTGTTGGAGAT
>Ga0080013_1004742_pt1 | contig 13171 bp, 31 predicted proteins | sample ETNvirenome_6_85_FD_69236 | JGI IMG/M metagenome (GOLD analysis project Ga0080013, IMG submission 69236) | Marine viral communities from the Pacific Ocean - ETNP_6_85 (SPADES assembly) (version 2) | ecosystem: Environmental > Aquatic > Marine > Oceanic | place: Pacific Ocean | collected 2013-06-19 | reverse complement strand
AGAAAAAACCTACTGCTCTGACGATAAGGAAACAATGGAGATTTAACCCTTCAACCCGTTTCCATACAAGCAAAAAGGGTAAAAGGGGCTACAATAGAAAAGACAACAGGCGCATCGAAAGGGATTCATTATGATTAGCATGACAATTCTATTCTGGTTTTCACTCATCTTTGGCATCATTTTTACCATCAAATTGATTTTAGATTCCTTGACTTTGGGAGAAATTATCATATGGTTGACTGCTATCGTAGGCTTGGTTGTCAGTTGCTATTTCAAATACGATAAACCCAAGGAGAAGGAAAATGCTACACCTACCGTCACTGTTGAAGTCATTGAAACGGTTAAAACAGAATAGATTTTTACAGGTCGCATATACAATAATTCAAATGAGTCTCGATAAAGAGTTTCAAAAGGAAATGGAAGGATAATATTATGTACGCAACAATCTCGCTTATAGTCGCATTCGTTTTAACATTATTCGGAATTATAATGACTTTAGCAAGAATAAATGTAGGGTCAGGTCATATAGATGCTAATTTCTTTACTGGCTTTGCTATGGGAAGTATCTTTATAGCTATAGGTCTTTTCTGGTGGCCATTTTCACTCGCAGTAGAAACTCGAACCGAATACGATCAACCTTGCCATGTATTCAAAACAAACAAAGTAACGCATATAGTTAGCAGTGACGGTCACCATTCATACGAAACAACAGATCAGGGCGTATATCTTGCTCCTAAATCAAATATATGGCTTAGAGTAGATACAAAGCGCAATTCCTTCGATAATGATTTGTCAAGCGAAGTAACTCCCGAAGTTCTAGTTGATAAACCATTTCCTACTCAGATATTACTTAGGTATCAGGACGAAATTAGGACGAAATTAGGACGAAATAGGACTTGGCTTGTCTTAGGGGTTATGCTATATTACTCTTAAACAATGAAGGAGAAAGTATCATGGCAGGTTTCTCAGCATTAGGTTCAGTTAAGCATAGGGATGTATATAGGTTCCTGCAAGGTCATGGGTTCATCTTTATTAAGGGTAAGCGGGGTAGACATGACAAATGGAAGAACTCTCAGACAGGCCATACAGTCCCCCTAACAGGCAAAAACAAACGCTCAGATTTCTCAAAGGACGTTCTAAGCCGCGAACTCAAAAAGATGGGTTTTGATGCGGAATACTATACGAGATGGATTAAAAAGAACTAACAACAAGGGAGAAAGCAATGGAAGCTGAAGTAGCAGACATGAAGAAGGCAGTGGATCTCACAACGGATGACAAGCGGAAACTCGATGCGGAATTGAAAGATCTTAGCGGCAAGAACATGGCAAGAACCTTCCATTTCAAGTTTAACCGCAAGAAGAAAGAGCGCGTTATATCAGCCGTAGCAATCCGAGAGGACATACACTTGGCGGCTTCTGAATTAAGGATTGGTTTTGCCTACTGCGATGACCGAGATCAGTTCAGCAGATTTGAAGGTAGGATAATTGCATTCGGCAGAGCTACAGCGGCGGTTGAATCTATTGAGGGCGAAGTAACAGAGATGCCTTTCAGCGGTTACAGTATGCGCGATGTTATTGATGCGTATAACAGCCTACCCCTTGATAAGAAGCCCGAAAAGTTCAGAAGGACATACATCTCAGTTCAAGCTGTCGTAAAAACAAACTCTTAAACAAACTGGTCATGTTAAAGCTCTCATTCCTTAATTGGGATGGGGGCTTTTTCTGTACTGACTCTGACCGGCATGAACCTCCTCATCGCCGGGCGGACATCCGGGATACATGGATTTCCACCTCGAACGCCATTTCCTATCACTGCTGTATTGTTTTTCAAGGACTTACAACAGATCAGTGAGTTTTTTTGGGTAATAAATGGGTCGGACGACGCCGGAGGAGGAAGACCGGTCCGGATGTAAACTTCTGATGGTGGTTACAGTGAGTTTTTTAGCTCTGCGTGATGGGGCGTGTGTAGGTGGGACAAATGGGTTAGGTGTGTTTGTGTGAAGATACAACTCTCTCAACAAACGTTCGCTCAAACGTGTATTTTTATAGTATCATATATTTATCCCATGTCAAGCTTAAAATGAGGGCAAAATGAAGATTTATATTGAACTTTCCCATTGACAAATATAGTCTTCAATGCTAGTATATATCTTTCGTTAGTAGAACAATTAATCTGAAAAGGAGGACTTGTTATGAGGCATGAGGTTTAAAAGCCTTACTACTAATATGTATCAATTAAGTATTGGCGAGGGCGGTTGAAATATACTGCCCTGCGCCCACCTAACCAAACCCAAACAAGGAGAATGAATATGCCCGTAAAACTAATTGCCAAGATTACTCCCGCTATTTGTAACAAGATTGATGAACATATCCTTGACGCCCTTAAAGAAGTAGGGGAAGAGCTAGGACTCAGCATTTCAATAAACGGCGGAAGATACGGGGCTACGAGTTATACCCCGAAGCTCCAACTTGCCTTGATCAGTGAGGATGGAGAAGTTATGTCGAGCGAAGCTGAAACTTTCAAGAACTTCGCACAGTATTACGGGATGAAAGAATCAGACCTTCATAGGAAAGTAACCATCAACGGAACGAGATATGAAATCGTCGGACTCTCAACCCGTAGCCGTAAGTTTCCTGTTTTGACGAAAAGGGTTAAGGATGGCAGGGCTTTCAAACATACTAAGGATGGGGTTGTAGCGGCCTTGGCAAAAGAGGGGTAAAATTCCTCTTATTCTCTTGACATTCACTTAGTCATGTGTTATGCTCTTGAAAACATGGAGAAAGACAATGAGAGAAATCACCGCCGAAGAAGCATACGAAAGAGAAGCTATGAAATCGGCCATGCTTCAGAAACAAATCAAACGCCTTATTGAAGCTGGCGATAAGTTGTCCGAAGAGATGGATGACTTCATTAACATAGTAGGTCCACCTCAAGATTCGCAGACTGAGTGGGAAGCATTGAAGAAGGAAGTTAAAAAGAACAACGAAATGACAGAATAACACTCGCGGGTAGCTCAATCGGCTTGAGCGCCATAATAACACTATGGGTTAGACATGTTGATTCAAAAGTCAGGAATGTATGAAAACGCTAGTTAAGTAATACGGGATGGGCTTAAGGGTTAATGGTCGGTCAAAGCAAAGTTGATCAATTGCTGACGAATGTGGTGGTTCGAGTCCATCCCCGCGAACCAATTTTTAAAGGAAATGTAATAAGGAGATAATTATGGCGAAAACAGTAAAATTCAAAGACTTGGTTATTAGCGCATCGGGTAACTATCTTCACAGTGAGCTTCCAGACAACTTTGATAAACTCTCCGAAGAAGAACTCTTTGATTTTATTAGAGATAATGCTTGGGAACCGTTGGAAAATATGCCTGCCGATGAATTGTATGATTCGATTCAGGGTTCAGCAATGACAGTATGCAGCATTATTGAGAATACAGGCATCAAGGTAACAGGAAGTCAACACTTCTAATGAAAAAGTAGTTGACAAAGAGTAAGGTATCTGATATATTACTCTCAACAATGAAAGGAAATACAATGAGCGTTGAAGCAACCATAGAAACTCCAGTTGAAGATAATGGAATACAGACTGTAACCCAAGAACTTATTAGATTGGAACCACATCAGCTTAATTACATCAAGAAAAACCCAGCAAACAGAGTTATAGATGGCAAAAATTCTTCCAAGATGAATGAGCTTATTGAGTCCTTCAAAAAATATGGATTTAACAAATGTCATGCTATAATTGTTGGCAGTGACATGGTTATCAAGGCAGGACATTATCGTTTTACTGCTGCAAAAATAGCTAACGTTCCGATATATGTTGTAGTAAGTAACGAATACACTTTTGATGAAGAAACCGAAATGGATGATGTTCTTACAAAGTGGACTACGGGAGACTATGTTCTAAGATTTTCTCGTCTTGGCATAGAATCTTATGTTGAGCTAAACAAGATAGTACAGTCATACCCTAACTTCCCTATAAAAATCATAGTAGCATCTGCGGTAGGTATAGCAAATCAGGCAAACGGCAGCATATTTAAAGCTGTTCGTAGGGGCAATTTCAATTTCAGGAAGGGAATGGATCGTAACGCCGCAGAACACGAACTAGATGAAATTCAAGAGCTTCATGACTTAATGCTTGACAAAAACCGAAAGCCACAAGACAAAATATACATGCACATTGGTCTTGCTTATCTTTGGCTCAAATCTCAGCCTAATTTCAATAAAAACCACTTCTTTAAGAATGTCTCACGTAACAAAAGTGACCTTGTTAATCAGTCTGGCGGCACTCCTGCTAACAGAGAAATGCTTAAGGCAATTTACAACAAAGGTCTTAGTAGGAATAAGATTGGTTGAAGAAAAGAGTTGACAAATAGAATTTAGTATGATATATTACTCTCAACAATGAAGGAAACGAAGAGAAAACAAAAACACTTACGGGTGGCGAAGTTTGGTATCGCGTTGCTCAACTGAAACGCAATCAGAGAAATCCGGATTTATGATTGATTATTAGTTGGCCGAAAAATACTGGAAGGATTGCATTGAACAGTTCATTACTTTGAAGGTGTGAAACAGGTATTATTAGGTAGTACGAAGCAAAGATCGGTGGTTCAAATCCATCCCCGTAAACCAATTTTAACGGAGGCCGACGAGCACAGCGGAAAGAGCTATGGGAAGCTGAAAAAAAACGGAACAGACTAAAAGGAGTTTGGGAGTTTTACTGAAACCGTTTCTCCACTTTACTAAGGAAATACAATGAAACCGTATAAGAAATTCCGTAACTTTCAAATCCGATTAGCTGAGAGAATGGGAGATGACCCTGATAGCCCTTACCTGATACGATGGATGATTACTCTTTTCGGTTACTCCATTCGTCTTCATCATTGGACAGGCAGTGACAATTCCCTACATTTCCACGACCATTCATGCGACCTAATCTCAATCATTCTAAAGGGCAAATACAAAAACGTAGTCCCTATAGATCCAAATGACCCTGACGTTAGTAGATGCAGGAAGATAGAAGCACAAGCGGGACGGCCTTGGAAAGCTAAAGCCACTGCACTACACTATCTTGAGATTCCACCCGAAGGAGCATGGACATTACTCTTTCAAGGTAGACCGAAAAATCGTTGGGGCTTTATGGTTAAGAGAAAAGACAATGGGCAATGGAGAAAGATGAGGCCCATTCGCTACTTTCATAAATTTGGAAAACAGACTCATGCAACAAATAAGGATGCAATTAGCAATGTAACTGTTATTTAATACTTGACAAACACTGAATGATGTGACACAATTGCTCAAACAATAGGAGAATAAGATGGCAGAATATACCGATCTTGAAACTTTACTTGCTATAGAAGTAATCGATCTTAATGAGAATCAAACAACTGTCGGAGAACTTCTTAATCTCCTTACTGTTGAAGATAAGAACCGTCTTCGTAGTCGATACAATCCTGAGTTCAAGTCTATAAAACAATAGGAGAATAAGATGCTTTTAGGAGTCATGGGATGTATATTTCTAGCCCTAGCCATTACAGTTGCCATTATTATGCTTATAAATGGCAGTGATTGGATTGGACTTAATGAAATAGTTGTTCTGTTTGTTTTATGGTTAGCAGGATTGTTGCTCACTTACGGATTCTTCACTAGTAGAGTTAATGACTTACAAACCTCAATCAAAGATGTCGAAGTTCAAATCTATAAAATGAGGACAGAAAAATGATAATTCATCTATCTAAAGGTGAAAAAGGCAAGATAAATGTTCTAGTTGATTGGGGTATGAACGGAAATCACCCCTACTCAACCATCCAAGAAGCCAACCATCAGGCCAATATCATAAGAGAACAGAACGGCCTACCAACAAAAACAATTGATGAAGAAGATATTACATAAAATCCTAAACAGCTTTAAGAAATGTGAGCATAATTGGAAGTATATCGGAAAACGCAGAACTCTAGGCGGCATTAAGGGATTTTCCTATAGATGTCAGATATGCAAAACCGAAGTATGGACTCAAAGGCGTGGGATTAAGTATTTATCCAAAAGAGGTTAATAATAATATGTTCTCAGACGACTTAAAAGCTATTCAGAAGGCGTTGGAAGAAAAATTCCCTAACGCTACCTCTATAAGCATTGATGACTGTGAGAACCCCGACGTTACGCTCTACTGCGAAGACGTTGATGTGGCCTTCTATGTCATCGGAGGTAATAAGAAACATAACACTGAAGGCGAGTTCTATTCAGGATGGATTAACTCCTACAAGAGTGACTATTTTAAATCCGAGGGAAATGAGGGCTTTGATCACATCCCCTATACTGGCGTCCAATGTGCTGTTAATGCTATTGAGACAGTCATTAAGCTCCGTAAGGATGAATATAAAGAGTTTGAGGACGAACTAGCTGCTATTGATGACGAATACAACCTTAAACCCCTAAATGAAGTTCTTGGTGAAGCTACGCAGAGTTCAGAGCTTGATGTCTTACTCGCTGGATAATCTCATTAATCCCAAGCAATGCCCCCTTCTGGCTTCGGCTGGTTGGGGGCTTTAATGTTTGTAGCTCCAGTAGTTCCAGTAGTTCCAGTTCATCCCCATCGTGCTGATCCGGCCCTTCCGGGAGAGGAGCCGGAGGTCACTTCGAGCTTTGTAATCCGTTCATTATCAACGACTTACGAAATGTGACCCGAACCACATTTGCATAACCCTCCGCCTTGGTCAGCTCATCTGCCGTCAAATGCGGACATCTAAAAGTCACTGATCTGTTGTAAGTCGTTGGAAAACATAACAACAGTGACTAAAATTCTGAAGCAGCTCCTCGGCGTGCTCCAGATGATCCGGGAACAGACCTCCCTGTGGTGTAATATGTGGTACGCCGGCTTCTGTAACTCATTGAAAATAGGCATCTTATGAGGTACACATGTGGTAGCCCAGAAGAGTCGCCGGGTTTCCTGGAGCTTCGAGGCGGGCTTTTGGAGATTGAGACACTGCTGTAAAAACCCTATATTACTCCTTGACAACGCACCCACTTTTTGCTATCCTTCAAATAACAATAGGAGATAACAATGGCTAAAGGATTTGAACAGAAGCAAAAGAAGCGTTGGCAAGGTAAGGTATCAGTTCAGCGCAGACATGATAAAGAATCAGCCGCAGCTTGTAACTTCTTTACCGCCTACTATTGGATTAACGGCATGATGAGGGGAAGACGATGACCAAGAAAGAGACAGCCCTTCAAATTGATGCTCTTTTAGATGAGAAAGACGCAATCAAAGAACATCTCTCCAAAATGAGGAAGGTGTCTAAAGGAGCCAAGACAATGAGAGGTTGGCGGGTAAAGGTCAGTCAGAGATTGCGCGAGCTTGGCCATTTTCAAAGGAAACAAAGTTGAACCTTAATCTCTATAAGTATCATAAGGGAAAAGAAATGAATACAGATGAAGTAAAACAAGCAATCCTTCTGAATCTCAAAGCTCTAAAGGCACAACAACTCATTGAACAGATTATGAGCGTTTTGAATACTAAAGAGCAATACGGCTGTGACTTTACTAATGGCGGCGGGTGGATTCAACATCACTCCACAACTTTCGATATGGTTTTTAAGAAACTTTACGAGGCGGCTTGCGAATATCATAAGGGGCTTCCTATATATGAAATGGGGTCAGCGGGATTTGGGAGATTCCTTGATGACAGTAGCAGCCCATTCAATCGCCCCTTTGCTCGATGGTATTGCACTGACTTAAAAACCTATAAGGAATACGGGCAGCAATTCTTTAAGCTCAACCCTGACGAATGCACTGAAGGTCAACTCAACACATTTGTAAATATGTCGGAGGAAGCAGTGAAACAAGTTAAGAAGATTGTTTCAGATGTAAGCCTTCATGTTTCAGAAGAAGAGTTGTCAGAGTATTATGAAGAGTTTATGCCCTAATTTTACTTGACAAACACTGAATGATGTGATATATTACTCTCAAACAATAGGAGAAAATCAATGGAAAAAGTAACATTCATGGAAAAAGTAACATTCGTCTGTGCGTCCAACCTTGACATAAGCGATGAAGGATGGGAAAGTATAAGCAATTCATCCAACATTACTTTCGGAGATGCCAACAGAACTCTTTATACAGTTGACCGTCTTTTGCAGCATGTAGAGTTTGAGAATCCTGAAGACGAAAAAGCAATAGAAGCGGTTATGGATCTTATCATGCCCCCTTATTACATTGATTTGGAAAACTAGGAGAAAAGTGATGTTTATTCATACAAAAGAAGTTGATGGCGATGTAATGATTAACGCTTCTCAGTTGAAGGAATGCATGGGCGAAGAAGCTGATAAACTCATTAGGACAATCAGCAAACTCGATACCATTAAAGCTGATCCCGATGTAAAGAAGTTGATTATGCATATGGCCTCACAAATGACAGCATTCCGAGAGATTGAGGATTTGATTACTAAACTCGAACTTCAAGCTGAAAAGGAATAACAATGGCATTACCTACAACTGACAAAATCATCGAAAAGTGGTGTGAATTGAAGTTTTTTAACAACGCTCTCAATCATGCTCACGTCAGTGGATCTCGCTATCTTATCGCTCTTACTGACCCCTCTGATTATGGCACATATCACGCTCACGCTTCTACAATTCCTGAAATACGAGAGAGGATTGTATTTGAAATGACAAGTGGAGCGCCTTGTATCTTTGAGAGAGTTTACGACCTTGAACACCTCGAATTGGTTGATGTAGACGTTGAGGTTAAGGTAGAAGTAACATTCAAATAACAGTGGAGGTTTTATGTATATACTCAAACATGATAACGTAGATGGTTACAATAGCACATGGGGTAAGTTTGATTCATACCCTACTAAAGAAGAGATTAGGGATGTTCTAGAAGCTTATGTAATCTATGATGATGCTATGATGATGCTATGATGATGCTATGATGATGCGAAGATGAACAGTGTCTGTGAAGATCTTATTGAATTCGGCATATGTGATGTAGATGATATGTCTGGGACTTCTTTTGAGCTTGAAGAAATATAGTCATAAAGCTCTTGACAATACACATACTTTCTGATATATTACTCTCAAACAATAGGAGAAAAACAATGGCTAAGAAGGGTCAAAAGAAATTTACAGACAGAGAAGAGAATACAGCACAGGCAATGTTGGCTTGCGCTCGTTTCATTGATGGCGCTGAGGAACCATATCAACTCTATATGGGCAATGACGTTCTCAAATCAGCCAATACCCGTAAACTCAAGATTATGATTATGGAATGGCGAAGAGAAAACGAGGAAGTGTAAATGAAATGTCCTGAATGCGGAGAAAAATTGAAGATTACCGCCTATGCCCAATGCGCTATTGATTGCGAGATTTCAGACAACGGCAAATTATTCGGACAAAGCGAGACAAGAGTGCTACCGTTTGACGTAGAGTATGAATGCTTTTACTGCGGCGCAAATGTTAACGAAGAAGTTATAGACTCATTGGAGATAACAAAATAACCGAAGAATTGCGAATCCAAACAGAAGCCAAAACAAGGAGATAACAGTGGATATATATTACTCAGTAGACAATTGCGGAGCAACCTTTGATGCTCAAGATAACGAATGGACTAAGCCTGTAGTTCCCGAACTTAAGGAAATGAATTTGAGGGGGATCTCGAAAGTAAGGAAATGAATTTGAGGGGGATCTCGAAAGTGCTGAGATGTGCTGAGTGGAAGGATACGTCCTCCACACAAAGGCACTGGGAGTCGCTGGCACACTTGCTCCTAGGACGATCCCCTGACTTTAACAACAACCCTTGAAGGAGAACCATATAAGAGAGTTTTCCCCTTGACATAACTCTAATCGTATGATATATTGCACTCAAACAATAGGAGAACGACATGGAAGTATTCGAGCTAGATAATGTTGGCGATGATTGGAGTCAGAAATGTCCTTTTTGCGGATGGGTTTTCTTCGATGCAACAGGAGAACTAGGAGAGGAGCCTTGCGAGCATTTGGTTCTTGATATTGATTTCGACTTCATTGATTTGGAATTCGATGACGACATTATGGGAATACTCAAGCCTGACATCGTTCCCCCTGAGATAATGGCAAAGCTCAAAGAGTTCTGCGATGAAGTAGATGGCATAGAAGACCCTGAGCTAGCAGTTGTAAACCTATGCGAAGAAAAGGGCTATGTCGTTCATAAACACACTCTTGCGGGGAATTGCGGCCCTTGTTGCGGAGGCGGGGAGCAGATATTAGTATGGAAAAAGCCTTGACGTAACCAAAACATTATGATACTCTACTTTTAAACATAGGAAAACAACATGAAGAATCTATTAGGAGAACAACATGAAGAACCTATATTACAAAACAGTGAACTTCCTCATCAGCAACCCCATAGCGATTCAACAGGTCATGGAAGTGGCTTTCGTAGGGGCATACAGAATATTCGCAGGATAATGAAGTTCAGACCATGTATCCCCACTAGTATGAAGAGTGGCGGGGGCTTTAGATGGAAACCCTACAGACTCACTCTTGACTGCAATCCCCCTATCTATCGTTGGCTTTGGTTTAATTGGGGAAAATAGAAAAAACAGCTTGACAATGCACTAACTATCTGATATGTTACTCTCAAACAATAGGAGATAAACATGTTCCGCAAGTTATCGCCAAAAGAAGAACAAGAGTTTCGCACATGGGCAAGAGAGAATTACAATGTCTATGAGCCGATTAAAGGAATTTGGCATCCTGTCGTTCAAGATGAATGCGTTAAAATGAATGCTGAACATGCTGAAGAAAACTCTTGACAATGCACTAACTTTCTGATATATTACTCTCAACAATAAAGGAGAGAACATGAAGGCCAACGAAAGTCTCGAAAACAATTCTTTCAAACATCAGATAAGAGAATCAATCACAGATCAAATTATTACTTGGGCTAAAAAGCTGAGTAAGAAAAGGATTCATGGAGCTACACTGCCGGGACAATACGCCAAATTTGAAAAGATGCTGATAAAGAAGGCAAAAGTAGCAGGCATAGCAGTAACACTTGACTGTTATGAGGATACGAGCAGACAGGGATCTTCATGGAAACTATTTTACGACATGGAAAAGAACATACCCAAAGAAGCTACAGCATATTGTACCAATATTGTAGAGGCAGATTTCTCAAAAACAGACTTCGTTTGGTTCGATTTTTGTGGTAATCCTTGGAATGAAACAATTGGATTTACACTTCTAAATGCATTGCTAGGCTTTGAAGAAGTACGAAAAAATAAACCTTCTCTCTGTTATTCTACATTTTTAACCCTTGGAAGAGTAGTAGGCGGCAAGATGGGATTGGTTAGAAAGATAAACTTGCGCTCCGAATGTGATAAAGCAAATACTGTAGAAGGTGCAATACGTTCCTATTACGACAAACATCTAAGTTCAACTCGCGTTATGAGCATTGACTATCTTGGTGGCTCACGAATTGGCACTGATATGCTTACTGTCGGGTTTCAGATTGGCAAGGTTAAGATTCTTCCTTCTATCAGTGAAGATTGGCGAACTGAGGTTAGGGAAGAACGAAGGGAAAAATATGGCAACTACAATGGTGCGACTGAGGACTCTAAAGAAAATACAATAGAAATGAAAAGAATGCTTGACGAACAACAGGCTTTAATGTCAGAATTGTCAGAAATATGTTGCAAATGCGCTGATACTCTTACTAATTGGGATTATTCAGCAACAGCGAGGAAAATATTGGTTGAAAGACTCTTTGAAAAGGGATGGAGCAATAATCTAATAGCCCAATATATAGAGTCGCTACCTAATGCTTTAATCTCTAGCACAGGCAGTCTAGTAAATCGTGGGATACTTCCTGATGCTAAAAGGGCAGTAATAGACAGAAGAGCAATTGCCGCAATAACAAATCATATAGCTAAGGAGAGAAAGGAGAGAATATGAAGAATCCCGTAATGGTAGAAGCAGGAAGAAAAGCATGGATAACAAGAAGAAAGAATGAACGCAAGCTTAAGCGCAAGCGACATAATGCAGCAGTAAAGGCATGGGAGACAAGACGAAAAAATGTAGCAGAAAACGCTTGACAATGCACTAACTTTCTGATATATTACTCTCAAACAATAAAGGAGAGAACGATGGGTTACAATACGACAGTAATAGTTTACAATGACGCTCTGCATTCGATTTCAAAGGACAAGGACTTCGGAAAGAACCTCGCCAAAGCAGTTCACGAGCTTAATGGCAGCGGCGGAAGACACGTAGACATTCCCTCTGGTTCTCACTGTAACGCTGCAATGGCCGTCGAAACTCATCATGCAGACCAAACGAGAGTCATAGCAGTGGGTGGCAATCTTGGTCAAATCGTTGGTTGGGGCGGTTCTTGGAAACTCAATATGGACGAAATGGGCGACAGAGTTGAATTGCTCAAGAACCTCGCAGACGATATTGGTTACTACGTTGCAAAGAAACCCGTATTGCCCAACAAAAAGGATTGACAAACACTGAATGATGTGATACAGTATACGCATAATGATTAAGAAAATTCCAATCCCCAAATATCTAACATGGTGTAAGAGATACCGATTCTATACCGACCAAGAATTAGGGATTCAAATAGCTTGGCATAAGGCTAATAAGTATTTCGGAATGAATCAAAAAGGAACAGACGAATACGAAAAGAAGCATAGTCTGAACCTCGATGATTTTGGAACAGAGGAAGAAGGAGACAAGCAGTGAATCTACAAGACCGCAGAGATAAATGGGAAAAGGGCGCAGAGGAAATGCTTTGCGTAACCCACAATGTCGATGGCTACAAAACAGTCCTTGTCGTTTTGAACTTTGATGATGAATACGCATTACATCGTTATTTCAAGATTGGCGACGATTGGAGCATTTCGATTGACATTTCTAACTCAACTCTCGTAAACTGTCTCTTTGATGTTACGGCTTACTTTGAGGATATACAGCCATGACCGAAGCCCCGACAAGATTTGAGGATGAATTCCCCGTAGCAGGACAAGCATTGATGGATATATGCGAGGGACGAGAAAAAGGGCAGTGTCTTCCGATTATATTTGACTATCATCCTGCTCATCCCTATAGTATCGAAAATGGAGCGGGCATACCAATTGTTAAGGAACCCAAAATAGGTAGGAATGACCCTTGCCCTTGCGGTTCAG
>Ga0080013_1004741_pt1 | contig 13172 bp, 16 predicted proteins | sample ETNvirenome_6_85_FD_69236 | JGI IMG/M metagenome (GOLD analysis project Ga0080013, IMG submission 69236) | Marine viral communities from the Pacific Ocean - ETNP_6_85 (SPADES assembly) (version 2) | ecosystem: Environmental > Aquatic > Marine > Oceanic | place: Pacific Ocean | collected 2013-06-19 | reverse complement strand
TAGAGTGTGGCTAGAAGAATTTCAAAGACTAATGGAAACAAATCCTAAAAGAGGACCATTACAATTAAGTAGAGCTGCTTGGAATACTGGTGTTTATCCATATGCTTCTCCAAAACAGTTTGGTGTTGGTAGTGGTCATATAGGATGTGGAAATGAAATAATTTTGCATGTCGGCCATGACAATGTTCAAGATCATTATTTAGAGAGGAGAATATAATGAAAATTTATTGTATATTATTTGATACAGTTCCACAGGACGAAAGAATAGAAAAATTATTTGAACGTAAAAATTTACATTATTCTGATTATATTACTAATAGTTCTACCGTTCCAACGGTTGTTTCAATGTTTTCTGGGTTAACGCCAACTGGAATAGCTGGTCCTGGTGGCATAGGACATTCGCACACATTCAATCAGCTAACTAGCTCACAAAAACTGGCGTGGGATAAAGAACAAGTTTTCTACGGTTTGTCTGACGACTGGAATATTCACATTCATGCAATGCCATTAACTAGGGGTGATTTGGGTTTACATGAGTGTATTGAGGAGAGGCACTACCATCCACCAGGTTTGGGGGGACAATACCTTCCCGATGGTTTTTTTCTTGTACCAGATGATATCTGTGGAAGAAATAAACAGATGAAATTTCATAAGTATAACCCAAATGTAGATGAAGAAACTTTTCTTAAAGTGATGCAAGATCTTCCTGCTGATGAAAATAATTTTATATTTTTGAAATACAATCATTATCACGATGCTTCGAGAGGAGAGTCTGTTGAATATCAAGGTAGAAGGGTAGATCTTGAACATGAACAAGTAATAGATATGTATGTTGATATGATAGATAAAATTAACTTTGAAGAAGAAAATTCTTTATTTTGGTTGTTTGCTGATCATGGCCATGCTGATGGTGTTGATACGTTAATGTCTCCTCCCAATTCATGGTTAGCATGGGTTAGTGTTACTGATAATATTACTAATAAAAAAGTGACTAAAAATAAGATAGCAGCTGTTGATTTTAAAAATACGGTTTTAAATAGGATACATAACAGAGGAAGTTTAGGTCAGTTAAAAGCTGATAGATTATCCAATGATGTTTTATCGCCCGTTGATAAAGATAGAATTTATGTTGCTGAAGATGGTAGGGGCAATGTTGATCCTAATCATGGAACAACAGTTTCTGCAATTCGATGTTTAGATGATCACAGGTTTGTTCAATTTGTGCATCATTCACCGAATGCGCCAAAGGGTCATCATACGAATGAGAAAACAAGAACTATTATGTATGATAATAAAAATAAATTTTATGAGACTATCGAAACAGATACAGAATTGTTGAATTATCTTAGGTCTGGAATTTGGAAGTGGTATTTTGAGTGATACATCAAAAAAATATGATAAGATAAACGAATTTAAGATATTTATATCTAAAGAGATATTACAAGAGGTTTTAAAATAAAATGGAAAGTTTAGAGAGTTTATCAATAAAGTATGATGTGGATACTCTTGAATTGGGTTATATACCTCACTATGAAAATTTATTTGCAAATATACGAAACGATGTAACTAAAGTGTTAGAGATAGGTGTGGAAACTGGTAGATCTCACCGTATGTGGTTAGAGTATTTTCCTAATGCTACAATATATGGATTTGATATTTTTGAATTTGGGGTTGAAGAATTTCATAGGTTACAAGAAGGAAATCCAAATTTAAACAGGTCGGTTATGTTCAAAGGAGATCAGTCAAACGTGCAGGATCTTAATAATTTTTTGTTGGAATATGGTAATGATTTTGATATTATAATTGATGACGGTGGACATACGATGAAACAACAACAAATTTCTTTAGGAATATTATTTTTTGCAGTTAAATCCGGAGGGCATTATGTGATAGAAGATTTACATACTTGTAGTGGTGAATGGCCTTCATTATATGGATATGATGTTATATTACCTGGTGATACACTGACAACAGATTTATTAAAAAGTATAAAATATAAAGATGATTCTGTAACAGAAACTAATTATTTAACTAAAGATGTTTTAGATTATATTAGAAATAATGTAAAAAACTGTAGAATAGAAATTGGAAAAGAAACATATAGAAATCCAAAAGGATATACATATCAATGGCCAACTATGTTATCATTTATGGAGAAGATTTAATATGAGTAAAGTATCGGTTGTAGTAGAAACAAGAAAACATAAAGCATTACCGTTTGTGTTGAATAATGTTATGTCAATTTTACCAAAGGATTGGTCGTTGCAGATTTTCCATGGGATAAGTAATTTAGATTACATTGAAGAGGTTATAGAAAAAGATAATTTTTTAAATAACATTAAAGATAAGATAATATTCAGTAATTTAAATATAGAATCTATTACAGCTGATGATTCAAGTCTTGATATAATGTTGACAGAAGATTTTTGGAATCAAGTAATTGGCGAAACTGTATTATACTTCGAGTGTGATTCTATGCTATGTTTTAATTCAGAACATAAGGTTGAAGATTTTGAACACTTTGATTATATAGGTGGTTGGTGGGGAAGAAATTTTAATCCTAATTCTTTGGAACAATCATATGATAGAGTTATGAACGGAGGATTATCTATTAGAAAGAAAAGTTATATGTTGGATATTATAAGGAATGAATTACAGCCATATTTAGATAGTGGTGGCAATCCTTGTGAAGATTACTTTGTCTCAGATAGGATAAGAATTAAACCAACTGTAAGAGAAGTTTTAAGCTTTTCAATAGATAATGGTTATATGCATCCATTGGAAGATGGCGCTCCATTTGGATTACATAAGCCGTGGGGAGTAACTCCATCGAAGGGTCATGGAATATATTATGAAGAGATTAAAAAAGTATGTGAAGGAGTCGAAGAATTAGAGAGATTAAATAATGTATAGAGAAGGCGAATCAATGAGGCTTGAAGAAGTTAAGGATTTAATTTTAGAACCAAACTATATTTTGGATGTTGGTGCACATACTGGACAATTTTATAGGTGGGCTAAAAATGTGTGGCCGTGGTCAGTTGTTTGGATGATAGAAGCTAATGAAGTACATGAACGTATATTAAAAAATATGACTGTTGGTACTGATGATGCATATTTAATTGCTACTTTGGGAGATGAAGAAAGAGATGTTACTTTTTATACTCGGAGTGATAAGCCACATACAGAGGGTGCTTCGTATTACAAAGAAAACGCGTATTGGGATATTCCACAGTTGGTAATGCAAATACCAAAAAGATTACAAAAATTAGATAATCTTTTTGAAGATATGCAATTTGATATTATTAAAATGGATACTCAAGGCTCTGAATTAGATATAATAAAAGGTGGTAAAAATTTGTGTAAGAAGGCTTCAGCTATTATACTTGAAGTGTCGTTGGTGGATTTAAATGAGGGAGCTCCGACATATGATGAAGTTATAGGATTTATGGATGATTTTGGTTTTGAAGAGAAGATGAGTATTGGTGAACACTATGACGGAGATGAAATAATTCAAAAAGATTTGGTGTTTATTAATGTTTGATTTGACAATGATGGCTGAATATATTAAATTTTATTCAGACAAACATAATATTAAGGAGAGTCGTGTTAGAAAAATTTTTAATAAAGCGTATGCGGTATTTGGAAATGATGGTTGGGCTGGTGGAGAATACCGTGATTTCGTAGATAAAATATCTAAGACAATGCAGTGGAAATATTTTACAAATAAGAAAAGTAGTTCGTTTGTTAATGAAGATGGTATTGATTTTATAAAATGTTATGATTACATGCAAGATTATGATTTGTTGAGAATGTTATCATACAGTTATGGATTAACTCCTGAAGTAATACAATTAAATACAAAAGTATTTTCCAACCATTTGGAGCACAAATATAATCAGAGCAATGATATGTTTGAGAACGGGCATTATTGGCCAAAAATAGATGAAATTGTAATAGTTGATTATGGGTGCGGGTTAGCTTATTGGACTATAGAAATGTGTGATAAACTAATAAAAAATAATATACCTGTCAAATTAATATTAATTGATATTTATCGAAAATCTTTTGTTGAGTTTCTAGATTATCGTTGCAAAAAAAGAAAAATTAATTATGAATTTAGAAAGGTAACTCATAATAAATTAATACCTGAAATACCAGAATGTGACTATGTACATATAATGGCAGTTTTAGAACATACATCAGAGCCCGTGAAAGTTATTGAGTCTATAATAGATAGTATTAGAACTGGTGGTATTATATTTGGTACTTTTTATGACGATCCATTCGCAGATTTTCAACATATATCAGCGGATCTAAGTGGAGCTAGAAGTATTTTAGATGATAATGAAAATTATGAAATTAAAAATCTTGGTATTCATTGGAATCCAGAAACTACAGTTTATCAGGTTTTTAAAGATAAAAATATAGAGGTTTAATATGAAAAAAGAGTTTTTAGATTTAGGTAGACAACCTATAGCAAATAAGTTTTTAAAAGAAGATGAGATTAGTGATGAGTTCTTTTTTGATTTAAAGGTAGTTTTTGATGAGGATACTAAGTTAGTATCTATGAAAGACTTTGTTAAGCCAGAGTTAATGTTCAATGAGGATTATAAATACAATACTTCTTTATCAACACCAATGGTGAACCATTTTAAATCAGTAGCTCAGATGCTAACGGAAGAGTTTCAGCCAGTAAATGTAATGGAGATTGGTTCAAATGATGGACCTTTCATAAGACATTTTGATCCTGAAACTTCAGTTTGTGTTGAACCTTGTGGCAATTTTGCTGAGGTAACTGATGATATGGGGTACAAAACATATGCGGACTTTTGGAATAAAGAACTATCTCAAAAAATAAAATCAGAATGTGGGTATATGGATTTGATTTACTCTGCTAATTGCATATGTCATATACAGGACTTAGATGAATGTTTTGCTGCAGTTAAGAATATACTATCAGAGAATGGAGTATTTGTATTTGAGGATCCATCTTTACTTCGTATGTTAGAAAGAGGTTCTTATGACCAAATATATGATGAACATGCACATATATTCTCAGTCACAGCATTAAATAATATTTTAATAAATAATGGTTTAACAATATTTAGGGTAGACAATCTTTCAGTTCATGGGGGCTCTAATAGAATATATGTTGCTCGTAATAGACCTGTCGAATTTTCTGTTGCGGAAAACAAACAAAGAGAATATGATTTTGGTATTAATAATTTTCAAACTTATGAAATATTTGCTGAAAGAGTTAGGAAGTCTAAAAAAGATTTGGTAGAGTTACTTACTAAATTAAAGGGTGAGGGTAAGAGAGTAGTTAGCATTGGTGCTACATCTAAATCAACTACAGTATTTAACTATTGTGATATAGGCGAGTCGTTAATTGAATGTATTACAGACACTACACCTGATAAACAAGGTTTGTTAGCACCCGGCAGTCATATACCTGTAGTGGATAGAGAGTCAGTTAATTTAAACGATTATGATTATGCTTTCTTAGGTGCTTGGAACTTTAAAGATGTTATTGCCAATAAAGAAAGAGAATTTGTAGAAAATGGTGGTAAGTTTATAACGCACGTACCAGAAGTAATGGTATTTTCATAAGGAGAAAAATATGTATTATCACGAAGATGATAGGGCACAACGGTTGTTTGATGTATTTGATGTATTGGATGGACAGATAAATGTTTCGTATGTAAATAGTACTGAACATGTAGTGGCTTGGCATAAACATAATATCCAAACAGATTATTGGACTTGTTTTAAAGGTTCGTTTAAAGTAGGAATGGCTACCAAAGAAGATGGTTGTGAGTTTGTCTATTTGTCAGATAAAAATCCAAGGGTTATTGAGATGAAGCCAGGAGTATACCATGGTTATAAGGCAATTGAGCCGGGCTCTATATTATGTTATTATTTAACAGAGAAGTATAATCCTGAAGATGAAATAAGAGCTGCTGTTGGAGATTTTGGTGAGGAATGGAGTACACCAGATAAATGAATACGATAGAAAATGTAAAACTCATCAATCTAAAAACATTTATTGAGCCGGATGGCAATTTAGTCCCGATTGAATTAAATAAAGATATACCTTTTGAAGTAAAAAGAATTTTTTATGTTTTTGGAGTACATGATCAAAATGATAGAGGTAAGCACAGTCATTATAAAACTAAACAAGTATTGATTTGTGTTAATGGTGAGGTGAAAGTTTTGTGTGACGATGGTTATCGTAAAGACACTTGGATATTGAATAAACCTAATCATGCATTATATATTCCAGAGTTGATTTGGGATGAACAAGTATATATAAATTCAGAATCAGTTTTATTGGTTTTAGCAAATACCAACTACGATTTTTCTGATTACATAGAAGATTATGAAGAATTTAAGAAGTTAAAGGTGGGATTATGAATATATTAATTACTGGAGGGTGTGGTCATATAGGTTCATATTTGATTAGAAAGTTGCCGTTAAAATATAAAATTACGGTTGTTGATAATTTATTGACTCAGAGGTATTGTTCTTTATTTGATTTGGGTAGAGGAATAAAGTTTATAGAAAAGGATATAGATGGATTAACAAAAGATGATGTGGTTGGAATTGATGTAGTTATACATTTGGCAGCAATAACGAATGCTGAGGGAAGTTTTAAAAATAAAGAAGAAACAGAAAATGTTAATATTGTTAAGACTGAAAAATTTATAGAGTTATGTAAGAAAGTAAGAATTCCTTACTTTATATTCCCATCATCAACGAGCGTCTATGGAACAGCTACTGATGTTGTTTATGAAGATGATGATTCAGTAGTTAATCCACAAAGTCCTTATGCAGAAACAAAAATAGGAATAGAAAACTTATTAAAAAATCAAAGTGATATTAGTTATTTGATTTTGAGATTTGGTACTATTTTCGGTCAGAGTATAGGGATGAGATTTCATACTGCCATAAATAAATTTTGTTATGAAGTATCACTTGGAAAACCATTAACGATTTGGAAACAAAATTATGAACAGGTTAGGCCATATTTGGGATTGGATGATGCAGTTAGAAGTATAATTCATTTTCTAAATAATTCACAATGTTTCAATCAAACATACAATGTTATATCAGGTAACTATAAGTTGAGTGATGTAGTTAAATCAATAGAAAAGGTTGCTGGTAAAGTAGATTTGAATATGGTAGACACACCATTGTTAAATCAGTTTTCCTATGATGTTAATGATGAAAAGGTGAGAAAAACTGGATTTGAATCAAAGGATAAATTAGAAGTTTCTGTGAGGGAAACTTTAAAATTGCTAGATAATTTGAAATGAAAAAAATATTAATAACGGGTGGCAACGGAGAGTTTTGTAAACATTTGGTTGAGCTGGGTAAGGAACATTCATTTTTTACCCCCGTTAAGTCAGAATTAGATGTAAGATCTTATTGGGGAATAGATCAATATTTTTACCGATATCACACTAATTTTGATTATGTAATTCATGCTGGTGCAATTACAAGACCAATGGTTATTCATGAAGATAATCCTAGATTGAGTATACACACTAATATAATTGGAACTGCTAATGTTGTATTGGCTTGTGAACGATACGATAAAAAAATGATATACATTTCTACAGATTATGTTTACCCCGGAACAGATGGTAATTATAAAGAAACTGATTCGATGAATCCATTTACAAAGTATGGTTGGTCTAAGTTGGGTGGTGAATGTGCAGTACGAATGTATGATAATCATTTGATATTAAGAATGGCTATGAATAGAAAACCATTCCCACATCCAAAAGCGTTAGTAGATATGAAAAAGAGTTTGATGTACATTGAAGATGCTGCTAAAGTTACTCTAAAATTATTAGATGAAAATGGTATAGTAAATGTCGGCGGCAAGTCTCAATCTGTTTATGACTTTGTAAAAGAAGATAATCCTAAAATCAAGCAAATTGTGTTGGATGAAATACCTGATGTTAATATGGCTAGTGATTGTTCTATGGATACGACAAGATTGGAAATGATTTTAAAAATACAAAAGGTTGTAAGTGAACACAAAAAAATATAAAGGAAAAAGAGTATGTATACTTGGCCATAAAGGTTATATTGGTTCTACTCTTAAAAACATACTTAGAGCTAATTACGTCAATGTTGAGGTGTCTGATGTAGACCTATCTAACGCTCGTGATATTGAATCTCAATTTTCAAGTAAATACTATGATGTTATATTTCATTTAGCATCAGCTGATCTCTCTTCTATACCGAGCAATATGAAAGAAAGAGACATCGATAGCGTAGTCAGAGAAAGGTCTGTCAATTGTGATTCTATTCTGAATTTACATAAGGCTTTAAATGCTAAATCTCATATGGGAAAAACAAAAATTGTATTCACAAGCTCTACAAATGTTTATGGTGATATTCCACAACAAATAGTTGGCGAAAATACAAATGATAATCCACAAACTTTATGGCAAGCACATAAAGTCTTATCTGAACATTATATAAACATTTTATTTCCAAACTCTATCTCTTTAAGAATACCAAATATCTATGGAATCATACCACATTTTTATTACGAACCTATTACTGATACTAAGGAATACCTAAATAAAAATACATACTTTAGACCTATCATAAATAAGATAATTCGTTTAGGTATTGAGAATGAGAAATTGACTTTATATAAAAACAAAATGTGTTTCAGAGATTATCTACATATTTATGATTTAATAACTGCTCTGTTGGTAGCTGGTGTAACAGATGGTGAGAGAAAATACTATACTTTAGGTTGTGATAATCGTTCAACAATTGAAGATGTTTGGAATATTATTGCTCAGAATCTTGGGGGTATACCTATAGAATATGATGACTCACGAAAACTGAGTGATATGGAGACTCGCAGTTTTACTTCAGATTATACTGAGTTCAGAGCATTGACAGGATGGAATGCAAAATACACTATACGATATGGTATACGTGAGACTGTAGAACAAATAAAAAGGGTTTTAAAGGATGATTCAACTTTTTAATGTAAATAATCATACAATAGACACTTCAGAGTTTTCTAATTTGCTCCATGACGAAGTAGTTATAAAACTTGAGAGAATAATTGCACAGTATGTTGGTGCTAAATATGCTTGTTCTGTTAATAGTGCTACAAGTGTTATATTTTTATCACTGTTAAATAAAAATGTAACTATTGATTTACCGAGTATGATACCACCAGTTGTAGCTAATGCAATTATTACAAGCGGAAATAAGATTAATTTTATAGATGATGTTGATTGGGTTGGTCATTCTTATATATTACATCAGTTTGATGATTATAAAGTGGTGGATTCTGCACAAAAACTGGAGAAGAATCAATTTAAAAAAGAATGTAACCCACAAGATTTAATGATATTTAGTTTTTATCCAACTAAACCTCTTGGTAGTTTAGATGGTGGAATGGTTGTAACTGATGACTATGAAAAATATAAATGGTTTAAAGAAGCTGTTTTAAACGGAATGACTTATGCTGAAAATAATTGGGAAAGGGGTATATCTTTTCCTGGCTATAAGATGTATATGAATTCTATACAAGCTAAAATACTAATGAATAACTTTGTTAATTTTGAAAAAAAGATGAGTGTATTGAATAGTTTAGTAAATACTTATAATAAAGAACTTGGTTATAATAATTCAAGTCAACATTTGTATAGAATAGAGGTTGTAGATAATCAAGAATTTATTAAAAATATGAAAAATGTAGGAATAACATGTGGTATACATTATGGTGCCCTTCACTTAAATTCTGTTTATAACGAAGGTAAAAGTTTTGAATGTCCTAAATCTAAAAAATTACAAAGAAGAACTGTAAGCTTACCGATGAATGAAAAATTATCTTATTTAGAAACCGAATTTATAATAGATAAAGTTAAGGATAATTTATAATGTCTGTACTTTTTTATGATGGTACAACGGATTTTTATCTCAACGATTCTGAGTTTAACGGTCCTCGTGATAAGGGTAAATTAGAACCAGTTTATACTAAATTGTATGAGTTGGTTAAGGATGCTAAACCTAATAACATAGTAGAGTTAGGAGTTGGTTCGGGCGCATGTACTGTGGCGATGGCTAGAGGATTGCAAGAAACAAATTCTGATGGTAGGATGATAGGTTTCGATACTTTTGATTCTTGGGGTGGAATTAGAACAGTCTATCAAAAGTTAAAATCACGTAACTTAGATGACTATATACACAATATGAGAGAGGGTAATGTATTTAAACTATGGGTAGAAAATCCAACTGAATTTGATTTTTTGTGGATAGACATTGACAACACTTGGAGAACTATATACGATGTTGTGTTTGGTAATGATGAGATATTGAATCAAATTAAAGCAGGTAGTCCTGTTTATATAGAGGGTGGCGCAAATGCACATCCGAGAATGAATGAAAGGACTCTTAATGATTTTCATAATAGTTTGGATAAAGAAGTTTTTAAGTACACACTTCTATCAGGTTTAAGAGTTAGTATCTCAAAGTTAGAATTAATATAAGGAATAATATGAAAAAAATATTAGTATTAGCAACTGGTTGGCATTTTAGTTCTCATTTTTATGAGGAAATGGCTAAACAAAAAGTTCCTAAAGGTTGGGAAGTTGATTATTATTGTGTTGCTCATAGGACACCTGAAGATGAGAATACTATAGGTGAGAAAGAAAGTATCAGAGATTCAGAGGCTGAAAACTTTTTAGTTCAGATGGATAAACAAATGTATGAGTATCCAATAACTGCTGAACAATTAGAGGATTTGGGTTGGAAGTTTATGTTAGAGGATAATACCTGTTGTGATGGTGAAATATTTAATCAATGGGCAGAACATAAAAATCATAACTATGAAGATTACGATATCATATGTCTAACTCACGATGACAATTACATACTATCTGATAATCTGTTTATGGATATGTTAGAGAATAATATAAAAATACATAAACCAATAATAGAGAGTAGATATGGAGTATCGAATCATCAATTTAAAACCGAAGAGGTTGCTATAAATGATATAGATTGGATGTTCTTAGAGAATGGTTATAGTGAACACGTTCCAAAAGCTTTCACACCGAGATCATCTTTTTGTTTCTTTAAAAAAGAGTTAGTTGATTTATTGCCTAATAATAAGTTTGATATAACAGAAACCGTGACTGGCAATAAACTGATGAGTAGAGTCGGCGAGACAAAAAGTTTTGATGAACATATGGATTTGAATGATTGGAATAGTCCTGTTGGTACTTTGAGAGAATGGTTATATAATGTAAAGCCAGACTTAGGAATGTTAAATCACTGTGGGTGGTTTTCAACATCAGCACAAAGAGTTAGTCGTTATTGTGTTGAGGGTGAGAGAGGACTTGTAAGTAAACACCAAAGTGATTGTGGAAAGTATGTACCAACTCTTTTAAAGCAATTAGAAGAAGTGGGTATGGTTTAATATGAATATAACAACGCCAGTAATTCACGATAGACACTTAGTTAAACAGGCATTTGAAACCCTAAAAAGTCAAACAGAGCCGGGTATATTTACACACCCAAAAGACTTAACAATTTTAACTTGTAGAAATGAGGGTTCTTTAGAAGATAGAATTATAGATAGTTTAATTGGATACGATAAGATTTCTATTTTAGAAGCAAATACAGAATATTTAGGTTTAGATTTGGTTGTCTTAAAAGACGATAGACTTCCTTGGAGAAATACATTTAAATTTGAATTGATAAACAACTACCTTCAATCAGGTAAATGCAACACAGAATATTTTATGTTTTGTGATGCTGTTGATGTTATTTTTATAGATAACCCACAAAGAGTGATTGATATATTTCACACATTTGAATGTGATGCTCTTTTTATGTCTACACAATCTTTGGATGGTTATAATTGTATGCCCGAAGTTAAGAGGTGGGCTGATAGGATAAATGTAGGTAGAATGAGGTATTTGAATAGTGGAGTTTATATTGGTAAAACTTCTTTTATAAAGAAGGTATTTGATGAGGCTATTAAATATGCTATACCACACGGAGTTACTATGGACGGTTACAGAGAATATTTAAAAAGTGAACCAAGAGATTATCCAAAAGGTTCACAAGACCAAGATATTTTTAGATATCTTGAACCAGATCTTTATCCACATTTGAGAGTGGATTATGATAATCTAATGGCATATAGGAGTTAAATTGAAAATACTAATAACAGGCGGAACTGGATGAAAGTAGTTTTTTTTACAGAAATGGGCTTTACTGGTAAGGTACAAAGAAATCACCCAAACATGCGAACAGAGTTTGCTTGGATGTGTGCATTAGAAGCAGATCACTACAATATAAATTTTAATAGTATTGTTGACTACTATGATATTGGAATTGTAATAGTTCCAAAGAATAATCCAGGTTTTGATATAAACAAACTTAGAAGTTATTGTGGTAAATTAGGCGTAATGCAAGAGGGACCAAATTGGAACTGGCAAGACTACAGTATGGAAAATCAGATTTGGTATTATAATACATTGATAGATGCAGATTTTATTTTAGTCCACAATAAGTCTGATATGAATTATTATAAGGGTTTAACTAATAAGGAAAAGGTTTTTCCAATGCACTCATTAATGATTACAGATGATGTAGTTCCAAGAAATCAGTGGGGAGACGCAGTAATTATTGGTGGTAATATGTGTAGTTGGTATGGTGGTTTTGATTCATATGTAGTTGCTCAAGAATTAGATATGCCAATATCTGTTCCATCTATGGGTAGAAAAATAGAACGTGAAGAGGAATTAGAGAATTTACAGCATTTAGATTATATGAATTGGAGAGAGTGGATAGACTGTTTATCTCAATTTCATGTTGGTGTACATTTAATGAGGACACACGCCGCTGGAACCTTTGCTCTAAACTGTGCATTTCATGGAATACCTTGCATTGGATATAGAGGGTTGGATACACAAGAGGAATTGCATCCTGCTTTATCTGTAGAAGACGGAGATATCAATACAGCTAAAAAACTTGCTCGACATTTAAAATCGGATGAAGTATATTATGGATATATGAGTAAGTTGTGTAGAGCTAATTATGAGAAGTCTTTATACAATGAAGAGAATTTTGTTCCGTACATAACAAAAATATTTGAGGGGTTGTTGTGAAGATAGGTA
>Ga0080013_1004740_pt1 | contig 13173 bp, 18 predicted proteins | sample ETNvirenome_6_85_FD_69236 | JGI IMG/M metagenome (GOLD analysis project Ga0080013, IMG submission 69236) | Marine viral communities from the Pacific Ocean - ETNP_6_85 (SPADES assembly) (version 2) | ecosystem: Environmental > Aquatic > Marine > Oceanic | place: Pacific Ocean | collected 2013-06-19 | reverse complement strand
TGATAGGCGGAGGATTGTTTGCGAACAACAGTTTACAAGCTGTAAACTGATTAGCATTGCCCAATTGCATAAACACCCTAACATCAATATTGTTGTTGATACCGTTGAAAGGTGTTGTGTACAATCTAGGAACGTTAGCAATGCCGCCCGATTGTATAATAGATAATTCAGAAGTTTCTGTAATACTGTTAGCAACATTGTTTAACTCTTCTGTCCAATTATTATCTATAGCACTATCATTGAAGGAGTCTTTAAACCCACTTCTATAATCACCATTACCATCACTTATTACTCTGCCACCAGATACATTATATCTAGTTTGACCTATCAAATTTGGGACATTGATATTCATTATCTATCACCCCTGTAATAGTCCCCGTCCAATACACCAGCCATAACGCCTACAGCTTTAGCCCACCTAACTCTGAACCATGGTGCAATAATCTGCACATTGTAGTGCGTATTTACAGCAACGGTAGCCACAACGGGAATATTGATAGTTAACTCTGTAAACACAACCCCATTATTTGAAACGTCTATAAAGATAGTTCCCACCCTAGTTTCACCAACACCACCCACACTAATCAACTGCACACTAAATTCTTTACCACCCGTAAAGACAACCCCACTGGTGATATCGGCCGACATATCACCACCCTGTATAATTTGTTCCTGTCTAGCCATTGCTTGCCCTTGACTTTATACACAATCCCCAAAGTCAAGAAATTGCCTACCAGTTAGGGGAGATTGAAAAACCTAACTGGTAGGCTATATAAACGGCGTTTAAAACGCCGGTTACACTTTCCCTTGCCTAAGTCTTTCACAAAGCTTTGCTGTATAGTTTTCCCTATCAGACGGGTTGCTATCTGTAGCACCAATCAAAGGAGCATGAATAACTTCTTTCGGTTTTTCACTTTTGCCTATAGGGGTGACTAATTCGAGTATGGCAGCACCACCAACACTAACCACTTTATGTTGACTAGGATTTTCAACCTTTTCGGTTGGGATATCTAAATCAGGTTTCACCCTTTCAGACTTGGCAGGAGAGATAATTTTAGTAGGAGTCTTGGCAGCCCTTCTAAGCGGCTTTTCAGCTTCACCCCTAACACTGCCCCTACCCTTCCCCTTAGAAGCCTTTCTAGGTGCCTTAGAAGCCTTCCTAGACCCCTTCACAGTCTTGCCCTTGACCGGTTTCCTGGTATCACTCATTTTCTTCACCCTTTGATGCTACTTCTTGCCATAGTGACATTAACACAATTTGTTGTTCCTGCGATAAGGAATCCTGTATTTCTTGCCTTTGTTTATCATCTAGACTTTCAAAGAAAGTTAGAAGTGTATTACCCATTGCACTATCCCCACCACCTTCAACCCCTGCTATCTTGTTTAGCACCAATGGCAATAAAGGCAGAAATTGTTCAAAAGCTTTTCGCTTCAATTCGCTATTTTCTATTGCCGTATTAGCTTCTATTTCTCTTTCATGCTTTCTCGTGGTCAAGTCTTCTAGAACATCATACATATCAATTCTATGTTGTTCCAAGGTTTCATTCCTATCTGACAATCTTTCATTCATGCTTGTCAAATGTCTAAAGGCTTGACTCATTGCCATATTATTCATGCTCATTAGTTGTTGATTATGTCGCATTAACTGAGCTAATACACCTTTTTGGTTAGCCGGCTCACTTCCTATACCATCTTCAGCCCTAAGACCAATCATCTTGAAATATGTATTAGCCACAAAATCATGTTCGCCTCTAACAGTAATCATGAAGGTTTGATTTCCACCTATTACATCAGCAAAGTTTTGTGCTTCTAACTTCACTTGTTCCACTATTTCCTGAACAGCTATATCATTTTGTTCATTACCACCAATAGCCCACGTATCAATTATGCTCGTGCTTTGATTAGCATCTAATGAAAATAAATCTATATATTCAAGCTGAATGCCGGTAGCAATTTTACGTCTTAGGAATTCACCCACCACACTTTTGTTTTGTCTAGCTATTGCAGTTGCCATGGTTTTCAATCTCCTTTTGACAAGCGGCGTTTAAAACGCCGTCCTACACTTACCTACATGTAGGTTATTCATCATCTTCATCACCCCAATTAGTTGCATATCTGTATGGTCTTTCAGGTATGTATACTGTTCTAGGTGTTTCCTTGTTAGGGATAAGCTTCCACGCCAATACGGCGGCAGCACCTACACCCACAACTAGTAAAACTTTATTCCAAGGAATTCTATCTTTATCAATAATTGCTTCTGTAGCAATTATCTTTTCCTTCCTATCTTTGATTTGCTCATCTAGTTCCTTTATCTTATCAGCTTTTAGATATGGCTTGGATTTAGCTATCCACACTTGGGATGTGTTATTCCAGCTATTGATCGTTATTAGGTCATTTTCACCTAACCACCAATCACCCATTATATCTTTATAGTAGACTTTCCAAGCTTTTCTAAAGCTACTCCACTTTGTAAAGAAAGTTGCCCACCTTTTTCTTTTAGCATCGTCCCACCCTTTCTTATCTATTTTCTCAAAGTGGATATTGCTGGTATCAATGATATTGTCTACTAGCCTAGCGTGCCCTTTGATAGCTGAAGTATCCATTTTTAAAACCTCACATCAAAGATAATAGACATATCCAAAATGGCTGGTCCAGCGTTAATGAAGCTTAGTTGATAAGCTTCATTGGGTATGGGGATACTTTGAACAATCCCACCAATGGGAATGTTTACACTACCTATGTTTCTGGCGGAAGCGTCTAAAAAGCCTAGTGTACCAGTAAATCCTGCCACACCAGCATACACAAAAAGTCTATGTGCATACTTTGGAATAATACCATTCAACAGATTAACCGTAGCACCTACAGCCGCTAATGGGGCACCGGTTAGTGTACTAGTGAATTGAGTTTTTGATTGTGAGCCGAAAGCAAGACCGATCCCACCTTTTACAAGTATAGGCGCGGCATTGGTGTTAGCTCCTACCCTTCTAACCATTAGACGGGCAAAAGAACAAAACACATCACCCTTTTGACCTTGGTTAATATCAAAATCTACATGGTCTGAAATACCTTCCACACCAAATTCTAGCCTTGCCTGTATACTTCCCTGCCTAATGACCAAACCAGGTTGCGGCTGGTCTAGTCCCACCCAAAATCCTCTGCGCTGCGGATATTTGGTTTCAACGTCTAAAAGGCTTATCCAGTCTACATTAGCTTGTGATAACAGAATACCTCTACCAGCAAAAGGTAATCTACCGTCTACACTACATTCTGAAGGCGCCACCTCTATCTGTAGCTTGTTCATTAGTTAGCCCACCATGAAGGAAGTTGAATATCCTTCATCCATGCAAAGGGAGTTTCAGAATAGTATTCATTTTTAGCCTTCAGAAGAAAGGCTATCTTTTCTTCTAGCTTTACTATTCTAGCCAATAGCTTTTTGATTGTTGTTGCCTCACTAGAAGTGTTAGCAACTTCAGTTACAGCCATTTTGACAGGCTTACCACTTTTAACCTTTGCCACAACTGTTTTGACTTGTGGGATAGATGCTATCTTTTTGTAGTTAAGCACATTTTGAACAATGGCAGTATTCAAACTGTATTTAGACTTTACAGGGTAGTATGGCATACCAAAGGTTTTCAATATAGCTTTTGCACCTTTTAGGTACTCCAAAAAGAAAACTATATTAGCACCATTGTTCCTGTTCATATTTGCTTGGCAGTAGTTACCAATGCCATTCAAGACTTTGTATATTTGCTCCCACCTAGTTTCAGCATCGAAGTCGGACCCCTTCAACTTCCCACCTATATCAATCCAATCAATAGGCCAGAACCAGTGTGTATATCCTTTCTTGCTTTTAGGAAAGTTATCCATAAAAGATTTGATAAACTTTAAAGGTGTATGAAAGAAAGCCGTATCACCTTTGAAGTCTTGCCATACATATAAAACATTCCGCCACGCTGTAAGTTTACTTGGGTCTTTCTTTCTTAGCTCGTTTAGCTGTCCGAAAAGCTTATTTAGAATTGTCCACAACTGAGAAGGTGTTAGCCTTTCTTTAAAGCTTTTTGGGTAAGCTAGAATAGGCTTCACCCCTAACTGGTTTTGTGCATACCGTATAGTTTTATAAAGCTTAGTTTCAGCTTGTTGCTGGAATTTTGGAGTCATTTATCTATCTCCTTCTATCGGCGTTTAAAACGCCGTCTTACACTTACCTACACTAACCTACATAGCCATTGAAGGGTTAGCCATGAAGGTGTCGGCAGCATATACCCATGGGGATGGTTCAGCGTCCAACCCAGACTTTTTTAACGTGGTAGTTATAATGGCCATAGGGGTTGTATATTCCTGCTTTGCAATGATTTTTAGAGCGGTTATGGCGCCAGGGTTTTGAACTACGTTATATAGTTCTAAAGCTTTATCCACGCCATTTTTCAAAGCATAATACAATTGGTCTTCTGTCCAATGTGGGTATTTAGCTTGAAGCTTCTTTTTCTCTGAGTCCCAAATTTTCTTTGTATCAGTGGCTACCTTGTTTAACCATTCTGCCTTGTCTTGTTCTGCTTTCAAAGCTTCTTTGGCCATTTCTGCGGAAAGCTGTTCCTTTTCTTCACCGGTTAACTCATCCCACGCCGCTTTTGCATCTTTCTCGAATTTGTCCAATTGGGCTTTTGTATAATTCTTGCCCGATTTCTTGGCTTTTTCCCACAAGTTTTTAGCACTCTTAGCGGTTTTAGCCTTCACACTTTTAAGGAAGTCACTAACACCTTTCTTTATTTTGTCTATTCCCTCTTCTACAGTTTCTTCTACAGCTTTTTCTACATCTTCGATTGAAAAGCCCACAGCATTATATTCATTGTCCCACACATTGGGCAGTGGGACGGGAATAGGTGAAACGCCTTTACCATCTAGTATGTTGGATAACTCTTTTTCCTTTCTAGCCAAAACAAATTGCTTTTGTATAGGAAGTCTGCTTTTCATCTGTCTATAGGCTTTATTGATAGCCGCTTGCCTAGCAAAAACTTTTGAAGCTTTTAGAATTTCATAGTCAAGTAGTTTAGCATAGTCCCTATCAACCCCATTAAAGTATTTCTTCACCATGGCTTTAGATTTAATCCATTTAGCTATATCGCGTCTAATAGCCGCCACATCAACTGTAATGCTTTCTCGCTTTCCATTAACAAGGGCTGAAAGGGTGATATCATTCATATTCGTTTCAATGGTAAACAACATTTCTTCACTCACTTTTTGTTGAAAGCAACTAACCCTAATAACAATCCAGTTGCCAGTAAACCGGCTAATATGGAATCATCAGAAGTTTGCTTATAGCTTATCTTTGGTGGTTTTGGCTTATGTGAAGTGGGTATAGTGTGCCCGAAAGTATATGTATACTTGGAAACACTACCACGGGGTTTTTCCCTTTCAAAGTTGATATAAGTCTTTTTCTTTGTCTTAGGTTCCCAAGTATAAAAAGATATGACCGGGGCTGAAGTTGCTTTACCAATCAAATCACCTTTATATACTTTTTGACCTTTCTTTAGATTGTGACTTACATTAGAAATTTCGCCCACCCATTGCATACCAGGGATAATTAAATCGGGTGTGTATATAGCGACATCATTCTTTGATGCTTTACTAACCACGCCATCCATGGGTGATACAATAGGGCAGCCAATAGGTATAAACCATTTAGGATTTTTCACATTGTCCACATGGTTAGTATCTATTGGGTAATCACCTTTACGAAAAAAATAGGCATATGTAGTTTCTTTATACCCTTTTGATATGTGCATAGCTAAAGGGAATCTATACACACTTTTTGTGGTTTTTCTTAACGCTGGAAGAATGTTTACAACGGGAATCATTTTTTCATCATTAGTGCAGCAAGCACAATCAAGATGATAGCGGCTGCGCCTATACCACCACTGCTACTAGACTTTTTCTCAACTCCAGGAATTGGTGGCTCAGGCTTTTCTCCGCCCGGTATATGGTGACCATATTCCCAAATACCAGGATATCCATTAAATGAAACTTGTGTGCTAACCCACCCACCATTAATAAACTTCTGACAAGAGAAGTTTAAAACATGGAACAAAGAAGTTTTTGTAGGTGAACCAATTTCCCCTATCAAGTCACCTTTCTTGATTGGCTTATGTACATCTGCCCAAGGGTTGATAATAGTATCCATGATTATTCTTGTTTCAGGATTAGTTTTATTATCAACAATGTTTATTTGATATCCTACATTAGGGCTAGAATTGTTTTTAAGTATATTAAGCAAATAACCATCTATAGGGGAAAACACTGGTATGTTAGGGGGCATATAATACTTTTTCCCCTTCACAGTAACTACATGTTTTTTGTCTATAGGGTAATCACCTTTTCGATATTCAAACCCATAGAAATAATATTCCGCCCAAAACGGATCCGCAGGGTTATATGGAATCCTAACAGGTTGTCTAACAGTTTCACCTTTCTTCTTTGTTATCTTTGGTAGTGGGGATTGTATCCAAACCATTGTAGACCCCTTGTTAGCGGCGTTTTAAACGCCGCTAGAAGATTCCATTGGTAAGCTTGAAAAGCACCTTTGTACGTTGTTTGGGTTGTACACCTTCAATAAAGATTCTTTCGGCACCTTTCAAACCTTCACTATAGATAACTCCAAACATTCCTGATGTGGTTACTTTGTAGGGAAAAAGTTTTTTGTCGATATGACCTATCACATTATTCAACAGAGGTTTTTTAGACAAAAGCTTATAGAACAGCTTAGCCATACCCCTAATGGCTTCAACCTTCCCTGTAGTAGAAGCTTTGAATTGAACGGCCGTCATACCAATTTCTTTTAAAATGGCTTCTGAAGGTTCCCACCCTTGTTTTAAGCCATATAGACGGGTAAAGACATTTACATACTTTACCCAATTGACATTTGACACGCCTAAAAAAGGGCTAGTCAATAGATTTTCTTGAACCTTGCTAACAGACTTTCCAGGAGTGATAGTTGTACTACTAGACTGAGAAGACATTCCAGCTATTAGAATGGCAGCACCTAACAAAAGAGCGATTCCCATTGTTTTATCTACTTTCCCATGGTGGGTTTTGTATAGGTTGATTAGAAGGGTAATACCATCGGGAAGGTATATTCCCCACCATACCTAGTATCTTTGAAGGATCTTCAATCTTATCTACACCTTTTGTACCCTTTATTCTAACTACTACATGATAACCTCTGCCAGATGGAAATATATCCGGTGAAGCCTTCACACCATGACAGCGCAATTCAGCCGCGCGCCACGCCGATAACTCTTCACAATCCCCACCACCATTATTGATTATTTTTGGGATATCTAACCAATCTTCATTTCCTTTGGGCTCTTTAATGTATTTTATGTTCCACCCTTTGTTGTATATAGATGGAAGTTGCCTTCCCATTTTCATGGATAAGATTTTTATCCATTGCATATCAATAAACATTAGAGCATCAAGCATAATCTTTGAAGCGTTAAGCGAGAAAGATTCTGCTATGTTTCCAAAAAGGGAAGTTTTGAATGTGATATCTTTGGGCATTCATACACAAAAATACCCATGGGGATTAATGCTCTAAAGAACATCAATCGCCCATGGGTATTACCTCCGAAACTGTTTGTGTTTTACCTTTGAAGCGGCGTTTAAAACGCTTCTACTTGGTAAGAGTCTTACCAATGAAACCGCCCGAAACAATCTGTGCAGCGGCGTTAACATTGGTAACCTGTACAACAATCAATTGCCCAACCTGGCAAGTATCAAACCGGAAACTGCCATCAGTAGTATCATTCTGGTACATGATACCGCTAACAGCGCCGGCGGCTACAAACTGGCTTTGCTGGCCAATACGAATATCATTAACCAAAATATCGGCCAAAACTCCTGCCCCACCGGCTGCCAGTGCGGCAGACAAAACAAGCTTATCGGGGCGGAAGATAGACTGCGGGGTAAGATTGATATTAACAGTTGCACCAATACCAATCGTGGTCTGACCAAGACCCAACATATCTTTTCTATTACCGTGCATTTGCATATCAGGCATGGAATTGGCCATGCGTGGGCTTCTACCACCCTGCGTAGCCGACATCATAGCCACAGCTTCCATAACTTCGGGATTCTGTTTAACGGCTTTCAAAAGCTTCATAGGGGTGTTAAATTCTTCAACTGTAAATCCTACTTCATCATCCAGAATACCAGCCAAATCCAAATCACCAAAACTCATTTTCTTTTCTCCTTTTCAGAGTTGATAAAACTGATTATCTATAGCGGCGTTTAAAACGCCGTTTATTCTTCATCGGGTAGAAGGTCGATACCCTGGAAAGATTTCCCCTTGGAATCCTTCAAAGTAGTTTCCCTTCCAAGAATATATGTTTGTACGGCTAGGCAGCCATTACCAATTGCATGAAGGTGGTGGGAATTTTTGGCGCCTGCTAGGCCACTAACGGCGGCAAGCTTTGCTACAGCACCAATAAGCAAAGGTGTTTTCACCCCTACCAATTTATGATCTGAACCATACTTATTATGAAGAAGACCCATAGCAAAAGAAGAAGCACATACTTCGCCAGTTGTAAGAACAGCCAAAGCTTCAGTTTTGCTTTTAGCCTTTAGCCGCTGTAGCGCATTTTCCTTGCGCTGCGCTTCTTCAACTGCTTTACCCAATTTGCCCTTGGGAAGTGGAATTAGTGATTTGCCCATCTGCTATTCTCCTTTTAGAAGTTTTCCCAATCAATTTGGGTATGTATTGAACCTACATTGTACCACAATGTAGGTGTTAAGTCAAGATGTGACTTGTGCCAAGCTTTTCTTGAAGGGGTTAGCCTACTACCTAAAAGCTGATAGAACGTCTTAGAAAGGCTTCTAGACCCCTTCAGCGGCAGATGGTGGGTATGGGTGGGGTGCTAGCGGCGTTTAAAACGCCGTTACAGTATGACTGTAATTGTGTAGCGGCGTTTTAAACGCCGTCCCACATTCTTCATTCTGCTTTTTCAGTATCATCTATAAAAGATAGTGCTTTGTTCACAAGAGTCTTAACCACGGTCTTCTTTATCCCTTGCAAACTTTCTTCTGTCTTTTGTTGTAATGCTTCGTGTGCAACGGTTAACCATGTAGACATATCAACATTCCATCTTTCTAATTCTTCTTCTCTAGGAAGTCTTTCATTGAAAGACATTAGTTGTGTAATAGGGCAAGTATCTACCATGTGTTTTAGAAGCTTGTAGGCTTCGGGGGATAGCTTCACTTCCATTGTACCAATCTCCTTCATTTGCTAAAGATAGCCATTAACTCACATATATTCCAAGGTCTTGAAGTACCATCTTTGTACATACGTCTTTTAGCTACAATGGTTCGCAACCCTTTTTCCATGTGTATATCGCAAGGGGTTGTGTTACCCTTCCTTAACGCTTCCTTAACGCGCTTCATTCTTTGTATAGTTATCTTTTCACCACCACACAAAAGGTTAAATTCTTCTAATGTCAATCGTGGGAATCCTTTAGCCTTAATATATTTATCCATTCTGTAGAATTTAGGTGCCATAAATACAGCTTCACCAACAACCTTTTCAAGCTTCAATTCGCCTAACTTTGTTCCAATGTATGGACCTATAGAGCGGGTTAGTTCTTTTTCTTCTAATATCTCCATTGCTATCTGATGCAATTCACCATCTTCATCAGCTTTATCAACGTTGATAGCTAACTGCTCATCTACAGGCAAACAAGCATACCCATCTGTATCACAGTACCAAAAAGGTTCGCATTGACTCATATACTTGTATAACAATGAACGGCTATAAGCAGTAACATATACAGGGATAGGGACGTGAGCATGTTTAACAGTGTCATGTGTAGATTCGGACCATACGCCAGGTTGTATGCGCTCCCATGGCTTTTCATCTACTTCACCACCTAACCGCCATAGCTCTAACTCTTGTTGTATTCTTGCCCATGTTTTTTCATTAGGCCCGATATGTACTCTTTTCCTATCACCCTTCTCAGCAAACTTTCCATAGAGACTATTCAAGAGTAGTTTGTATGTCTGCCGCTTAAAGGGGTCTTTGTCTGCTAATTCCTTTTTCTTGTATATGTCTTGTGCATATCTAGCCAAATCATAATTTTCTTCGAAGTAATGTACATCATATACTTCTAAGACTTGCCCACCTACAGACATTAACAACCGCAAATCTTCGCCACAATACCAGCCGCGCCAACAACCTGTCGGAAAAAATATCCTGCCATCTATTCTTGTGGGCAATGGTGGGAAGTACATTTCGGGTATGCTTATCATCACATCGGCTATACACAATTTAGTGATGTCTAATTGCCTAGACTGTTTTATATAGTTTCCTGGTAATGGTCTAGTCATACTATCAGGAAAGGAAGAATTAATATCATAGTATAGAAGATTGGTTCCATGCCTAGTGAACATTTCAACTCTTGAAGCGTAATAGGCATTGTGGGCAATTTCGTTTATACCATTGCTTGTGGTAATAGTCCTAGATAGATATTGGCGCTTAAATAGGTTCATTGCACAACTGGCGATAGTCATTTGCAATTCACCACCCATAGATAACAATTCATCTTCAAAAGCTTTCACAGCTTTGTATAGTAATTCACAATCCCTTTCATTGTATGTAATCAATTCATCTATAGGAGCATCAAAAGCACAATCAAGCTTTGGGAATCCTAGTGTATCTCCAATCTTTGCAAGGCTTGCCCTTAACAGCCAATACGAGTCTACAAATATCCATTCAAGGTCTTCCCGTCTAACCGTAACAATGAAGGCACTACTACCGCTAAATAATGCTTCTACTTGAAAAGCTTTATTGTCTATAAGGTAATCTAATACAAAGTTGATATCTGCCAAGCCGCCTGCGTGTGCATAAAACCATTTACCTTTATTAGTAGGTATCAATTCACTATCTACAAACTGTTCTATAGTCTCATAATGTCTATAGTGATTTGCTTCATCGTATACACCTACCACTCTTAAATTATATGATTCTGGATACCATTCCAAATCATATGCAATGATGTTCCTTGTTCTGGGTTGTCTTACTATACGCTTAATAGACATTTTTCCAATCTCCTTTGCCTACATGTGGGTAAGTGTGGGACGGCGTTTTAAACGCCACTATTCAAATGGGTGAGAACCATCTGGACGCCAGCGCATATGAATAACTATACCTTTTACTTTCTTCTTATAATTGGTACTAGAAGCTAACACCAGTTTATACAATGATAAAAAGAAGTGTGGTCTATAGGCTTTTGTACTTTGCCAGAATCCTCCAAAAGATATACTCGGATAAGGTTTGCCCAACATAACCGACTGTTCATCATACAAAGGTGATTTCCCTGCTTTCTTCCTTATGTCAAAATCATCTGTCTTTATATCTGATAAGACTTCAGCCGACAAAAAGCTACTAGGCAACGACCAGTCAAAATGCCCCAAGTCTGTAGCAAAGTGTATATCTTTATACCCATGGGGTATGGGTAATCTGATTTCACCATCTACACTGTTATCAGGGTTTATATACGTTCTAGAATGCCCACCCATAACAGCTTTAACACTGTTAAAGATTTCTCTCATTCTATCGCGTACTAATTCAGAAGGGTCTAAATGGGGTAGGTCTAGGGGTTGTGTGGGCGGTTTCCATTCTCTAGACTTTTCGGAAGGTGGTTTATGGGGAATGCCGCCCTTATACCAAAGTCTACCTTTTCTTACTAATGGTGGTCCTTTAGAAAAATCACCAGTAAGTGTATCATGCCAATTGCCATTTTTATCTCTATACCATTGTAGGTGTAGCTTCTTTGCACGTTTAGCAGACTTTGCCCATAGCTGTTTTTTTGCCATGGTTCCCCCATGGCTATAAACCGGCAGACAACTTTGTCAACTCTATCTGTAGATTTGCTGATAGCTCTACAGCTTCTTTGCTTTTGTCTTCACCATACTTGTCTTTTAGATGTTTAACCAACCGCGTTAAACATCTAATATACCCGTTGGTGTCGAGTGTTCTAGGCATTGTTCAATCTCCTTTTATACAAAAACCGTGGCAAGGGCTAAATCCCGGTGCTAGGCTAACCACCCTTGCCACGGTCAAGCAATCTATCTAACCATCAATCTTGTATGTTCTTTTGGGTACGCTCTTTACCTCACATTCCCACATTTCGCCTTCACCACCATCAACCTTTACTTTGTCCATAACCTTGATGAGAATAGTGGTGCCTTCCTTGATATCTTCGATACAGCGCAAAGCCGCAGTCATACCAACATTGATAACTTCACCAGCGTTGACAGTATCAAACCTGTCTTTACCAATGTTGCAATAAGTGGGGTAATCAAGCTTCAACACATATGCAACCCGTTGCCTATTGTTAAACATGAATTCCTCACGCCGCTTATAAGTACCCATGACGGCATTGCCTGTCTTCATGGCAAACCATGGGCGCTTTCCTGTTCTATGGTCTTGTGTGGCTTTTGCTTCACCTTCCTTGACCCACTTGGGCGCTGCCATAGTACCGCCATTGGTAGCGTTGCCTGCTTTTGCTTTTGCCTTTGTCATTGTCCAATCTCCTTTTTGTAGGTGTTCAACCTACATGTAAGCGGCGTTTTAAACGCCGTCCCATGAAAGGGGTGTGACAGAATTGTCATACCCCTAGAAGCCTTCAAAATGCTCTGTGAAGGGTTTGATGTGGTAGGGCTATGATACCCTTCACAAATCGTTTGAAGCTTTCTTATTGATATCATTGACCTTTACAGACCTTTTGTGTGATACTTCCCGCCATGTGTTTCTTTGTGTTGAACTAGACTACATCATACCACATGTAGGTACAAAAAGCAAGTCATTTTGTACCGCTTGAAGGGGTGCAAAAAGAATTACAAAAAGTACTTACGTTGTGTGGCGTCCTTTGATAGAGCTTGACAATTTTCCATGTAGGTAAGTGTAGTCTAATGTGGGACGGCGTTTAAAACGCCGCTTATCTGCTTTTAGTCTTGCCATAGGTGCTATATATGATATAGTGTCTTTCTAGTGTCAATTTCGGCACAACACACAATCTAAAGGAGATTGAAAAATGGCGACTAAGAAAACAGCTAAGAAGACCACAGCTAAGAAGACCACAGCTAAGAAGACCACAGCTAAAAAGACCACAGCTAAGAAGGTGAAGA
>Ga0080013_1004739_pt1 | contig 13175 bp, 23 predicted proteins | sample ETNvirenome_6_85_FD_69236 | JGI IMG/M metagenome (GOLD analysis project Ga0080013, IMG submission 69236) | Marine viral communities from the Pacific Ocean - ETNP_6_85 (SPADES assembly) (version 2) | ecosystem: Environmental > Aquatic > Marine > Oceanic | place: Pacific Ocean | collected 2013-06-19 | reverse complement strand
CCTCGTTCATTCACAGCGTCAAGCCATTTCACTTTGCATAGGGGGCCGTTTTTACCTATCATTTTCTTTCCTTGTTATTTCTTCTTTCCATTCCTCAAAAAGACCCGCTACTACAATAACGTCATCGTTATAACCCAAGTATTTACAATTAGAAGGTGTTTCATCTACAAAAATAGCATTGCGGGGTCTATCGAATATTAGTCTGTCATAAGGAATTTGGTGCATTTTAAGCCACCCTTCGGTTTTTAATTTCGTCCCCAAATCATTGAATCGCTTAGTCCAAATAGTGATATAATGGTCCTCCTTCTTTAACCAATGCATAAATTCTGTAACATTTGCAATGGGTTTACATAAATCATAATCAGCATTAGGGGAGCAGATTACGTGTTCTAATTCAAATACTAAGTTCATATTTTTACCTTTCCTATCCATTCTATCCATTTAGGAGCAATGGATTTGTTCCAGTCATAGTGTTTTACAGCATATTTACGTGCATTTTCACTGTGTTTTTTAAGAACATCTCTATTTTTATAGTAATATTCAATAGCTTTTGCGCCTTCGTGTTCGTCCCACAAAGCACGCATTGGAGCTGCTCGAATAGGAGTGTCCCACATCATATCTTTATAAGGGACTAAAATACCTCTATCGCTAATAATCATCTTCCCCCCTCCTTCAGTACCGTGTGGTAAAAGTTTATCAGGCGGACATTCTGGTTTTTTAGCTCCCACAATTTCATAGCTTGTTGTATAGTTACAAATAATATTAGGTACACCACACGACATTGCTTCTACCGTCGGAATACCAAATCCTTCCCCTCCTGTTGGTAGAGCGTGGACATCCATTAGATTATAAATATCTACCATCCCTGCATCATCTGGATTTTGTCCTTGTTCAAGATTCCCCATCGTGGGAGGAATCATATATTCTTTTATATTATAAACCCGTTTACTTGCCATATATTCTATATTCCATCCCATATGGTCAGTCCAATCCATATGAAGCATTAACTTAGCATTATCTGGAGTAAGTTTGTTCTTTTCGACAAATAATTTGAAAGAACGCATTAGGCGCGGAATGTTTTTACGATGTTGATTGCGTGCTACACATCCTACAATGAAGCAATCAGGCTCTGGCTTTTGTATATCCTTGGGTTTGAAAAATTCTGTATCTACTCCGTGAGAAATCACGGTGGTTTTATCTCCATATCCATCAAAATCTGCATTCATTACAGCTTGACCATAGTAAGACATTGCTACGGGATGATTTACTTGCTTTAATGTAAAAAGCCAGTTAGGTATAGAAGGTTGTCCATCAATAGGAATAATAGAACCTACTTTATATCTTTCTCGTTGTAGCATTTTAAAGGCTTTTTTAGAAAGTTTTTGAAATTCGCGCTTATCTAGTGGTTTTCCTTCATCAGAAATGATAGGTAAATTTACTCCAGTAGGTTGTTTCGCATCAGTTACATATTTAAACATTTGAATATCTAAATGTGTGAAAATCAAATCTGGTTGGAAATTTTCTATCCATTGAGGGAAAGATTTTTCCCCAAACTTTTCTTCGCCAGGATGCAAGAGCGGTAAAAGTTCTATACTTACTGTATCTTGTGAACCCAAAGGCCAATTAATTTTATAACTTGGTTCGTGCTTAGGATTTTGACAGCCTGCATATCCTACCGTGTGTCCTTCCTGAGCAAAAATCGCCGCAATACAGCGGGTGTTAGTACCAAAACCCGTGGGTGCCCACGGGCTGTCCGACAACATCATTATTTTCATTTTTTTCCTCACATTTGTTTTATTGCAATAATATTATGTTTATTAACAATAACTTTCCCACGTTCACCTACAAGAAAGACAAAATTATCATCGTCTGCTGTTATTTTGCCTCTACCAACCTTTTCTTTATCTCCTTCTCCCCATACAATTTTACAATCTGCATTTCTATCAATAGTAGACAAAATCAAAGAAAGCATATGGTCTGACATTTTTTCTTCACTCATTTCTTTCACCTTAGATAGCACAAGTTTTTTGTACTGGTTTAACATAACCTTGCTAGATATATAAAGACTATGCTAATAGTTTGAATTGCTCGAGAGGAATAAAAGCATAATGATTTAATTCCAGCGCTCCTCTATCGGTTCGAGCGTTGTATCCGAAATGCATTCGTGCATTACATAGGTTAAGCAAATAAATACCATCTTTGAAATTGAGCGCAATGAATGCTTTATGTCCTAGGCCAATAAGCTTGAGTGCCGTTTCAATTTTAGAAGCAGGTACTATTGTTTCTTCATAATCACCATAATCAATACGACGCGATTTTATTTCTATGAAACAACACTTATCTTCTTGCCACGCACAGTAATCGAAACTGTCATACTTTCCTAATTTCTTAAATTTACCGTGCTGACTAAGTTCCCTAGAGACAAACTTCATCGTGTACTGCTCTCTTTTCAGGCCCCATTCTAAATCTTTACTGATGTTTACCATTTTTCCTCCAATTTGCTATCATTTAGTTTCATACAAACTCCATTAAGCTCTGCTGTTTCTTATCAAGTACCGTAAGAGGAACCTTTTTTTTAATCCATTGCTGGAGACTGAACTTCTTCATTAGTGAAGTGATTATATTCCAGTGGTATTTAATATCTATGTTGTCTTTAGATTTAACGAAATGCTCGATATGATATCCATCTATCGTCTTATAATAGGTGAATGTAGTACCTGGCCCCACCTCCATTCCTATTTTAGCACCATCCCGCGCTAGCTGCACTACAAGGTCATTTTCTGATTTATAGTCGCTCAGATGTTGATTCATTGTACGTTGTTGCTTGAAATCGCTGAGTTCGTATCTATCTAAGTTATATATTTTATCCATAAATTCCTTATCTACACTTTTGTTTAGAGCAGCTTCAGTGATTTCGTTTATCACCTTATGATAAAATTTAGAACGATTTTTAGATTTGAATGTACTCCCGTGTCTAGTTAACGTTCCATCTAGATTACGCAAAACATAGTTTCCAATTTGAAGCCAGTACCCTTCTTTGAATTCTTCTTTTTCTACTTCAATCCATTTTGGTTCAGCTAAAGGAAAGATAATTTCTACTGCTCGTTGTAATTCATAATTAATCCAGTCTATATCTACATCTAGCGATGTATTAACACCGTCAGTGTGTATATAAACAACGGCGTTTTCATTGTACTGGTTTTGTATAAGAGACTTGGCGCCCATTATTAACCATCGCGCAATACCTGTAATGGCTATTCCTACGGACACATCTCCGTAAGTCATATAGGGATTAGTATTAGAACCATAAAATGTATTTACCATTATCTTTAATGCGTTGGATTTACTTTTAGCTTCGTGGCTATCTTGATGTTTAAAGGGCTCCCGTAGTTCCTTGAATTCCTTCGACATTTGATAAAGACACGATTTGTGGTCTTGGTCTACCTCAATGATAACATTCTTATTAAGAACATTATCAGGGATAACTAGTATCATACTATTTTCGTGTTGCAAATGAGCAGACCGGCATCCAAATTTCTTAATGTCATAGTCTTCATAACCTACTATGCGTGTAGTATCAGGGCCTAAGTTAAGTGCCATAGCAATACTAGGATACATAGACTTGAAATCAATTTTGATATTGCGTGGGTGAAATCCAGGGCGATACAGCTTAATATGTGCTGCCTGAAAGCTTTTAATATCTGGATAACGGTCTATATTTTTATCTAAGGTAAGAATCTTTTGTTGTTTAAGGGCACGACCTTGTAATATTTTAGTAATAAAATTATCAGGACCATTTAAATAGAGCTCGAGGGGAACTCGTAGGAATTCAGCAATGAATTTGTGCTGGGGAAAGTAGTGATTAAAAAGAAATTTAGTGCAATCACAGTCACTTAACACGTATTCTTTAATTTCTTCGGGAGCATATTCAAGAATATCTTTAGCGGCGAAATCTAATTCTAGAGGGTTTAGTCCATAGATACGAGAAACATTTTTTAGGCTTTTACTTTGTCCTGATAGAGCATAGTCTCGTCCTACAAAATTATAAACATCGACGACAATGCGCCCCCACGCTTGAAGTTTAGCTCGCTTATGATATGATAAGTCTGACTCCCACCCGAAGGTAGCGTTCTTTTCACGATTAAGATATGGCTTTGGTTGGATACCATTTATCTTTGCTCTAGCAAACAGTTGCGGAAAGTCATATCCTATTACATTATATCCGTATAGAATATCTGGGTCGTACTCCTTTACAAAATTCAAAAAATCGAGGATGGCTTTTTTATCGCTTTCCCCATCCCAGTTAAAAACCATTCTATCTCCAGCTCCTGTTACTACTCCAATTGCTACAATAGGATGCTTCTCTCCCGACGGAAAGTTACCATCTATAGAGTGAACCTCAAGGTCAAAACCTAAAGAAGAAGGTTCAGACGCAGCAAAATCTGTAAAAAAATCAGGGTGTTCAATACATACACGTTCTAATTCATTATTAGTTACACCATCTATTTTAGCTAAAGGTCCAATAAGGTCTGGATTAAGTTCACTTGCGTTTTCTACGAGATGTTTTTTATATGGTACCTTTCTACTTTTACCTAAAACTGAGTAAAGTTCTCCATCTCCTTTCATATAATAGTAATGTTCTCGAGGGGAAGTAACAATTAATTTATCTCTCCCTCGTCCCCAAATAATGATATTTTGCTGACGAGTTTGACGATTAAAAGAATTTCGCCCTGATATAGCTATTAAAGGAACCTTCATTGGTGCTTCTCCTTTTCTGCTTCATAAACACGTTTACGTAAATTAGTGGTTGACCAGGTATGAAGGCGATGATGAAAATAATATTCCATATCTAAATTACACCCAGTAAATTTTTTTCCTCTCCAGTCCCATCCATTTATTCTTACATCGGGTTTAACAGTCTCTAGAAGTGTATACAGCTCATCTTCAGTATGATAAATAAATATTTCATCTATATATTTAATTGATTGAAGTATTACTAAACGCTCTTCGATACTTTGAATTGGTTTATTCTTTTCAGGGCGGTCTATCGTCGGGTCTGAATGTAATCCCACCATTAAATGGTCGCACCTACTTTTACAGTCTTTAAACATTTCTATATGGCCTGCGTGAAGTAAATCAAAAGCTCCACAAGTCCATCCAGTTTTTTTCATAGTTTCACATCCATACTATCTGGTAATAGTCCCTCTCTTTTTAAAATTTCTTTTTGAGTTTTAGTATAGCGATATACTAAATCTGCTTTAGCATCTTCTTGGATAACCCATTTCTTAATAATAATTAAATCACCCCACCTCACCCATACCTTTTTCTTTAATCGTCCTCCAATTCTTACCATTCTGGTTTTATTGTCTTCGCATACGGCAACTAATCGTGAACCTCCGCTAAATTCTTTAACTAATGCAAACATTTCTCCACGGGGTTTGTATGGGCGTCTTAATTTACTCATTCAACCATTCTCCATATTCATCAGGTGATGTTTCGGTATAAACTTTTGGCTTAGTAGTGCCTTTTGATGAAGCAGATAATGTTACTTTTTCTTTGGTAAAGGGATTTGTTACTTTTACATCTGTGCAATAGGCGCTAATGTAATCTTCAGCAATTTCAGGCCAGCTTGCCCTCATTAAAGATTGAGTTTCTGTTATTAAATCAGGCCACTTAATCTTAGTGCTTGGCTCCCTGATAAGGGGGGATTTGAAGAAGGAACGCTTTTTCCTTTCATTTTCTTCCATCTCCAGGAATCCAAGCATTACTAGCGATTGTAGTAAAGGGTTAATATTTTTCTGAGCAAATGGTAATCCTGCTGCTCGTGCTGCCTGTTGAATTTCCTTCGTGGACATCTTTGTAACATCACTACTTATCATTCCATAAGTATCCATTTCGCTATCAGGTATAAGATGTAGTATATCAATACCGTGGGACGGCATTTGTAGGCACTCTGTAACAAATGTATCAATGTATATTTGTGTAGCTAACCAATTATGTTTAGGTGTTACCAACCCATAAGTTTCCCCCCCTTCCCGTTTTACTGTCATTATATCGTCAGGGAAAAATCGTGCAACGGCATTTATTACTTTGAGGAAGTAATGGATTTTACTTCGTGCAATAGGAAACAGAGTAGGAATAACGTCAAACAGGAATGGTGCACAAGGATTTCTTAATTTTACGGCTTGTGCATCATCACGCCTGACGATACAATCAACTATATGGTCTTTCAAAGATTGTATTTCTTCATCGGACATCGTTTGTAAATCCCCGTCGGGAGATGATGCAGCCTTAAGTTTTTGCTTGAGCACATCTTCTGTTTGTTTTACTGTAGGATTTGTATGAGTTATCATATAACGTCGTTCTAACTCTGCGTCCAGAAACAAATTACCGCGTGTATTTTCAACAGCCTTGCACATAAACACAAATTTAGGGTGGAGTGTTTGGCGTCGAATATCTTGAATGGTTACATCTGTGCGACGCCTTTCGGCTGGACGGTCATCTGCCCACGTTTTTAGTATTTCAATAATATTTTCAGGACATTTCTGAGCTTCGGGGATTGCTATGAAACGAGCACCGTTTATTCTTTCCATATCATACCACAATGCTGTGTCAGACAACTGTTCTATTACAACATATGGGATACCAGTCTCGTCGATGAGGCCAAAAACTGCGTTCATAATTACAGTCTTACCTGTTCCACTGTATGCGTTTATCATAAAATTAGTATCCTCTAATAAATATGATAGTGCCGCAGTTATAGCAAGTTTATCCTCACCAATAATAGGAACCAGTTCGTCTTTCTGGTTTTTCACGTTGTGAAAGTAGCGTACCAAATCTTCTATTTCAAAGTCACTCACTCGTCTTTATCCTCATAGCAATCCAAACATTCCCAATATTCCCATTCTGCCTCACCTTCATCGAGGTGCGCACTGAAATAGTGCCCCCCCGATATAATATTACCGGTGCCGTCTAATACAATCTGTAAATTTGCTTCACAAGTTGCGCAGGTACGCTCTAAGAAACGTCCTGCATTCTTTTTTTTTATTTTTTCTTGCCAATTGGCGTGGGGTTTAGCCATTTATTTCCTCTCTATATTCCTTTGCTTTGCGTACATCTATTACTCCATTTTCAAGCAACCGAATAGCATAAGTTTTTGCTTTCTTTTCGCTTACTCGAGGAGCAATATCCTTTATCTTAAGAAACAAGTCGATTAGATTAAAGGGTTTGCCGTCATCATCTATAAGGTTAATCACAATCTCTTCAGGAACAATCCATTTGAAATCGCGCACCTTGTTTTGGTGGGGTGTTAGGGGAGAAGGACGCATTACTTCAGGCACAAACATTTCTTCCCCGTCGAGGATACCAATATTGTAACCATTAACTCGCGCTCCCTTGAGGGAGGTGATTTTAGTGCGTTCAAAAGCGAATAGTAAATCGCACGGGTTTTGATTTTTATCAAACAGGTTTGAAAATGTCCGTTGAAAAAGTGTATGGGTTGTTAAGGTAGTGCTGAGGTATTGGATTTCAGCATTTCCCCTTTCAATATATACACCATAAGTATAATCGTGTATTTGGGATAGACCTGCTTCGCAATAGTAACACTTCTGCTCTCTCGCTTGCCAGCAATCTACCCTGCGACGCTTTTTGGCGTCCCAATGCTTGAGTCTATGGAGCGGATTAATATATGCAAATTGGGCAATTGCGGTCATTGAGTCTGAAAGCCAAACTCTCTCACTTTTGCCCGACTGCAGCCAGTCGCTAAAGTCGCCCACCCTTATCTAATCTTGGACGGCCTTGGCCTGCTTTCCTTCTTCAGTTCGCTTGTATAGACGGAAGTATGGGCGGTTCTTTCCTTCCTCCCAGTAGGAGTTACGGAACATAACCACTTCAGTTCCATCGCTGAGCTTGCCACCGTAGTAGATGTCGCCCTTTTTGCTTTCATTGCGGAAGAGTCCGGAGAGCTCTTCCAATCCGTTGTTTTTCTTATTTTTGTAGTCAGTCATAGTTTCGACCTATTGCTTAGTATGCTAAGATGCTATTTAAAACCTTGTCCATCAGGATGACCAATTAGGATTAATGCGTATTTTACCATTTTCCACAATCCACTTCTGTTTAAGAGAGTCTAAATTATTTTCAGCTTCTGCTTTATCTACATCTTCTCGATATTCTTTTTGGAGTGCAAGTTCGTCCACGGTAGATTTAAGCCCCACTAAACATTCTGCACAATACCATTTCATATTAATTATTTTAGCCCAATAAGAGGCAAACATAATTTCCCCTTCTTTGATGGGGTGAGTACACCAGAAACACTTGCCAAGTACTGTTCCCTTCTTTAATCCTAATTCATTCATCCTATCATCATTTGGTCAATGGGGGACGGCACTTCCCCTCCATTTAGCACTCTTGCAACTAAATGTTCGTTGCCGTGTAGCTTCTTAAGTTCTTTAGCAAACTTAATGAATAGCTTGAATATATCTTCTAATGATTCATCCTTAGAGGTTGGTACAATTTCTAATGATGCTATACCAATAGTAAAGATATGCTTATTGCCCCCACGTAGAGCGCTATTTTCTTTGTCTAGCTGATAAAAGCCTTCCAATAGTGCTCTATTGTCCGTCTTTTCCGTCGTCGTTTCTTTCATTTCTGTCATTTTCCAACACTTCCTTTAAATTTTGAGCCGCAACCCAATTGATTTTCCACTCCTTGTCCAAGAACCCCAACTTATATAAAAGTTTGTATAAGCCTCTTCCAAGTCCTCTCGCTTCGTTCACTGTATTCGATACATTGTCTATTTCTTGCTCCAACTCTCGCATTCGGTCAAGTATATCGTTGATGTTTTCAACAAAAGGCCACCAATTAGTGTCGAGTTCTGCGTTTCTTTCGTGGATTTTGGTTTTCCAATACCCGTGGGGTTCTTCCATATTTACGCCTCCTTTTAATTTCTCCAACGTGGAGATGCGCTACATCTCCTGTATTGGGGTCTTTGTAGGGTCTAATTTTACCCATCCAATATTCTTTACATTTTTCAAGCGTTGCATCCATTCCACGCGCCTTCACTTTTTGCATTAATCGGTCTTTGCTTTTCATTCCCATCTTATCCCAGATGTTTTCAAAGATACGCTCTTTATCCGATATAGATTGGTGATTCGTCATCACTTCCTCCTTCTTCCGTCGCTGCATTCATCATATGTGCCATCATTTCGTTGGGCGATGGCATTGAACCATCATCTCTCTTTAAAGTCTGTAAACGCTGTTCAAAAAATTTCATATATGCTAAGAATATAATACAATCTCTTTTACCCATCTTAAAGGAAGAGCTAATCAAAGCAACTCCCTGGGGTATATTGAAAGGGGTAACACTATTGAATATCTGCACCCATTTCTCGTAAATTGATTTTTCTCTATCCGTGCTAATAAGCACATCTAATCGAATGTCCTCGTCGGGGTCATTCATCATTTGGCAGAAGTCGTTTAAGATAGTCATTATTCCTCCATATCTTTCTGGTTTATAAAAGTATTGGCTTAAGATGCCACCGCACAGGATTAGTAAAAGCTGTCAATTCTATTCCTTCTTTCTCTATCTGTTCCCACTTCACTGATTTTCTTTTACCGCGATAAAACTTCTGGATGGTCTGGTAACTCACAGCAAAAACTCTTTTTGCCCGAGGCTTATCCTTTCTCAATAAGAAAAAAGCTTTACCACCGTTTTTCTCTATTTTTTGTGCTGCCTCGACCTGATGCTTAGGAATGGCGCGCGTGCGACTATAATACAATGGAAACGATGTTTCCCTCTTACTCGTTTTACATTCTAGCAGGATAGGAACACCTTTGTAAACAGCCATAAAATCGGCGGGCTGTTTTTCCGCTATCGCTTGTTTAACAAACCGCGATACATCATTAGTGTCCTGTATCCTGAACCAGAAGCAATTAACTTTTTTTAATGATTTACGTATTTCACTTTCAAAATTCTTGCCTGTATCAACTTTAGCCATCGAAGTCCTCCAATGTAGTAACATTCATTAACTTCGCAGCTATATTAAAATATCGCTCACTTAATTCTATCCCAATGCTATCTCTCTTTAACTTACGAGCAACTTCACACACGGTTCCGCTACCCACGAAGGGGTCAAGGACCGTATCTCCTACGCGCGTAGTAGCTAATATACATCTCTCAGGTATCTCATACGGGAACACAGCAATGTGCTCACCACGGTGTTGACGTGGTGTTATGAACCATACATCTCGGGCATTTCTCCACCCTAAACCATCCGCAGTTCTCTCTTTTGCCGCTTCGTAATCGTAGTAGTATCTACGGTTTTTTGAAAATAAAAAAATGTATTCGTGTGCTCGGGTCGGCCTGTCTTTCACAGGTTCAGGGATGGGATTTGGCTTGGCCCAGATGATATCGCTTCTCAGATACCACCCAGCATTTCTCATTGCAAACGCGAGCATCCACGGGATGCCCACCAGGTCTTTGGGTTTCAAGCCCTTTCCCTGCTTCTTATGACCTGCTCCCCGTCGGCCTTTCTTATCGCTGCCTACATTTCCTTTGCCCGACCACGACTGACCAACATAACTATCTCCTATGTTAATCCATAGGGTGCCATCATCTGTTAAAACTCTTTTAATCTCATCAAATAACAGGACCAAATTGATAATGTATTCTTCAGGGGATGCCTCTAATCCAATCTGATTATCAATGCGAAGTGCTCCACACTTGTGGCACTTGCTATTGTCTCCGCCGCGGTTAGCAACTTCAGGACGGTCTGCTCTACGTTTCTTATCTGTCCATTTCGAGGGCATCGAAATGGTGTGTTCACAGGTGCTATCGCCACCTTTCCAATCAGCAGTTCCGTAATCTCTTAAACCCCAGTACGGTGGAGAAGTGATAACAGTTTGTATACTTTTCTCGTCGAGTGTTTGCACTCGGTCTATTGCGTTCCCTAAAAGTATTTCCACATTGGTCAAGTATTCCAATACCTCAATAACATCAATACCCAGATGATTATAAAGAGGCTTATGAGCATATACCAATCAGCATCTCCCATATCTCGTTTTTTGCGTTTCTCATATTCCTTTAGTATCCATTCTTTCATTTTACCAAATCCTTGCAAGTAATGCTAATAATCTATTAAGAAGTGATGTAAGTGTTGGGGAATGCTTCATTTTTACTCCGTCTTCTTAATCCAACGCAAATGGCGTGTACTCCAGACGTAGCCTTCTTCAATAGCGCCAATAAACTTTAGAAACTCAACATAATTTTTCTGTAATTCAAACGGTTTATTCATTTAGTCCACCGTGAAAGGTCGTTATGTAGCCATATCCATTTGAAAGGGCTTGCAATAGTTCCCCATCCTTCAGCATCTATTGACATATTATAGCAATGTCCGCGCACTACGTGTCGTGGGTTGGGGCTGCCTAATGCGCTCATTATGTGAGTTTCACTAGCAACAGAACATACTACGCTTTCTGTTATCCAGCGTTTGGTCCTGTAATGCACTGTAAAAAGTGGACGCCCAGCTTTTTTACTTGCTGCTACGTTATAGTGATATTGGAAACGATACTCTCTTGCACCGTATTGCTTTACATACTCTGCTTGATTTTCCACGGATGGTGGGTTGTAAGGCTTTGGTTTTGTTGTCATTGGCACCCCAAGAAAACTGCTAGAAGCATTCCTATACCCACTCCCCCGACGAGAGATAGCCCCATCCAGATAAACAATTCTTCAAGATTCCAATATCTTTTCATAATCCAGCCTCACAGTATGGACACTTCTTTTCGTCAGATTTCATATCTTTCAATTCTTCTTTCAGAGCACACTCTAAATGCAAGTTATGTGATACGAGATAATCATATTCTACTTTGGAAGTATCTCGCTTGCATATCTCACAAGTCCAGTATTTCTTGTATGCTTCGTCGTCCTTACTATCGTATTCCATTTTGCTCATTGTTTTACCCACGGTCGCTCTACACGACCGCCTCCCTCTCGACGCTCGAGTTCCCAATCCTCGCATAACATCCATTCGTGTTTCTCACACATATAAAGTATGCTCATTTCGTTTGCTATGGTTTGACAACCACATTTCATTATATCTTTCTTACTCATTGTTTCTTACTACTTCCTTTGCTTCGTTGATAATATATTCATAATAGGGTATATCATCTGCTCCAAATTCACACAGTGTTTCAAGCACACTATCAAGTCCGGTCATAATTTCGTTTTGATTTTTACTCATTTTTTCTCGCTGGGTTTCCATATTTCTTCACTTATCATCTCTTTAAGCCATCGGTCTTGGTCTTTAAGTGAAGATTGATAGTATATTATAGCACATATTTCTCTAAGTGCTAAATACATTTGTGTTTCGCTCATTTTTATATCGTAGTCGTGACTCATTTCAAATACTCTCTTGCCATTTTTATAGAATCTCTTAATGATACATTTTTAGTAGTTTTTGCTACTTCTATTTCCATATCATTCAATATTTTATATGCTATTTCTTTAGATATATATCTCAGCAATATTCCTATCAAATGCATACTCTCTGCTACGGTCGTGACCATTCATCCTCCTCGTGGCGAGCCCTTACCATCTGTGCTAGAACCACTTGCCAAAATCCATAGAATACGAAGAAGGCACCTAGCAATGCAAACTCAGTCATAGCCCTTCACCGTCGCCCCTACAGCGTTTGCACAGGTTAGTATAGTGTTTGTATATCCATCTGCTACACTTGGTGCAGTAATTCTCTCCTATCAGTTTACTCATCTTTCACTCGGTCCTCCATCCTTTTGACATTCAGGTCGTAAAACCGTATTAAATCCATTGCTTCATTAATAACAGAAATATAGTATTGTCGGTTATTAAGAGATAGTTCTTTTGCGTCGAGCGTTAATACTCGCTTGATTTCTCCAAGTCCGCGCATTAGATAATCACTCATTTCTATATCCTCGTGATGTATACAAATGCTCTGGATTATAATTTTCATCACACAATCCTGTAAGGATGTGGTCGCGGAAACTCTTCTTCGCAGCATCTCCGTCTTTCATAATGGGTGTTATATAACCGCATTTATGGCATTGAACATCGTATCTCATTCGATACACTCCGGACAGGGACACGCTATTCCCTTCCAATCGCTATAATCTCTCAAGCACATTAAACCCACTTGTGCTGA
>Ga0080013_1004738_pt1 | contig 13179 bp, 22 predicted proteins | sample ETNvirenome_6_85_FD_69236 | JGI IMG/M metagenome (GOLD analysis project Ga0080013, IMG submission 69236) | Marine viral communities from the Pacific Ocean - ETNP_6_85 (SPADES assembly) (version 2) | ecosystem: Environmental > Aquatic > Marine > Oceanic | place: Pacific Ocean | collected 2013-06-19 | reverse complement strand
GAGGATTGGAAAAATGAACCTGATTGGGCAAAAGAGTTTGAATCTGCTAGACTAGAATCAATACGTATGGGTCAATCATGGATTAAAGAACAACAGGAATCTCAGAAGAAAAAATGAAAAAAATTGATCCTAGTGAATATATGGTTGAGGGGTGGGACTCTACTCCCCCTGGATATGAAGTAAAATATAAGAGAGGGTCTTATCATAATAAGATTGGTATGACTATTATGTTCACTTACTATGCTCTTTTTGTGGGAATGTTTATTAGGGGACTTATTGTTTTTTTAAACCTATGAAAATCACTCAGAAAAGGAGTAAGAAATGATTTTTAATAAAACAGAATGGAAATTATTTTTATTTTTAGTAAGGCAAATGCCTGAATATGAGGATAAAGATAATCTTATATGGAGATTAGAGCAACATATTAAATCAATTTACCCTTTAGATAATTATGAAATTTGAAGCAAAGGTTTTTATTCGTTTAAGATCTCAGGTCGATGATTCTCCTGGCAATGCTGTTAAGGGTGCCTGTAAAAGACTTTCTGATTTAGATATTGATAAATTGAGAATAGGTAAGGTTATTGATCTTTGGTTTGAAGCACCTGATAAAGAGTATGCTATTAAAGAACTATATACTCTAAGTGATAGATTACTTGCAAATACTGTCATAGAAGATTGGAGTTTTGAATTGAATGAGGCCGATTAACGTAAAACAATACAAATATCAACCTCGTAAAGATTGGACTTATGAACATTGGTTGCGACATGCATATGTAATGGTGCGTAACCCATGGATTACAGTGGATGACAAAGAGTATTGGCAAGATAAGATAAATGAGTTAGAATCAAAACATAAAAAGGAGAAAAACTAATGGGAGACAAGAAACCAGGTAAAGGAAAGAAATCAAAAAGTGATAAAGGAACAAAGGGAGGACCACCAAGTCAGACTAATATTAAATCAGGTGGGCATCAACAACATAGTGGAAGAGGTAGATGACTGCATTAACATATGGTGAGATTCAGCAATTAGAGTATCTTGCGGAAAGATTGGATGGTCAAATAACATATCTAACTACTTATGATAACACTGGTGCAACAAGTAAAAAAATCGTAATTGAATATGAAAAACAAGAAAAAGCATCAAGTTAAATCAAGGTTTTATTATATCTTTTGGGGAACGGCAACATTTTCAGTATTAGTAGGACAACTTTATGTTGGATCTGGTTATCGTGCGATGTCTGGTGCATTTCATAGAATTATAGATGCATTGATAATAGAAAAAAGTTATGATTATTATGATGTTGAATCATGATTACCTCTATATCTGAATCAGAAGCCATATGGGCAGCTGATGGATTTATTAATTATTTTGGAAGATTCAAAACTATCGAAGATTATATTCGGTTTACTAAAGAGGCGGCGGTTGGCCGAAGAGGTAAATCATTATATTCATTAAAGGATGAATTTTTTAATGAAGACATTCATCCAGAGGAGATGGACTTTAAGATTATGCCTGTGGGTGAACGCTTCTCCCGTAATACTGCTGGCGTTCCTCAAGCATATTATCATGAACTTTTAACAGCAACTTCCTCTGCTATTATTGAGAAGAATATTCCTGGTAGAGAATTGCGTTGGATGATTTATGAGAAGAATTGTGGAAAGATACTTGGATTTATTCGTTTTGGATCTCCTACTATCAACTCTAAACCAAGAAATGAATGGTTAGGTGCTGCACCAGATCTTTCTATATTTAATAGACATTCTGTGATGGGATTTGCGATTGTTCCTTCTCAACCTTTTGGATATAATTATCTTGGTGGAAAACTTCTGGCATTGATGTGTGTATCTCATTTTGCAAGAGAGACTTTAAATAGGTGGTTTGATAAAGATATTGGATGGTTTGAGACTACTTCACTGTATGGTTCTACGACTTCTGCATCGCAGTATGATGGTCTTAAACCATTCATAAGGTATAGAGGTTTAACTGATAGTAAGTTTCTTCCTTTACTTCATGATGATGTATTCCACGAACTGCATGATAGATTTACTATTCTGAATAATAATAAACCATTGACAGAAAATAGAGCATCATCTAAAAAGTTGAAAAGACAAACAAAGATGATTTCTATCATTAAAAATTCACTTATAGATAATCAAGAAAAACTTAAAGAGTTTAATAGTGTAATTAATATGGCATTTGGTCTTACTCAAAGAAAGAGATCATATACATCTGATTATGGATATGGAAATGTTCGTGAAGTTCTTCTTGGTGAACAGGATAAATTGGTTCCTGGCCAGAACTGGGATAAGTTCCATCTTGAGAATATAATTAGTTGGTGGAAGCGTAAAGCTACTAAGAGATATGAAACTCTTAAGAAGGATGGAAGGTTTAGAGATAAGGTTGAACTCTGGACAGAAGATGATGATATTCAGATTATACGATGACTGAGAATATTGTTTATTATTCATATAAGAAGAGTCGTCATGATCATGTAAATGAACATGAATTAAGACGCATTGAGCATAGTATTCGTTCATTAAGAGATTTTAATACTGAAATACTTGTTTATCTTTTTTGTGATGATACTTCTATTATTCCACTTTATTTTCGTTCGCATTATAATGTAAATGTTCTACCTTTCGTCGAACAGATTAATCATGGAATGTTATTCATTTATAGGTGGTTTAACTTAGGATATTTTGATGATCAAGATGTTAATATTCTTTATGTAGATTCGGATACTATTTTTTATGGTGATGTTCAATATCTTTTTGATCACTATAATTATGCTGATGTATTTGGAAGAGAAGAGTTTGGATTCCGTCATGATCCAAATACTGGAGGAGGAAAGAATATAAGAAAGGCATTGGATTATGTTGATCAGTGCATTGTAGATGCTGGAGGACTTTCTCAGATATACAAGTATTGTATGGGAGTTATGATGTTTAGAGATGGTATTCATTTAGATATTGTTGATCAGTTACCTCAGCTAGTTGAACTGATGTGTAAGATTAAAAATGGTTCTCTACCTTATCCAGTTCCAAACCCTAGAATAGTTGACGAATATGCTATGTGGGTTATATTAAGTAGGATAAGTGTATATAGTGGATTGTTTGGTATTCAAGATGTAACGCAAGGTTATGTTGAGCAAAAGCATCAAGAGTTTTTCAATCCCATCGTTTTGCATTATACTACTAAAGGAGAACAACAACTAGCACAAGACGAAGAACGGTTTAGTAATCTACTGAGAGATGTAGATGAATTTAGTGAAGAGATTGACCCTTACCATACATTATGACTGAACTAAAAGATTGGTTAAATTCCATCAATTTTAATAAGAATAATCTGATGGAGGAAAATCCTGATTGTAAAAAGGATTATGCTCCATACATTATCAATCGATGCTTATCAGGTAGTCTTGATTGTATAATGTTTGTCAATGAGATGAATAGGTATCCTAACCTAGATAAAGACCTCCAATATAATTTTTATCTAAATAGTCTCAGGAAAAAGAAGAGATTTTCTCCCTGGCTCCGCAAAGATAAAGTCACAGACTTAGAATGTATTAAAACTTATTATGGTTATAGTAATGAGAAAGCATCTCAAGCTCTGAAAATCTTATCAAAAGAACAATTGGAATTTATTAAACAACGACTTGATACTGGAGGTATTAAATGACTACTACGGTAGAACCTGAAGTTCGTTGGTCGCAAGACCAAATGGTGGAGGTACTTCTTAATGAACCTGATGACTTCCTTAAAGTCCGTGAGACTTTAACAAGGATTGGAGTTGCGTCCAGGAAGGAAAAGAAACTCTATCAATCGTGCCATATTTTGCATAAGCAAGGTAGGTATTATATTGTCCACTTTAAAGAATTATTTGCACTTGATGGGAAACATGCTAATCTCACAGTTAACGATGTACAACGTCGTAATCGCATTGTTCGTCTTCTTGCTGATTGGGGACTTATTTCTGTAGTGAATATAGATTCTGTATCAGATATTGCACCACTTAATCAAATCAAAGTTTTAGCATATAAAGATAAGAATGATTGGGTCTTAGAGCAGAAGTATAATATTGGAAAGAAAGGTAAGGTTCAAGAGGAATGATGGTTAACACTATATTATTGATCCTTCTAGTGATCGTGAATTATTCAAATTTTTATCTTACTCATATACACAAAAAAAGACCTACTTCTTTTCGGAGAGATGGGAATTTCTTGTATTCTGAAAAGTGGCGGTAAACCACACTGCACTTTTTTGTAGTTTGTGCTATAAATAATAGTGTTAGACGAACTGGAGGGTGTATCCCTTCCGTTTAACGCAAAGGATGCCTTCGGGGTCCACAAAACACAAACTCGCTTTTAAAGGAGCTACTATCATGACGGCACTAGCCAGGTATCATGCTGCGAATCTTCCCGAACTAATGGAGAGGATTAATAAGAACAGCATTGGAATGGACGATTACTTTGATCGTTTCTTTAATACAGATGGAACGAATTCTAATTATCCTCCATATAATCTTGTCCAAGTTAGTAATGTATTATCAAAACTAGAAATTGCACTTGCAGGATTTAAGGCATCTGAGGTAAATGTTTACACAGAACATGGAAAACTTTATGTTGAAGGTAAGAAAGAATCGACAGAAGTTGATGGAACTTATGTCCATAAAGGATTAGCACAAAGAGACTTTACTAGAGTCTGGACAATTGCTGATGAAACAGAAATTGGATCTGTTACTTTTGAGGATGGATTGCTTGTTGTGGAACTTGGAAAGATTGTTCCAGAGCATCACGCTAGAAGAGATTGGTTCTAAATGGACCGGGTAAGAGGACCGCCCTTTTACCAGAAATGCATTTCCCGGATAAAGGAGAGGATCTTTACGATCCTCTTTTTTCATGCTATGATATGGAAAACATTTTATTTGTATGGCTCTTGCATTATTAAGTGTATCAAATAAGGAAGGTATTGTTTCTTTAGCAAATTCCTTAATCGAATATGGATATGATATTATTTCTAGCGGAGGCACAGCTAAAGCACTTAGAGAAGCAGATGTAGAAGTAAGTAAAGTGTCTGAGTATACTGGTGCTCCTGAAATTCTTGGCGGAAGAGTAAAGACTTTGCATCCAAGAATCCATGGTGGTATTTTGGCAAAGCGTGATAATGAAGAACATGATAGAGACCGAAAGAATAATGGAATACAACTCATTGATGTTGTAGCAGTAAATCTATATCCATTCCAAGCAACTGTTGCTGATCCATATGTAAGTTGGGAGAAGGCAATTGAGAATATTGATATTGGTGGTCCTACAATGGTTAGGTCTGCAGCAAAGAATCATAAGCATGTTTCTATATTGACCAATCCAGAACAATATGATATTTTTGTGGATGCATTAAAATCTGGTACTGTAGATGATTTGCGTCAAGGTCTTGCTTTGGCAGCATTCCAACATACTGCAGAGTATGATGCAGCAATTAGTAAATGGATGAAGGTAAGAACAATGTTAAAAGTAGAAGGAGACAACTGATGCTGGATATTTTAGAAGGACTAGAATACAAACAGACTTTGCGTTATGGTGAGAATCCACATCAACAAGCTACATGGTATGCTTTCCCTGATCAAGGACTATCAAATGCTACTCAGTTACAAGGTAAGGAACTGAGTTATAATAATCTGATTGATTTGGAAGCAGCAATTTCTACCATTCAAGAATTTAAGGATGAAGAAAGTCCTGCTGCTGTAGTAATCAAACACACCAATCCTTGTGGAGTAGCATTAGGTCGTTGTGAACATAAGACATCATTGGTTCCAGACACTCAATCAAATGCACTTAAGAGAGCACTAAATGCTGACAGGACAAGTTGTTTTGGTGGAATCATTGCTCTTAATAGAGAAGCAGATGTTGAGTGTGCTGAGGAGATTTGTAAGTCTTTTTATGAGTGTATAGTAGCACCTAAGTTTTCTGCAGATGCTCAAAAGATTCTTTCTACAAAACCTAATCTTCGTCTACTTGAGATGGATGTTAATAATGTAAAGGTTTCTCCTCATACTGTTAGGAGTATTCTTGGCGGAGTATTGGTTCAGGAAAAAGATGATGCTCCTGTAGATATTAGTGAATGGAAGGTAGTTACTGAACGCCAACCTACTGAGGAAGAGATGAGAGATATGATCTTTACCTGGAAGGTCTGTCGTCATGTAAGATCTAATGCTATTGTGTTAGGTAGATGGGAACAGACTTGGGCTGTTGGTGCTGGTCAAATGAATAGAGTGGGATCTGCAAAGATTACATTTAACAATTCTGTTGGTGGCCATGGTCAAAATCATATTCCTTATACTCGCAAAGCAGTAATGGCAAGTGATGGATTCTTTCCATTCTCAGATACTGTAACTATGGCATCAAATCAGGGTATTGAGGCAATCATTCAACCTGGTGGAAGTTTGAAGGATCAAGATTCTATTGATGCATGCAATGAGAATGGTATGACTATGATTTTCACAGGTAAGCGTCATTTCCTCCATTGACGTGGTTTTGTTTCGATGTTAAAATACTAAAAGGTATCGATAAATAATGACTATAAAACTTTTGATTTTGAAATCTGGTGAAGATCTTATTGCTGATGTGCAAGAGATGGTAGTTAAGGAAAATGTTGTAGGATATTTTCTTAATAAACCATGTGTTGTTAAAATGCGTGATCATAAAGAAGTTGTTGATGAAGAAGTAACTGAAGAGAAACAAAAATCACAATTCCAAGTTAAGTTTTATCCTTGGATTCCTCTCACAAAAGAATCTGTTATTCCATTAACTCTTGAATGGGTTGTTACAATGGTTGAACCAGTAGATAACCTAACTAAAATGTTTAAAGAACAGGTATTAGACAATGGACAAAGTAATCAAAGTAATAGCACTAGTGAACAACCAAGTTCTGGTGAGTCAGATTGAAGAGGTTGGCGCTGATATTGGAGAACCTGATTGTAAATTGGTTCAACCTTTTGTTGTTAATACCTCAGAACAGAAGATAACCATTCAGGAAGGTGTATTGACCTTAGCTCCTTGGTTAAGTTCTTTTACAAGAGACGACGAACACATGATAAGTTCTGATAAGATACTTACTCTTGCAGACCCAATGCCCACACTCCTTGAAAAATACCTGGATCTTACTAAATGATATTTTCCAAACCTCTCTATTATATTACAAAGGTTAGTGATCATCATATAGGTAAGGAAAAGATTCTTTCAACGATTTCTAAAATTGATGGAAGATATGATGATGGTATTAGTAAAATTAGTAATACTGATTGGTTAAATCAGCAAAATGGGGTAGTATTTGATTGGTATACTTATTCTTTATCGGAAAGGGATAGAGAATCTTATGTGAAGTTAATACATAAAAAATTTGGAAAAAGTAAATCTTCAATTATGACTATATGGTTTAATCAGTACGATTCCAATTCAGGAACAGAGCATACAATGCATAGTCATTATGATGATGCTCATCGTAATGATTTGACAAATATCTATTATGTTGAATTGAAAGATAAATCTCTAAGAACTATTTTAAAACATCCTAAAACTGGTAAAGAAATTGTTCCTAGAGTAAAGGAAGGACAAATATTGACTTTTGATGCTAGAATAAAGCACAAGTCACCTCCGAATCATACAGATACTCGGAAGACTATCATTGCATTTAATACTTTATTTTTAGAATGAAATTCTATACCAATGTACAATTGATCGGGAATCAATTCCTGGTGAGGTGTGTTGATGGTGGTAAAAGATATGAACACAGAGATGAGTTTTTTCCTACACTATTTGTAAAGTCTAAAAAGAGTACTAAATATAAGACGTTAAGTGGAGAACCAGTTGAAGCTATTAATCCGGGAACGGTCAGAGATTGTCGTGAGTTCTATAAGAAGTACGATGGTGTTGAGGGGTTTGAGATATACGGGAATGACCGGTATATTTACCAATACATATCAGAGAAGTATCCTGAGGATGAAGTCCGGTTTGACATTAGTAAGATTAAACTGGTTACTCTTGATATTGAGGTTGCGTCTGAGGAAGGATTCCCAGATGTTGAATCTTGTACAGAAGAGATACTCGCTATTAGTATTCAGGACTATACAACAAAGCAAATTACTACTTGGGGTGTTAAACCGTTTAACAACAAACAGAGTAATGTAACATACCATCACTGTCCTAGTGAATATGAACTCCTAAGTCATTTCATTAATTATTGGATGGTGGATGTTCCAGACGTTATTACTGGGTGGAACATTCAGATGTATGATATTCCGTATATTTGCAAGCGTCTTAATCGTGTTCTTGGTGAGAAACTGATGAAGAGGTTTTCACCTTGGGGACTTGTTAGTGAAGGTGAGATCCATCTTATGGGCCGTACTCACACAGTTTTTGATGTTGGTGGTGTAACACAGTTAGATTATCTTGATCTTTATAAGAAGTTTACTTACAAAGCGCAAGAATCCTATAGACTAGATTACATTGCTGAGGTAGAATTAGGACAGAAAAAACTTGACCACTCTGAGTTTGATACCTTTAAGGATTTTTACAAGAAGGGTTGGCAAAAGTTTATTGAATATAACATTGTTGACGTTGAACTTGTTGACCGATTGGAAGACAAGATGAAACTGATTGAACTTGCATTGACCATGGCATATGATGCTAAGGTTAATTATGCGGATGTATTCTATCAGGTTCGTATGTGGGATACTATCATTTATAATTATCTCAAGAAGCGCAACATTGTTATTCCTCCAAAGAATAAAGAAGTAAAAGGAGAAAAGTATGCGGGCGCGTATGTCAAGGAACCGGTTCCAGGAAAGTATGATTGGGTGGTCAGTTTTGACCTTAACAGTCTATATCCTCACCTTATTATGCAATATAACATCTCACCAGAGACACTCAGGGAGACTAGACATCCCAGCGCAAGTGTTGAGAGGTTTCTAAGAGGTGAGGTGGAGATTACTGAGGACTATGCAACTTGTGCCAATGGTGCTCAGTATCGTAAGGATGTTCGTGGATTTTTACCAGAGTTGATGGACAAGATGTATGGTGACCGTGTTGTCTTCAAGAAGAAGATGATTGAAGCCAAGATTGGATATGAGAAGACACCAACTAAAACATTAGAGAAGGAAATCTCAAGATGTAATAATATCCAGATGGCAAAGAAGATTGCACTTAACTCTGCTTATGGTGCCTTAGGAAATGCTTATTTTAGATATTATAAGTTGGCAAATGCTGAGGCAATTACTTTGTCTGGTCAGGTCTCTATCCGTTGGATTGAGAATAAGATGAATGAGAGGATGAATAAGATTCTTAAAACGGAGGATGTTGATTATGTTATTGCTTCAGATACTGATTCCATTTATCTTCATCTGGGTCCTTTGGTTGACCGTGTATACGAAGGGAGAGAGAAAACTAGTGAAGGCATTGTCACGTTCCTTAATAAGATCTGTGAAGTGGAATTTGAGCCGTATATTGATAGTTCTTACGAAGAACTGGCACAATGCGTAAATGCTTATGAGCAGAAGATGCAGATGAAGCGTGAAAACATTGCTGATCGTGGTATATGGACTGCGAAGAAGCGATATATTCTTAACGTATGGGATAGTGAAGGAGTTAGATATGAAGAACCTAAGTTAAAGATGATGGGTATTGAGGCAGTTAAATCTTCTACACCTGCTCCTTGTCGCCAGATGATTAAGGATGCACTCAAACTTATGATGAGCGGCACAGAGGATGAGGTGATTGATTATATTGCTAATTGTCGTAATAAATTTGGATCTCTCCCTCCAGAGGAGATTTCATTTCCTCGTTCAGTATCTGATGTTATAAAGTATAAGTCACATTCAACAATTTATGCTAAAGGAACACCAATTCATGTTAGAGGTGCATTACTGTATAATCATTATATAAAGGAGAATAAATTAGATAATAAATACTCACTGATTCAGAATGGTGAGAAGATCAAGTTTTGTTATTTGAAGAAACCGAATATCATTCACGAGAATGTTATTTCGTTTATTCAAGATTTTCCTAAGGAATTAAACCTTGACAAATATGTTGATTATGACTTACAATTTGATAAGTCCTTTTTGGATCCTCTTAGAATCATTCTAGATTCTATTGGTTGGAATGTGGAAAAAACAAACACTTTGGAATCATTTTTTGTATGAAAGATCAAAACGCAGTTAAGTATGAGAAGGATTCTGAAAGAGAGAAATGGAATAGAGCACTTGATTTGTATATTGAATCAGTTCATAAACCCGATAATGAGTTAAGGAGTTGTTCTCACAATCAAAAATGTTTTAATGAATTGATGGAGATACGTACAAATGTTTTAAGATATTGTCAAAGTTTGAGATGGTACTAATGGATTTACCTATTGATGATAAAGAATTTGAATATATCGTAAGGGCATTATGGAGATGTCGTGGAACTGAAAAAAGATGTGGTGAGTTGTATGAGAAGTTACAACTTATAAAAGATGTTAGAGATGAAAATCCAGACGGACCTTATAAAAAAATACTTCGTGAAACTTATGGGATGGCAATTTAATGGATTTTTTAAAAGATATCGTAAAAGAGATTGGAGATGACTTTACAAAACTGGCTTCTGAAATTGAGGCTGTCGAGGAATTCGTTGATACAGGCAGTTATATCTTTAATGGATTGTGTTCAGGTTCCATATTTGGCGGTGTGTCTTCTAATAAAATTACTGCCATTGCTGGAGAGTCTAGCACTGGCAAAACTTTTTTCTCTCTCGCCGTTGTTAAGAACTTCCTTGATACTAACCCCTCCGCTTATGTTCTCTATTTTGACACTGAGAATAGCATTACTAGGGCACTTTTAGATAGTCGTAATATTGATACTACTAGGTTTGTAGTTGTTAATGTAGTAACCATTGAGGAGTTTAGGCAGAAAGCACTGAAGGCAGTTGATAAATATATAAAAATGTCAGAGGATGAACGCAAACCTTGTATGTTTGTGTTAGATTCTTTGGGTATGCTTTCAACAGAGAAAGAAATTCGTGATGCATTAGATGATAGGCAGGTTAGAGATATGACAAAATCTCAATTGGTCAAAGGTGCGTTTAGAATGTTAACTCTTAAATTAGGTCAAGCGAATGTCCCGCTCATTGTCACAAATCACACATATGATGTCATCGGAGCTTATGTACCAACTAAAGAGATGGGAGGAGGTTCGGGACTCAAGTACGCAGCGAGTACAATCATTTATCTCAGCAAGAAAAAAGAAAAAGATGGAACAGAAGTCATCGGAAATATTATCAAAGCAAAGACTCATAAATCGCGGTTAAGCAAGGAGAATAAGCAGGTTGAGATACGTTTGTATTATGATGCTCGTGGTCTTGATCGATATTATGGTCTTCTTGAACTCGGTGAGATTGGCGGACTTTGGAAAAATGTAGCAGGTCGCTATGAGATGGATGGTAAGAAAGTATATGCCAAAGCAATTTATAAAGATCCTGAAACATATTTTACACCGGAGATTTTGGAGAAGTTAGATGAAATTGCGCGAACGGAGTTCTCATATGGTGGGAGTATATGATGATATACTTTCCCCAGATACATGTGAAAATCTTATAAGATTGTTTGAGGATAATTCAGATCAACAAGAATATATTAATCATGACCATAAACCCTGCTTTACTCAAATTAATTTAAATCAACACCATATGGGTATGGTGAAGAGTTTAATGCCTAATGTTAGGTTTTGTTACGAGAAATATAAGAAAGATACTTCTTCATTTTTTCTTCCCAGATTTTCTGTGTTGGAGGAGTTTAGAGTTAAGAGATATCTTCCTAATGGGGAAGAAAGATTTGATGAACATGTAGATGTGGCTACTCATGCTTCAGCTATTAGGGCGCTTGCATTTTTATTTTATTTGAATGAGAATGATGGAAAAACTGTTTTTACGCATCATGAGTTGAGTATTTCTCCTATATGTGGTAGAGTAGTTGTATTCTCCCCAACTTGGGAATATCCCCATGCTGGTATTGCTCCTACCGATAATACCAAATATATTATGAGTACTTATCTTCATTATGGATCAAATTGAATTCCTGGTCTTAAAGAGCCTTTTACACAATGAAGAATATCTTAGAAAAACCATTCCTTTTTTAAAAAGTGAATATTTTCAAGACAATAATCAGACTATTGTTTTTGAGGAAATTCTTTCTTTTGTAAATGAATATAATCAAGTTCCTACAAAGGAAGTTCTGAATATTGAAGTTCAAAAAAGGAAGGATATTAATGAGACATCTTTTAAGGAGGTTACTCATCTTATAGAATGTTTGGATGATAGTCCATCAGAATATGAGTGGTTAATTAATACTACTGAGAAGTGGTGTAAAGATAGAGCTATATACTTAGCTTTATTGGATTCTATTGCTATTGCTGATGGTGGAAAGGAAGACCAAACTCCAGATGCTATTCCTTCTATTCTTTCTGATGCTCTAGCAGTTTCTTTTGATAATCATATTGGACACGATTATCTAGAAGATTATGAAAAGAGATATGAATCATACCATAGACGTGAGGACAAGATTCCTTTCGACTTGGAATACTTCGACAAGATTACAAAGGGTGGTATTCCTAACAAAACTCTTAACATTGCTCTTGCAGGTACTGGTGTTGGAAAATCTTTGTTTATGTGTCATCATGCCAGTTCTGTTCTACTCCAAGGTAAGAACGTTCTCTACATTACGTTGGAGATGGCTGAAGAAAAGATTGCTGAGAGGATAGATGCCAATCTCTTGAATGTTAATATTCAGGAGATTACTGATCTTCCTAAATCTATGTTTGAAAATAAAGTTACTGATTTAGCTAAAAAAACACAAGGAACTCTTATAATTAAAGAATACCCTACAGCTTCTGCTCATTCGGGACATTTCAAATCATTACTTAACGAACTTGCTCTTAAAAAATCATTTAGACCTGATATTATTTTCATTGATTACCTTAATATATGTGCTTCCTCTAGGTATCGCGGAAATAGCACTGTCAATTCATATTCGTATATTAAAGCAATTGCTGAAGAGCTTAGAGGGTTGGCTGTCGAATCAAACGTCCCTATCGTTTCTGCCACGCAGACCACTCGTTCTGGTTTTGGTAGCTCTGACGTTGAGCTTACTGACACT
>Ga0080013_1004737_pt1 | contig 13181 bp, 11 predicted proteins | sample ETNvirenome_6_85_FD_69236 | JGI IMG/M metagenome (GOLD analysis project Ga0080013, IMG submission 69236) | Marine viral communities from the Pacific Ocean - ETNP_6_85 (SPADES assembly) (version 2) | ecosystem: Environmental > Aquatic > Marine > Oceanic | place: Pacific Ocean | collected 2013-06-19 | reverse complement strand
AAGAAGATCAATAATGCTAGGCGGGGTTGTACCGTCTTCTTTAAAACTAAATATTATATATTTTTCAAGCAAGAAGGGACAGTAAAATCTTTCCTGACCTAAATAGTTATCCATTTCGGGGCGCCAGTCAGCATGAAGCCCATCTCTAGCATTTTCGAATTGGTCAACAGCACTAACTCTGAACTCCTCACCGGTGATAATGGATTCCTCGTGGCTTGCAACGTCCCATGGTCCGTCGGTCATACCCCAATGGCCAGATGCCTGTAGTGACCCCCACATCCACAAACTACCGGGGTTTCCTGGTTTGGTAACTTCAACTTCAGCGACTTCTGTAATGTTGCTAAACAGCGTGGTTGTTGGCTTGGATCCAAACAATATGCTTTCAAAATTGGGGACACCTCTGTTGTCCATATCTAACAATCTTGAAAATTGCTCTGCCATGGCCTCGAATTCATCATTGATGTATTTTTTCAGGATAATTTTGCAATTATTTTTAACACTGGTTTTATCCATGTGCTGGCGCCAATAGATCATACGATACTTTTCTCTTTTGCGCATCTTTCCAACGGAATTGGCTATAGCAGATGATGACGAGCTACCATTTACCGCTGCCTTTATGGCCTCATCAATCGGGCTGCTCGTCATAGAACGTAAATGTTGGCCCACTGTAATTTCATCACCGTCGACCAGAATCTCGAATCCTTCAGCATCGGTCGCCTTTTTCTTCATGAAGTCTACCTGTGATTGTCTCAGTTCTTCCAAAGCAAAGAACTCGGCACTATCCTCTTCAAGGGTAATTATCCCGGCGTCTACTTTCTTGCCAAAATTCTGCACTACCTGCTCTATGAATGCATAAAAGTAGTCTTTCCTCTTCTTCTTGGGCTTCTCTCCTTCCATCATAAGAGAATTGAGAATTGAATCCATTACTCCGGTTGCCAAGAGGTCATCATAAATATCCGGGAAACTTGGTTTTAGTATAGAAAAGTTTGCCATACCTTTAAGGAACACTTCTAAAATGTGTATTCTAAGAGTCGCTACAATAACGCCCTCTATCATGGCGCTTGATCCCCTGCTGAATAATTTCTCAAATGGTCTTTCAATAAAGCAACTGGGGTCTTTCCTGAGCCGTTCATCTTCGGTAAACTTAGAAGAATATTCACTAACTATTCCTGAAATATCCTCCCACAAACCAAGGCCCTGATCATCCGGTGGGCATGCGTCGTCAGGAGGAACAAGAGCGTCTAAGATGCTCATCCAACCAGAGTTCTTCGGTGTATCAACATAATAACTGGGTCGATCCTCGGTACCGAAGTATTCTTCCTCAACATATTTGGACCCATTCAAATATACTATATCTGGATTCATCGCTTCCTCATTATAACCGAAGGTGAAAGCCCTGGAGTTTTTTGATAAGAAATGAGCGCTTTTAGCAAACATATTTCTTACTAACAGAGGATAGATTTGGGTTTTTAGCATTCTTTCAAGCGCATCCAGAGCGTCGTCTGGACTCAGCAGCGTGCGTGCGCCTGGAAGCACCAAACCGCCGGCGATGGTGGGATCCCAGTTGTCCTCTATTCTTTTGCGAATTAGCTTAGAAAACGCGACGGAGTGTGGGTCTTTTTTGGTACTTCTAACACCCTCTTCTACATCCAAGCCGCCGTCGGAATATTCCGGGCCGTCGGAATAAGTATAATCAGTAGAGTTCTCTTCGTCGGGAAGCAGGGTCATATAGTGATAGGCCGGTGCGGGGATACTGGCTTCGCCGGCTGCGTCGACAACTGGTTCATAAACAGCATCGGACGAAGAAGATCGTCCAGGTTCTGACCAAGCATATTCATTGATGTATAATCGGTAGAAGTCCAGACCTTCCGGTCGGCCACCGAGACTTCCAAAATAGGGAACACCCTCCTCATCAATTTCAAAATGTGTATAATATATATTAAAACCATAGGGAGTGTCGTTTTTGGAGATCTCCCCCCCCATTTTGTAATCCTTAAAGTTCAGCCTAAGATCAGCAGCTTTTCTAACGACATTACCCTGGTCGATCCACTCACCATCTTCTTCATCCCAGATCTTAGGTCTTTTGAACGACTGCGTATCCGTCGCGGTGAGCTTGAAGTAATTTAGATCTCCAGCGTCACCAGAAATACCGCCATCTTGAGCATAATCCTCTAACTTCAGTCTCAAATATTCTGCAATTGTTGGTGGAAACAGGTTCCAATCTGTCAAGGTGTTGTCTCTATCTAAAATAGGACGGATGGCGCCCATAAACCTGACAAGGTTGTTGTGACCTCGCAATCCTCGGCCGTGTCGATCACTAAGAACCATATTCAAGAAACCGTGACCTTTGAGCAAGTCACGATTGTGTTTCCTGGCCAATGCACCGAAAAGACCACTGGCGGCCGCATCCATGGCAATTGCCGCGGGCATAAAGTCTGAGGAGTATGCATCTGGTAGTATACCATCTTCTCCGCAGGCGCCGGCGTATATCGGGGGTAGCAAATTCTCTATTCCATTCTGCATGACGTTATTCAAATCATCTAAAGTTGATAAGTTCTTACATCTCAGCTGTTCAATTAGTTCATTACACTTTTCAGCAGGAACTCCTTTTTCCATGAGCAAGGCGCATTGATATTCATTTTGTAGTGCTATAGCTGCGGGATCTCCGCATAATCCAACATTGAGAGGGACATCAGGCCTTTCTGGCCTGGTCTTATATTCTTGCGGAACGAGGTGGCCCATGGCTTTGAAGAAGTCGGCAATTGAATTAGGGCTTGGAAAAATACACGAAAAGGCGCCTAGCCTATCAGGCTGTGTCTGAATCATTTCGTAAATTATCTTTCCTACCTGTACACTTTCTGTGCCCTCAAGAAGATCGATCAGTTGATCCTGTGAAATGGCCACAGAAACATCTTCAAACAAACGCGCAACGTCTATATCGGTTGGCTGCTCACATGTGGGATCCAACGTGAGAGCCGAGACCAACTCCGCTGCTGCGGCGTTTACTGCCTCCTCTGAGGCACCCATACCACAGAAGGCATCGCGGAGTGCGTCTTGAACATTGTTGCCTGTCAGAGCAGCGTTTAAGGCCGTACCTGCGGCTTCAAGAAGCGCGCAAAGAAGACCAAAGAGAATATCGAAAATGGTCTTCATGATCATCATCAAGATTTTTACAATCAGAACCTTTAGAACCTCGACCAGAACAAGCTTGAAAATTCTCCACATGTCGGCAAAATTTGGCCACTCGGGTTGCCCGGGCAGTGTTATTGCATAGTGGCCGCGGCAGAAGTCAAGCTCAAGTGTCTTGAAAAAATCGGATATTGGCGGGGTAAAGAGAGGTGGTAAAGCACATTCAGACAATTTGAGAATTTTGGCAATAATCTCACCTCCGGGGAGTTGCTCCAACATGCCGTAGAGTTCATCAAGGCCGCCTTCACCAAATACATCCCATATGCCGCCTATATAGGCGCTCATAATAACATCGAGGGTACCGTCGGCCGCGTTGCCAATTGATCCGACGCCGGCTTCCTTTGGCACATATTCGGTTGGGTTGCCGTCGGCATCAAGGGCTTTTTCGCCCTCTAAAGATCCAAAATAATCCTTCTCTTTTGTATTCCCGCCGCCAGAATAGCTGCCGGCGCGATAACCCTGGTCCCACGGAGACGGGACATTCGAACCCCACTTGTCCTCTATTTTATCCCTAATTTCCCTCTGCTTGTCGGGAGGCAGACCTATGAACATTCGTTCAAGTTGAACAGGGGTGAGACCTTCGAGGGCCTTTTTGAGCAGATTTCTAAATATCTCGCCCGGTTCGAGGCCGGCCATCAGACATTCAAGAGCACTTTGAAGGAGATATATAATTCCGCACCAGCCCATCTTGTCAAAAACTTCAGACCATAGTTCCTCTATCCCCGAAGTATTACCGGCCAATAATTCTGGCAAGAACTGCAAAACAGAATCGCCGGCGAAATGTTCCATAAAAGAAGCTTCCAACATTCGCTTCATCATTTCGTCAATATCGTTAAGCTCTGTCTCCAGCTCACTTCTTTCACAAGGGTCATTACATAGTTTCTGATTATAGCGATTTCCAAGAGCATCAGGGAAAGACACGATCTCATGAGCGATACCATTTATTAGATTTTTTATTGGGTCTTCAATCAGACTTTCGAATGCGCAACCAGCAGCAGATTGAGGATCATTGGCGCCAAAATTCATATTAAATGGATATGTATATTTCTCTAAAAACTCTTGCCACGGCACAGCTTCTCGGGCGGTACAATCATTAGCCATGGCCGGCAAGTTCGCCACATAGGCCATCGTTCTTATTCTGTTGACTGGGTGTGACTTTTTGAACGCCGAGAGGCCGGCTTTTAGTTTTATTAGGTTGTCGTCACAGTCAAATATTTTGACGTTTTTGACCTTATAAGGGGAGGTTCCGGGCACACTGGAGTCTTCGAAGTTTATCCTAAACTTTTCTACTCTGTTAAAATTAAGACCATTCTCTTTGAAAAAGTCATTCAGGACGCCCTTAAATTCACGAAGATATTTCCCCTCATCAGTCAAATTCAATTCGTTATATCCAAATGCATCATCTGGATTTGTATGAATATATCCAGCGTACTGCTGGCCATACCAACCCATTGCGGCAGAAACTCGACGGATCATCACCCTAAAATCCTGATCGTGAGACCCCTTTCTTATCCTGGGTATTAGCTCCAATACGACATACGGAGGCGGCGTGGGGCCCTCTGACTCAACATCCGGGGTATCATCTTCTGGAATCAAATCAAATACGCCGGCCGGGATGCCAACAAGCACTTTCATTTTACTTGTTAGGGGTACTCCTGCAATCTCATATGATGATATACGGGCATATTTTGTGAGCAACGCGTTTGTGTTTATTAATATAAGTGCTCTTTGTGAATAAGCATTCTGAGCGAACGAAAATGTATGAGTCAGCTTCGAATCTATATCGCTCAATATTTCTTGCGGGAAGCCGGTAAAATGATAAACGATTGTATCACTCGGTGAAACACCACCAGAAAAGTTTGATAATGAATAAACCGGCTTTCTGGCCTCTGCGACTTCGATAGCACCTGGATCGGTGATAACTACCATACCGTCGCCGGCGATGCTGTCATCGACATATGCTTCAATGTAAAAGTCATCTGGCTTGTTGTAGTGTTCTAATAATACGTCTATCGCAGGAGAGATTTCATTATTAGCCGCCTCTTCTCTGGAGATCTCCCATGTTGCCGGATCCAATGCTCCATCTTCCGGCTGTGGGAAGGATGTTAGCATCGTAAGAGAATATTCGCACGTTTTCTGGTTTAAAAATGGATTGGTTTCTTCCGTCCAAACAGGAACGAAAGCTGTCGGATTGGGGACACAAGTGGGGCAAACAACGGGGCTAAAAATTGGAAGGCCGGCCGGATAACAAGCATCAACATCAATCGTTTGGAGGCCCAGGTTTGCTGATTCAAAGGCTAAAGCAAGATCGGACAAATCAGGTATTGCTACGCCGCTCATCGCGGCGAATTCGTACCACCAGTTGAATAGATCTTCCGAAATTGCAAGAGGATTGTTTGGAGCAATTATTTGCTTAATAATACCCTCAATTATTGGCACACTTACAAAGCTTTTGCTGGTAGCAAAGGTTTCCAGGCTGAAATCTTCATAGTGATTGAAATTGGCGGCCGGGAAGTGCTCAGTCGATAAGTTCTCAGATAGTTCTATAATAAGAACTCTTAATAAATCAATGAAAGTTTCATAGTTCGCGGTGGTTTCGAATTTGGCAAAATCGACCACTGCTTTATAATAAGGATGTTTTGGCCCGCTTGTGGTGTTCCGTCCTTTGGTTTTGTGTTTTAATTGTACCTTGCCATTTACCAATCTGGCTCTCCCAGGATCACCCGGATCATCTCCCCATGGATACCCTCTGTGAACACTCGTGGTCACGGGATCTAGTTTGCCCTCCAGCTTGTTAGCAAAATAATTATTTGTGTATAAAGCAGTGCCACCGGACTTATGTAATGAACTTCTACCCGTGAAACTCCACTTGGCTGTTTCTCTCTTTTTCATAAACTCGAAGTGGCGGCCGGGTGGATGGAAAGCTTCGCGGTCTCTGGCGACACTGTGTCTGATTATTAAATCATCTTCTTTTTCAACTGTCTGATACATCCTACATAGGAGCATCAATCTTTTGAGTACCCATTCGTCGTAGGTCGGTTCCGCGCCCGGACCATGGTCCGCTTGATACGCTGTGGCTGTGATGATATTATGAATATCAATGATTTCTCTTCTGTAGCTGTTATAATCCTCGACGAAGGCCGGGGTGATCCAGCCGTCGTCGTCGCCGGTGTCGAAGTGGGACCAGAGGTTAAAAGAAACCCCATCATGGTCTGCTATATTGAAAATATAATTATCGCCAGAAGAATATTCTCCACCGACCCCTTCCGGACCGGTATAAGCGCTCTCGGTGCCCCAAAAAAGCTCATTTCTCAGATCGCCGTGCTCTTCATAATTGTTGCAGCCGTCGAGCGCGTCGAGGACGGTAGTGGTGTCGAGGTCGTAGTTCGGGCCGGGGCAGGAGTCAGACTCTTTGATTACCCCATCGTGAACTTTTGCACCATGTGTACGATACGCGCCGCGGCGTTCGCCGTGGGCGCGCCATCGCTGGTCCATGGTTTCCGTATGCGGGCTGTCCATAGCTGATGATTTAAGGTGAGGCGCGTCGATGTACTCGCGATTGCGCGCGCTGTCGGGATAGATATAAGGAGCCGCCGCGGACCAGTCGTCTTTTTTGTATTTGCCATGTCTGAACGAAGTCGAGATAGACGCGTCCCAGTGCATGTCACGGGCCGTATCGGCCTTGAACATAAAGAAATTCCAAATATTATTGAATAAATCAATAAAAGCCCCCGGATCCTCTGCGGCCCAATCATTATATTCTTCCGGTATTTCTCCAGCTTCGAAGAGACTGCCGCCGCCAGTCTCCGGCGGCTTTAGTGTTTCTGTTTTGTCATGCATTAATTGGTCCTGTTGTGCCGGCTGCAAATGTATTCTTTTGAAATGCCTGGCAATAGGTGGTTGACTCTCACGGCGTCACAGTTGGTGTTGAACGTCTGGTAAGAGGCCATGAGAGGAACTAACCCCGGGGGGCCACCTCCCGGTTGTGGAATGCCTGGTGCGCTGAGAACATAAGACATAGCCGCTGGCGCGGCGGGGTTAGCTATCGCACAGCCAGCCAAAGTTCCGGCGATTACCATCATATGACACAGCATCCACTGGACTATAGAGCCCAACTCTTCGACCTTTTTGAGGGTTCCATCTATCGCGTCTCTGGTGTATAGCCCCTTCGGAATAGGCTGAAGCTTGGGCCGGGCCCATGGGAGGGCGGAGAGGAAGCCGGACTCGCCGTCATCGTTCCCAGCAATCAAATCAATGCCCAAAACTGTTGGAGTTTTGTTGTTGTGGGAATTTCTTCTGTCTGAACCTGTAATCAACTTTATTCCTCTTCTGGCCACGATTCTGACTTCATCTGCTTTTATGCCGATAGCAGATGCGTTCGTTGACATGCCAACTCGGCCTTTGCAAAGGCGCATATTAGCATCGATATCCGTTCTCTGACTAATATAAATGCGTGCAGCATCAGATATAAAGTTATTATTTACAATTTGTTGAGAATCATGAGGGACACGGCCGACGACCAAATCAATCATCCCGCAGGATGTGCCGCCTGAACCACCATAGCCACTAGCCTTACTATATGGTCTATCGCGTCCGAGAACGATCCAGGCGTTGTTCTCGTTCTTGAATACTACCTCGCTGGCGGCCTGATCAAATTGTGGGACCGGTTCGATTATTCTGTCGCAATTGAGGCCGGCGCCTTTTGTACCGGCCGTAAGTGCTTCAGAGCCATCAATCTGTATATGTATGGAATCAGAGAGTTTATCTATATATTCTCTATGTCCCATACTTGGGCCTAAACCTGACATTCTTATCTCGTACTCCTAAATTTAGTAATCTGCCAACGTCATCGGATGTTGATAAAAGTCCGCATTCAAAAACCGCTCTCTCTTTGAGCGAAGTTCGCTTGGTTTGTTTTTTCTATCTCTTGACCGGTCAAAATATCTTTTTCCACTAAAAACTGGCGAGGCCTCGTCCAGCATTCCGCCGGTACCAGACTCGGCTATCCCAATATAAATTCCACCAATCAATTTCCCTCGATTATCATAATCCACCAATACAATGTCACCAATTTCGGGAACTGGTGCTAACTCACCCACTTCGGCCGAAAAGGTCGGGTGCATACCCAAGCGCATACGGTCGGCGATAGACATATTCTTAGCGGCATTAAGCTTTTTTGGTAAAGGTATCGCGCCATGAACTTCTGGTATATGAGCTTTAACATACAGTCTTCGTTTTGGAAGCCCAAGCTGGCCAGCGATGCTCGGTTTGGCGCCGTTCGTGCAATATGTGCTGGTAACCCCAAGGACGATTGCTTTGGCCGGCCAGCGATCGAGGCGTCGTTTAGACTCGTTTTCGAGTTGTTTCCCTAATATATAAACCAACTGTTGAGGAGTAGAAGTGCTGCTCACATAATTATATGGTAGGCGTGTTCCATTAGCTGTCGGCGACCGAACGTTCAGTTCGCCTAAGTTAAAATCGAGGCGCACGGGAGGCGGAGATTTAGCCACTATTAGGATCCTCCTGCAACATATCGAAAATCTCACTCTTGTCTAAATCAGATAGGCCCTTGCTCTTGCCTTCTCTTTTTTCAAGGAGAGTTGAGATTTTAACCAACTGTTCATTCGAACGTTGCAATGTTTCAACATATTTGGCCGCAACAGAGCCCACTTGACCGTGAAGAGTTTCATCTTTTGCCAAATATTGTATGACATCATCTAAAAGCTCTCGCGTGATTTCACGATCGTCTTCTATATTCTTGATAGCGTTTTCTAAATAATGTTCTAGACTTTTCATAAGCCACCACCGTTATATTTCTTCTTGAAGACTCTATATCTGATTCTCATTTTATTCAAATTGTTGACAATCTGTTTTGTGTTCAAGCCAGTAATCTCTCTTAGGTATAAATAAATAGCTTTCTTATTAAAAATTTCTATGTCATCGGCGTTTTCTAAGAGAATTTTAACTGCTTTTAGAACTCTTTCTTCCGTCTCTTTCATTTTCAATTGCTCCCAAGAGTTTACTTCGGTCATCAATAGCGACCAAAACTCTTTCTCCTCCCTTGCTTTGTGATAAGGATTATGAGTAACAATATACTTGACATCTGTAGTTCTTGTTATATCATTTATGTCTATTTCTGTTCTTGTTCGCTTGTTGCGCTTCTTTACTTTATGAATAAACCAATTTTTTGTGATAACGGAGAAATAGGAAAAAGCCTTCGAGCCCTTGTTAGGATCGTATTTATCCAATATGGTTACAAGCCATATTTTACACTCATCTCTTAGCGCACTGATATTTGGAAGAGTAGTAAATTTGTATGTATATACAATTTTGTCGACCATTTCATCAAATACCGGGCCTATGTATTTTACATAAAGTTCTGTTCTTCTTTTGATATCATCAATATTCGAATATTCTACTATTGCGTCTTCATGGACCTGGGTAAAATATTGCTTTCCTTTGGATTTGCGGCGACGGCGAATCTTTTTCGGGGGGCTCTCGGTTATCTTCATCAAGGTTTTCCTCCTTTTCCTCTTCCTCTTCCCCCGGTTCTTCTTCCTCTTCATCGTCCGTCAAAGCGTAGATTTCTTCAAAATCACTCAATACTTCTAAAACCATCTGTGTGTGGTGAACCAATCCTTTGATAGTTTCGTCTCCGTAATATAGTTCCATATCATATATAGATTTTAGATTGGATCCGTATTTAGCAAGATGATCAACCAAGTCTGACATATTCTCTGAAACAAGAACAAGTCGGGTGGTGAGACCTCTCAAAAACCAAATTAACAGAAAATTGAGTAATACAGAAGACACCAATGCTAAACAGACAACGAGTACTAAGCCTAAATCTATTGTCACGATAAATAATCCTTATTTATGAGATCTCGCTTTTCCTGCTCGATCTCTTTTTTTGCTTCTTCAATATGTTTCTTTACAACTTCACCAGGCTTTTGTTCCTTAGTGAATTTGTTGATCCGCGTGGCGAAGGCAAGGGGCACCTTAAATAGTGTGCCCTCTGCACTACACTCTATACAATCGGTAAGTTTTTCGGACATGTCATGAGATTTTGTAAATTCAAACCCACATTCCTTACATTTATAATCATACCTCGGCATTGGCGTCTTCTTCTTTTACTGTTGTCATAATACTCTCCTAAGTGTGCTCATTTATTATTGTTCTTGTTTTATGGTTATACCTTTTGCAAGAAATCGACCGCCGGCTTTTTCCACTCCGGAAGAGAATCGAAATCCTCTTTTCTTATGCGATGTCTGTCTTCTAACGGGACTTCACTTGCGTGACCAGCACCACATAATTCTGGATGAATTAAATAAGAAAAATGAATTGCTGTTCTTTCAGAAGTTGAAGGCTTTTGTCCTTTGTGCATGCCACGAGTATTAGCCATCAATAAATCACCAAAATTTGCTGTTATTGGTACAACTTTATCTTTCCCATAAAGCACTTCAATCATTTCATCAGAAGGATAATGAGTTTGCCACCAACCATTCCATATTCTTTTGTTACTTTCATTAACATAAGTAAATGGGCCGCCGCCCTCGTCAACATCATTTAAATAAATAACAAATTTCATTATTTTAACCAAACTGTTGTAATCGCGATGATAGTTTTGATTTGTTAAAGGAGGTTCGTCATTCACAAAGCTTTTTCTTACAGCCACTGAACCGAGCGCAGGGCGACAGTTATAATAACCAGTTGCAATATTAATCATTCTATCATCAAATAAAAGCTCATGAAGTGAGGGCAAATTCAATATGGGTTTATCAATATAAATCATTTGTTTGCTTGGATATTTTGTATTTGTATTTGTGTCAAAACACCGCGCAACTTCTTCTCTTATATTCCTCAAAATTTGCATTTGTTTTTTATTAAAGAATTTTTCAATTTTAGAATAACCTAAATTTTCTAAATTTTCAACATGTGGAGTTACCTCCGGATCAAGTTCAAATGAGTATTTTTCTCTTCTGCTTTCAAGATTTTTATTATAATAAGCAATTGCTTCATGTCTGGCCCTTTCACAGTTTGCTCCTGTGCTGGCGCAAGTGTGAAAGCCATAAAAATTCGAATCTGTTGGGTATATCCAACTAATCCCTTGTGTTTTTACATTAATCATTTTTTGTACTCCTTTTAATCTTCTTCTTCTACTTCTTCAACGCCAAATTTGACCAATGGTGGATTCATTACCACCAGGCCATCCTCAGATAGCCTAAAATTAAAGCCCTTCAATACCGGCACAATGTCCGATTGCTCCATTAGTGAGCGCTGAAGCGCCATCATAACAGCCCCGAGGGCCTGGTCTGATAAATTCATTTCTTTTACTGTTGTCATATTAACCTCCTATGGTTACTGTTGTTCAAATTTATAACCAAATTTATCGATTATAAACTTTTCTTTCTCTGCTATCAGTTTACGTGTATCCTCGCTATAATAATGTGAATAATGATGACTCCTGTAGGGCGATAGCTTATTTTTTTCTTCTATGTGGTTGAAAGGCATATATCCATATCTAGAATCAATTCCTCGCAACAAATCGATTAAATTATTGGGCAATTCCTCCACCTTAAGAACTGCGTCTGTGCCGATCAATTTGTCGTGATCCCTAAAAACGTCTTTTATTTTTGCTTGCTTGGGTATTTCTGTTTTAGAACACAAATCAAAATATGTATAAGTTAGGTGACCAACATTCGGAATACAAAAACTGCGATTATCAGAAAAATTATTGCTCTCACTAAAAATATGGTTAAGATAATGGGTGAATATATCTTTCTTCATAAATAATCTATCTATCTCAAGCTCCTCATAGAGCTTATAAAGCTCAATTCTATAACCAAGTTTTTTTAAAATATTTCTGATCGGTGGAACTCTATCATGCCTAAATGAATACAACCCGTGAAAATATTTTGACACATACCAGTCCCACGGGTTTCTAATGTTACAAAAGATTTTCCTATTTTTAATATCTTTAAATTTTTCTCTTAGAGGTTCGTGCTGAATTCGTGGGTGGTTACCATCCTCTCGGCCCCTTCCACCAGTATGTGGTAGAAGTCTGAAGTGTTGCTCCATGGCTTTGCCAGCAGTTTTGGGAATGTGGATAAACGCAAAATCATTCTTAACAAACATCTTTAAAAAACCTCTCTGAGTTTATGTTTTTGTCATCTATAAAAAGATCATATGTGGGCTTGCCAAGCTTCAAGTCGTGATGCTTTGCTCCCCACTTCTCAAGTTGTTTCTCTGTTACTTCTCTCCAATCAATGCCCGTACCTGATCCGCGAGCAGTCCAATACACGATGGTTGTGCCTTCGTCATACAAATTATTTATTGTTTCTATGCGATCCATCATTGGCTCGGCCAATGAATAATCCCTGCTCTCGGGAGTTTTACAAATTGTTTCGTCAATGTCCACATAAACTATCATTCTTTCACCAAAAAGTCTGCGACTGGTTTTTTACCGTTAAAATGTTCTATATCATCATCTGGGCCAAACAGAATATCCCTTACGTTAACCAGCATTGTATGCCTCGATTATCAGGGTGTCTTTAAGATCTTTTTGTTTATTTGCGCTTTTTTTTCGAACTTCAAGTAAAGAAAGATTAACAAATTTGTAGCCACCATATGTAGTGTGGTGCTGCTCGTTATCTATTATATTATCGTCTGTTATATTATCGTCATAAAAAACCCAGTTAGCAGCTACCAGCTCTATATTTTGTGACAATTTAATGGCGCTCGAAGGAAACCTTTCATTTCGAATCGTTTTTTTCACTACTATATCAATATCGTCATTGTCTCGCAAATTATGTAAAGCCATGACCGCAGAGCCAACTATGCATATATCTTTTTTTTCCAGATCATTATCCTCTAAAACGCCGGATAACTCTTCCAAATAGTTAATTTTCAACTTTTTTATCTTCATATAATTTGAGAACTTTTGATATATGATCAGTGTGCTCGTAATTGTCGCCTGCATGCATGATTATATC
>Ga0080013_1004735_pt1 | contig 13184 bp, 15 predicted proteins | sample ETNvirenome_6_85_FD_69236 | JGI IMG/M metagenome (GOLD analysis project Ga0080013, IMG submission 69236) | Marine viral communities from the Pacific Ocean - ETNP_6_85 (SPADES assembly) (version 2) | ecosystem: Environmental > Aquatic > Marine > Oceanic | place: Pacific Ocean | collected 2013-06-19 | reverse complement strand
AATAATATCATTAAAGGTAAATGTGCCTTTTTCAGGATGAATAGAAGTATACCAACTATCACACCATCCACCTTCTCCAAAGTAGCATCGATGAGTACATCCTGTGGTTCTTACTGCTATTGTGGGTCTTCCAAACCTACTACCTTCACTCTGTACACATCTATACAATTCTAGTATAGGTAATGTTTTAGAATAATTTTCTATTCGTTTTAATACTCCAAATTTCCTACTTACTACCATATTTTTATCCATAATATATACTTGAGTTTTTATCATTTTCAAAGCATTCTACCTTTACCACTTTACATCTTCCCGCATCGGTCTTAGATAACACTTCATTAAATTTATCATAAACTAATTTAGCACAAGATTCAGCTCCCATTTTCTCTAAAAAATGTACTTTAGCTAATCCCATCTGTCCCATTTGTTCGAATATGTCTTTGTAAGGATCATCTTCTTGAATTAACATTGTATGATCCCACATATGATTCATCCAATCCTTTAATCCATTGCCAATTGGTTTGTCTTTAAATCCACCATAATCTACAATCCAATTCATATCATCTAATCCATCATTTTCATCAAAAGGAGTATTAGATTCAAACCACACTTTAAATTTTAAAGCGTATCCGTGTAATAACTCACAATGAGAATGAGATGCTTTCCATTGCCTTAATGCAACTGAATAGTTGTCAAATATTTTTGTTGATTGATATTTTCCCATTATACTAATTCTTCTACTATTCCTATAAATTCACTAAATACTAAAATACCTGCTGCTAAAGGTAAATCAAAAGGTATTATTATATAACCTAAAATTCTTATTCCTGATTTGATAAAACTTATTATTTGGTGTTTTTTTGCGTCTGGTTGTTTCATATATATTTATTTAATTATAACCTCTTATAAATTCATAAAACTCATTTCTTGTAGCCGGATCATTTTTAAATGCACCTGTTAGCTTCGAAGTTTTCATCGATGCTCCTCCGTGTTTAACTCCTCGACATTGTACACAATTGTGAGTAGCTTCTATCATAACTGCTACCCCATTGTTATTACATATAATAGTATCTATAGAATTGTGTATTGCAACTGTTAATTGTTCTTGTATTGCCCCTCTTCTAGAAAAATGTTCTACTAATCGATTTAATTTTGATAATCCGATAACTTTGCTATCTTTTCCAGGAATATAAGCTACATGAACTTTGCCTAATATAGTTTGGTGATGATGTGAACACATTGATGTTAATGGAATACCTCCTTCAAATACCATACCATCATAACCATCAGATGGAAATGCTGTAATATTAGGTGCTCCTTCATATCGACCAGCCCACAAATCATTTACATATGCTTTAGCAACACGCATTGGCGTATTATCCGAATTTGGATCTTCTTGCCAATGACACCCTAAGGCATCTAAAAAATTACCAAATGCCTGCGCTGCATTTTGTATCATTTGTTGTCTTTCTTGATCTGATAAAGGTCCTCCGGGGACTACGCCATTGGCAAATCCTTCTTTAACTAATTCAATACTATTTTTTATTGTCATGTTTTATATTTTCTTTGGTATTTTTTAATAATTGCGAAATACTGTTTACAGTATCCAAATTAATTCGTACCCACGTTTTATAATCTTTTTGTTGTATAATCAATTTACTACAATCTTCATATTCTTCTAATTTTTCTCCTATTTTAATTAGATATGATATAAAATCCACGATATTTTTTTTATATCGTTTTAGACATAAATCATTGGTTATATGGAGTTGTAATGGTGATTGTTTTAATATAACTCTAACACATCGACGAAACATTTTACTGTCGACATTTTCTGGTTCTAAAAATTCAAATTTCATTTCTTTTATTTAATATAATAAAATTATCGGAAATATCCAAGCCATAATATAATCTTGTTATCCAGTCGTCTTTTCTCATTATTGTATCTCGCAAGCTCCGCCGGCACAAGCTAATTCACCTGATAAGTCTGTGTTATCATCAATTTCTGTTATTTTAGATATATCTATTTCAGTAAGTGATTTCATCATTTCATTATAAACTTCTTTTGTACAATCTTGAAATGGAGCTTGATGAAAAACTTTGCCGCCATCGTGTTGCATAACTGCTAATCCATTATAATATTCTCTATTTTCCCACATCCATTCTCCAACCAATTCCCACTCATTATCTTTTATGCTAACTGTAGCTGAAACGTTGTGTGTGTTTGAGCCATTTCGGTGGCCTGATTTAACCCAATCTGTTGCAATTTTTTTTATTCTTTCTAATAACTGAAATGGAGACTCCGTTCTTAATATTGCTCCATTGGGTGCTTTTTGTGGTATTGATATTACCGCTTGTTCGTGTGATCTAAAATAATCATCTTCTACTAATTCGGGATGGTTTTCTATTAAATATTTATATATTGATTCATTTTTTCCACAACGCATTGTACGGATATAATAATCATTGTGCCATGCATGAATGCCTGAACTTGTTCCTAAAGTTAAAGAAGTTGTTCCTGCGGGTTTTACTGTCGTACATCTTGCTGCTTTATTTATACCTATAAGTTTAGCAACCCTAGAATTTTCTCTTTTTACTACATCAGCTGCTTTTTTCATATCATACCCTAAAACAACACCAGATCCTATACCTGTCATACTAACGCCTATTAATGCGTCTTTTTCTGTTGTTTCTTGCCAAATTTCCCGTAAATAATGAAATCCTGTATAACCGGCTTGTAATGTTCCAATAAATGCTGCAGCTTTTACTCTTTGATTAAAATCTTCTTGGGAGTCTATCTCTGACGCATTAACTTCACATAAATTACAAAATTGATAAGGTCGTAAAGCAATTTCACAACATGGATTAGTACCCCAGTCTTTATCATTATTAAAGTAAATACCAGGTTCTCCTGTCTGTCCTAATTCTACTCGTTTCCACAAATCCATAAAAAATTCTTTAGTAATCTTATGTCTCATAAGCACTGCAGAATTATTAGATCTGTATCTTTGTGGGTTTAATTCTAATACGTCTTTTGCTTTACACGAAATCATTTCATTATCATCTGCACTAAATAATGAAATAAGTGCTGCTCTACGAATTCCTCCTGCTAAAACAGCATCTGCTATATAACATATAATATCGTGAGTTTCTAATGTAGTTAATTGATCACCATCTTCTTTATTTTCTAAAAGACCTGTTATTTTTAAAACACACTCCTTTAAAGGTTGTGGTCCTGGGGCTTTACCACCTGATGTAACTAATTGAGCTCCCTTAGGTCTTATATCTGAGAAATCAAATTCTATTCTAGAACTTTTTCCGTTTAAATAAGACTTCATTAATACTTTTATTGCATCTGCCCAACCTTCAATTGAATCTCCAATTAAGAATCTCCTTTTTCTTTTTGTGTATGGTTTATTTACTGGTGGCAGTTTTGCGACATGGTGTTTTTGGACTGAATATCCTACGCCTGTTCCTCCAAGTAATAAAAACATTGTTTCACTAAACGAATCAATGTGGTCGATTGGCATATATGCACAATTGTATACTCTATTAGGAGATATTTCAATAGGTTTGCCTCCGAATTGAAGGCTGCGCATACTCGGCAAAACTTTTTTATCATATACTAATTTATATACCTCGTCAATTTCATCTTTTAATTTAGGATATGTTTTTTGGTGCATTTTTTTATTTCGTGTAACTAACTCTTCCCATGTTTCTCTTCTTTTTAGTTCTGGACTATATTTTGCGTACTTCATGTATACCGTAATGTCAGATAAAATTTTACTAGATATATTCATTTATGACTCCTTATTTTAATATTATTAGATAAAAAGTGGCCTTTTCTTATATAGGCCACATTCTATAATAAATATAATTATCAACCTAAACTTCCGCCCAAATCTTTAAATTTTTGTGCTAAACTTTGTTTTAAAATATTCTCACCACTTTTCATTGTCTGTGTTGTTTGTTTGCCTTGAGATGTTTGTGGTTCGAAGAACTGAAATTGGCCATTATTTGTGTTTATTTTGCTTGGAAGTGTAATTCCGTCTGGACCAAATCTATTTTTTATAACGTGTCCTCTACCCGTTCCAGATAATTTGTCTTCTACTTTTCTTGCAAGTGACATTAAGAAATCAGCAACCATTACTTTGCCATACGACGATGCAATCTTATCTGCTTCGATAATATCATTTTCTAGTGCAGCTCGGCCTGCTTGAGATGCCGTCCAAACAGGGATTTCATATTCGCCGGCCATACCACGCATTTCTTCATATAGTTCTTCTAATGCTTCGTGTTTATCTTTTTTAGTGTTTACTTTTAACAAATCACCGTAATCTACTATTACTAGATCTGGAGTATTTCCTAACATTACAGTTTTTTCAATATGTGCTTTAATACCCATTACACCAGTAGATTTAGTTGGATAATATTTTATGATCAACTCTCCTGCTAATGTTTCTAATTTTTCTTCGATATCATCTGTGTAATTTTTTAAATTTTGTGCTGCAATACCTGTTATTACACTATCATATCTTTGGCCTACATATGTGTCATTTAACTCCAATGTATAATGTATAACTGTTTTTCCTTGTTTTATTGCATTTGCTCCAATATTGATAAGCAACCAAGATTTTCCAATTCCTGCTGGCGCCATTACAACTCCCAATTCTCCTTTGCCCAATCCACCATCCATTAAATCATCAATTACATCCCAACCTGTTCTAATAGTATCTCGTGCGGCATTTGTATATCTTGCTACTACCTCTTTTTTATATTCATGTCCAATGTCAGTGTCAGCTCCTGCTTTCATAGCAGAATCAATTTTGCTTTTTATTTCATCATAATTGCCCATTTGCAATAAATTAACAGAATCCATAATAGCTCTTTTAATTTCTTGGTTTTTACAAAATTTTAATATTTCATCTTTTACAAATGTTAAGTCATCTGACTCCATATACCGAAATATATCCTTTAATTGTTCTAAAATAGCTGTTTTAAATACATCATCTGTAATTCCTGTTATTTTAACTTTTAATACATCTTTACTTGGTGGAGTTTTATATTCTCTGAAATGATCTAATATAACATCTAATACCCAATTATTTGCATCTGATTCGAAATATTCAGGTTGTATAATATCTGCAATTTGTTGTAAAAATGATCGATCTATAAACATGGCCGCAAGCACTTTTACTTGGAACGACCAACCATACTCACTTAATTTATCTGTCATAACTTATTATATTAAAATAAAAACAGTAATCCAATACTATTTATGTGTTTGTTGTGCGAAGGCACTTAAAGAAAGCCAAGTGTTGTTTAACCAATCTGGCATATTTTTCATAACAGACCACATTTTATCTTCCATGAATAATCTACGAAACTCTACTTTATTTAATGTGGTTATTGGTGATTGTATTATGTTACGAATATTTGATTTTGTTTGTGCTGGAAAATCTAAAATATTTAAATTCATTAAGTCCCAGTTTTCTTCGATTGTATCTATATTATCTAACATTTTTTGATATGTTTTAGATTCGTCTAATTTTTCTACACAATCTCCCCGAAGGTCTGCTGGTGTATAATCTAATGATAATGCTAAGTCAGGAATATGTTTTAATAATGTCTTTGGCCCAATTCCTTTAACTCCATTAATGTTATCTGATTTATCACCGGTAAATGTTCTATACATTACATAATTAACAGGGTGAACCCCAAATTCTTCCAATACAGTCTCGGTAGTATACATTTTCTTTTTAATGGGAGACCATACTTGTATTCTATTGTCAATTAATTGATAAAAATCTCTATCTGTTGAAACAATTGTAAATTTACTTTGTTCTTCTTTTGGTTTTAACAAATCTTCATTAAACATTTCAATTATATATGCTATAGTATCATCTGCTTCTATTCCATCCATTGCTAAAAATGTAACAGGTAAACAATCTAAATATGAAACTATTCTGCTAAATTGTCGACGCATTTCTTCTTGTTCTTGGTCGACGGTTATATCATAATGATCGTGTCGTCTTAATTTTGTTTTATTAATTCGATTTGCTTTATAATCTTTATTTATTTTTCTTCTTCTTTTAGAACCACCTATTCCATCAAATACTACAATACAACGACTTGGTTTAAAGTCCCTTACACATTTTCCTATACTATATAAAAATCCGGTAATACCTCCTACGTGATCGCCATCTTCATTTGATGAAGGAGTTGCTGAGAATGCTCGAATAAAGGTATTTAGACCATCAAATATCATGATGTGATCATTGACGTCCGATGGTCTATCTGCCTTTTCTTTTTGTAACTGGTTAAATAATTCTTGATACTTATTCATTATCCTTCTTCGTTTATTACTTCTTCATCTACGACTACATCATCAATGCCACCGTCTACGCCGGCTACATATTTGAAGATATATGCTTCGCAAATTCGATTGTATAATCGATTATGGATATCTGTCTTGTTAATTATTTTTTCAGCGAAGTCTTTAGATTGAAATTTTATTTCTTCTAAAACCTCTCCGGTGTTAACATCTACGTCTTCATAAGTATACCAGGCTCCGCCTTGTTTTACTAGTTTGAAGTCTTTCATGATATTTAACCACCCTCCGTAATTATCAATTCCTGAATCGAAATATATATCATAATTAATAGAACGATGTGGAGGTCCCATTCTGTTTTTCACGATTGTGACCTTGGTTTTTATTCCTACCACTTGTTCTACACCATTTACTTTTGCTTTGATTTGTCCTAACGACTTCAGCCTTAATCTTACTGATGAGTGGAATGGTAATGCCTTACCTCCTGCTGTCGTCCATGGGTCTCCAAAACTAACACCTAACTTTGTTCTCAATTGATTTGTGAATATTAAACATATTCTTTCTCTTGCAATCCAGTTAGTTACCTTACGCATTGCTTTTGATAGAATAATAGATTTTGATGTCGCATAGCCATCTTTATCATATTCAGCTGCCATTTCGATTTTTGTAGATGCTCCCATTATTGAATCTACCACGATTGTTACCAATCGGTCTTTGTCTGATAGTCTTACATTGTCTACAATTGTTTCGATAGTTTCAAATATCTCCTCAACTGTTTCCATTGGAACATATAGCATTGATTTTAAATCAACTCCTATTGCTGTTAAGAATTCAGAGCTAGTTGCGGATTCAGTGTCAATATAAACTGCTAATCCGCCCCTCTTTTGTGTTTCTGCTAAGGTGTGGGCTGCAAGTAATGATTTACCTGAAGCTTCTAGTCCTGTTATTTCGGTAATTCTACCAACAGGAAAACCTCCGTTTGGCTTATTTGAAATGGCCAAATCTAGCATTGAACACCCAGATGAAATCCATTCATGCACATTTGTAGGTGCATCTTCATCTCCATCTAGAAAGAATGCAGTTTTGTAATTTTGACCCTTGAACTGTTTATTGATACTTGCAGCTAGTGTTTCAGCTAACGAGTCTTCCAGTTCGCTCTTTTTCTTCGCCATGGTACAGACTCCTATTGATTAAATAAATCATTAAATGCAGTTGCTACATCAGCTGTCTTTTTAGGTTCAGTTTTAGTAGTAGTTTCAGTTTTTGCTTCACCATTGGTTGTCGGTGTTGTAGTATCTGAATCAGCATTTTCTGGATTCATCCAATCTGCTAGTGCCTGTTCTAATTCTTCATAAGTTGGCTCGGGAAATAAGTCTGTAATCTTTATTTGATTCATGACTTTTTCAGCAATGCCTTTATCTTCAGTCGCTGCCGAAGTATTTGGCTTGACTCTGATTGAAGTTTTTGGAAACCTCTCAGTGCCTTCTGCTGGTGTAAATTCTACTGTAATATCTCTACCATTCATTAGGTCGGTAATATCACCGTAGTCTGGGTCTGAAATTATTGAAAGCAATTCTGAGTATACGGTTTTTCCAAACCCCCAAAATTTAACTCCTTCAGATTCTTTACCTCTAACAATAACAGGAACATAAGTTCTCATCTTTGGCTCGATTTTTCTACCCATTATCCATTCGTCTTTATCACCTGTTTTCTTAAGCTTTTCAGCAAATTCTACTACAGGATCTGCATTGCCAAATGTGATAGGCGAAAGCATACTACGCTTTGCGATATCATAATGAAAATACATTTCTAGGAACGGGTTTTCTTTGCGATGTACATAAGGTACAATTCGAATCGTTTGTTTACCTGGTTCGGGTTTCCAAAGATTATTTCTTCTGTCGTCTGTCTTGTTTAATTGTGTAAGTTTTGCCTTAATGGCGTCTAAATCTAAACTCATTTTTTACTCCTTTATTAGTTAATTGTTTATATTGTTTAGTTATTAATTATAATATATGTAATTAATTCGTTAATTCAAAGTTATTCGTTAAGTTTTTTTAACTATATTTAAGTTCATTTGCTAATTCATCAGCAATTTGATTATAAAAATCTGCTAGTTTTTTGTCTTCATCGGCTGAAAGTAAATTTGGATCATCAAAAAATTTGTCAGCAACTATATTTAGTTCGTCTGGCATATATTTGTCTAAATAATTTAAAGGATAATCTCCATGAAAATCAGATGTAAAGTCATATATTCTATCATATGCTTTTTGAGCTAAGTCTAAATTTTTTGGTTGTTCATTCAAATTCTTAGTATTGAATCTTCTCATATTTTCTGCTAGTATATTTTTTTTCATAATCGTTAATTCAAAGTTATTCGTTAATTATTTTAAAAGTTCTGCATTCTCCACTCATAATCATCTTTTTTCGCTTGATCATCTTCAGTATTTCCTGGGTTGATTTTATCTTCTATACCGGTGCTATCAAATTTTGTATCTTCTAATCCTCCGCCAAATCTAATTCCACTTAATTCTATATCTAATGCTTGCTCTGCTCTTCTTCTATCAGCTGGGTTTATTATATTAATGCTAATTAATTTATTTACTATTTGTTTAACAGCATCGTCTATTTGTTGATCTTCCTGGACGATAGGTTTTTTGCCTTGATTTCCAAAGCCTAAATATTTTTCGTTTAATAGTGATTTTAATTTCATTATATTCCTTTTGCTTCTAAGTGCTTCATAACTGACTCATCGGTGATTCCATATTTTTCTGCTAATGGCTCATCACCTATGTCGACATATTTAATGCTTCCATCTGGATCTAATTCGATAGTTAAATCTATTTCATCTTTACCCATTTTAATTTCACAATCAAGTTTTATGTCAGATACAAATCTAGTTATATCATATGAAGGGTGGCCATCGTCACCTGTAATATTTTGATCTTCAAGGTATGCTTCAAGATCTCCTAATACTTCTTCCAAAAAATGACTATCTAATGTTCCTTGTTTTTGCATAGTTACATCATGAAAATTTGTGTCTATTTGTACATAATTTACATTTATATCCCATTTTGGATTAGGAGTTAAATGGTCAAAGTTTCCACTTGACATTCGGGGGTCGTGAAAATTTCCAATTTCATTCAAATTCTTAGTTTTGAATCTCCGCATATTTTCTGCTAGTATATTTTTTTTCATTTTTTTTCTCATATTTTCTGCTATCCTTCACCTTCTCCTTCACCTTCTCCTTCTCCTTCGCCTTCTCCTTCGCCTTCTCCTTCGCCTTCTCCTTCTCCTTCAGCTGTTTGTCCATAGTAAAGACCTGGCCCAGCAGGGAATGATCCTTGAGGGATTTCTAATAATGTTTCCTCATCAAGTACGATTGTCATTGAATTTTCATCAGGATAGTCATAATCACCTCCATCCATGTAAACTCCATACGTTCCTGCAGGAAGTTGAACAGATACCACTTCTATATCAGTTTCAGTTGGTGGTCCTATTGCAATATAATATACTTCACCAGTTATAATATTTGTGAATTTGGCTTGTACGTCACCGTTCCAGGCATCACTATATGAATCAACCATTCTTGTTGTTACCGTTATAAATTCTTCTGTATCAATAACAAATGTTGTAGCGTCTGTAGCATCTGGAATTGGGTCTAATATTTCAAGAACTTCTCCGGTAGTAACTTCTCCTTCTCCTTCGCCTTCACCTTCTCCTTCACTAACTACCCATTCCGTGGAAACATTCTCACAATCACCCAATATAATAAATGAAGGGTAATTAGGTCCGTCAATCACCCCTAATGTATTGTTTAATACCCCAACAATAAATTCTAAGGTTCCCATGTTAGAGTGTAATAATAAATTAGGATTAATTTCCGGGAAATGTTTGATTTGGTTTAAATTATCACCCTCTCTGTTAAATGATGATAATGAGGATACTACGTCTATAATATTAATTTCACCATCTGCATTCCAATCCAATGTAGTTCCATCAGTGAATCCTTGATTTATGCTTTCGTTCGAAGTAAATTTAATACAAGCTATAGGATTATTTTCATTACTATCAATCTCTTCATCTCCGGAGTAGTTAAGTTTTATAAATGTAAGCCAAACATCGGGGCTTTCAGGAAGTTCTCCTCCTGAAATATTAAAACCTATTAAATTATATTGGTTCTCATTTTCAACATAGTCTTGAATTGAAAAACCATTATCTACTGCTATACCTGTATATTCTGCAATATCGAAAATAAATCCTTGTCTAAATATTATATCAAATCCGTTTAATGGGTAAGGTGACTTATATTGAATCTCTACTTGTCCCTCTTCATTTTTTATAATATTAAATTTAACATCTACCAATGGGTTGGCTACTTCTTCTTCGCTTGCATCTTCTCCTTCATTCTCTGTCATTAAACTCTCTATATAGGCAATTAAAGCATCAGAATATGAACCCTCACCATCATTCACTCTAATAGAATCATATAATATCCATTTATGTGTGGCTAAACGAACTGGTAGTGTTTGTTCTTCTTCCCCCAATGAAGGAAATTTTTCATCTAATATTTCTGTTATAGCATCTGTATTTTCCTCCGAGTAAGCTGATAACAACATTGTTGCTATAAGGTTATAATCTACCCAATCGGATTCCTCAGGATTTGTCCATGGATCTTCATAATGGTTTGTAATATTATCCCCACTCCAATTATCCATTTCATTTAATGATGTATAGAAGTTACTAAGTGTGTGGGATTGCAAGGATTGTTCCATTTGTCCCTGACCTCCCATAACAGTACTCTCCTCACCAAACATTGTTTCATATTCTGCACCTGTGATTTTTTGCACTTCAGTTGAAATTGGTTTGAATCCATTTTCCTTTGCTTCTTGGGAAACATAAGTAACAAGAGTTATTTTAGCACTTCCATCTACTACATTTACTTTGTAACTGTGGATATGAGTGTAAGCGTTGTCATTAGTTGTCCCATATGAGTCTTGAAAATTTGCTCTAAGATATGCCATAATTTTATTTTATCTTTAGTGTAAATAATCCTGAAGTCGATCGTATACCCAATCTCCAGCATTATCCATTACCCAATCCATTTGTTCGTCATTTAATGGTGTGCCGTCTTCGAATTCTGCATATGATATATACGAATCTACAAAATCTGGATAGTCTTGTGGGTCGATATCTTCAAATTCAAGTGAGTGTGCATCAATATCGTCGATGTTGACTTTATGTCTATCTGGGTTTTGGTTTGATCCATGTTTCTTTTCATACTCTTTTAAATTCTTAGTATTGAACCGCCTCATATTTTCTGCTAATATATTTCTTTTCATGATTTTATTTTACTCCATTATTTAATATAAATATATATAATATAAATATAACTTAAAAACTAATTCTTTTTACAAATATCAATTCAACTCGCTTATATCCATCCTCGTTAGTTAGCAAGAATGAATTTTCAAAATTCTCCCAAGGTAATAACATACTTTTATCTAGTATTCCATTGTTTAGATTCATTATTACTTCGTTTAAAGCATTAACCGTATAAAGTGTATTTGTCTCTTTCTTTCGGTGTATACTTATTGTGTTTTTTCCTCGAAATCCATTATCCTCGGCATTAAATGTACAATACAATTCACTTCTTATTTCATTATTTGAAAATACAAATATTCTATGCTCTGGTATTGTAAAATTTTGTTTGATATATTCTGTTACAATATCTAAATTATTTCTATGAGCAAAGGTGCAAAGAAGTTGTGTTTTCACTAGTTATCCTTCACCTTTATTTTGAGCTGAAGTAACTCCTACTGATGTTCCTTTTAACCATACTTTGCCTTGATGAAAATTAGGTATTGCTGAAGATATTCTGTCACCATCTGTTTTACAACGTACGGCTTCATATATTTCACTCGAAGGACGAAGAAATAATGTATTGTTACTTGTGTTAAATAACGCCCACCAATCGATTATATCAACAAATGCAATTTTTAATGTTTCATCTAAATCGTTACAAAATGAATCAATAATATTTTCTAAATAATCTGGAGATGTATCCCCTATTATATTTTTAATTCGCTGTGCAGCATTTCGCATCAATGCAAAACTAGAATCTTGTTGTTTCAATATATCTTTTATTTCATCTTGTAAATGCTCTGACGCCAATGAGTTTAATATTTTATTTATATCGATTGTCGACATAGATGATGATTCCATATCAATTCCTGTTAACAATTCTCCTAATGCTATGAATTTTTTTAATTTAGGATATGCACCTTTCGGTAACGTTCCACAATCATAATTAGTTTTTGAATATGCTTTAACTGAAACGTTTGCTATGGGATTTGTTAATATAACATCTGTTTTTATTTCATTTTGATCTCCATAAGTATTTGATTTTACTTTGCCATTAAACACAAAAGCAAAAAACAATTCGGACCAATGACCACCTGGTATTTTAATAACTTTACATATATTATATAGTTCTAAAGCCGCGCCTTTAATTTCTATGTTATCTCGTGTTAACGTATAGCCGGGTGTTGGTGTTTTAATATTAGATATAATATCAAATACATCAGAATTTGTTGTTTTCATTAACCTATTATATAATTCATTTAAATTTTGAATCTCTTGATTTTTATATACATAATGTTGATATAAAAAATTAGAAAATGATTCTTCAGAGTCCATAAAGTCGGCCGGGTGGGGGCTACTAAAATCATCTTCCTGTAACCCTCTAGCTCTATCAACTATTTGGTGTATTTTGGATTGATCAAAATCAGTGGATTCTTGCAATATATTTTGCAACACTATATAATCTTCATCTTTTTTTGGGTATCCTGATTCT